>Ga0081538_10000409_pt1 | contig 48735 bp, 49 predicted proteins | sample TabmetS5T2R1_FD_71022 | JGI IMG/M metagenome (GOLD analysis project Ga0081538, IMG submission 71022) | Tabebuia heterophylla rhizosphere microbial communities from the University of Puerto Rico - S5T2R1 | ecosystem: Host-associated > Plants > Roots > Rhizosphere ... | reverse complement strand
CGCTCTCTAGCGCCCTAGACTTGGCTCTACAGAGCCAAATCCGCCGCTAAGCGGCCACTTCTAATCCGCAGGTCGCAGGTTCGAATCCTGCCGGGGGCGTTGAGGAACTCGCTGCGGGGCGCGCGCAGCGAACGCCGCGCAGCGGCGACGGCCGCCGCCGAATACCGCGCCTTTCATGGTCGTCGAACGGAATCATCAACCTGGAAGCGATCTGAGACCCGGCGAGCCGACCGGCGTTCGAGCTAAGTCACGCCGCGGCGGCGCTTCGGCCGTTGGAAAGGACGTCGAGCACCGCACTGGCCATGTACATCTGAGCGCCGTGGCGAGCGCGAATCGTTGTGGGTTGCAGGATCTGCAGGTCAACGAGAGTTCGGATCGCGTTGATCGCTCCTTGTCCGGATAGGCCATAGCGCGAGGCGACGTTGGGGCGGGATACGAAGGGCTGCCCTACAAGGTCCGCCGCGAGGCGCTCGGCGACTCCACGCTTGCCTGCTTCTTGGACGGTGGTGCGCAGTTCGTCCTGTAGCGCCAACAGGCGCTCGACCTTCTCCTGCGACTCCGTCGCTGCCGCTGCAACGCCTTCTGCGAAGAAGCCGATCCAGGCGTCCCAATCTCCGGTGATGCTCAGATCTAGCAGCGCGTCCTGGTACCGCACGCGTCGCTGCTCAAACCATGGCGAGACCACGAGGAGCGGCTCGCGGATGATTGCACCGCGAAGCAGCTGGACGATCACGAGAAGCCGCCCGATACGCCCGTTGCCGTCCGAGAAGGGGTGCAGCGTCTCGAACTGGTAATGGGTCATGGCCGCCTGCACGACAGTCGGAACGTACGGCGGCTCCTGCATCCAGCCGAGGAGCTCCTCAACACCCGACCGCAGCTGATCTCCGGGAGGAGGCGGGACGAACCGGGCGGCAGCTAGTTCGCGCCCGCGCGCACCGATCACGACGATGCGATCGCGAAGTCCGCCCGAGTCCGGCAGCTCGCCGGCGGTGCCGCGAACGAGCGTCCTCTGCAGCTCGCCGAGCAAGCCCAGCGTCAGCGGGCGTTCCTCGGGCCAAGAGAACGCGAGCTCGGCGGTTTCCTCAAAGTTCAAGACCTCGTGCAACTCGGCACTGATGGGTGCTTGATCGTTGCGATCAGCGGCTAGCACTTCAGCGAATGGCGCGTACGTGCCCTCGAGCGCGCTTGTGCTCTGGGCCTCACGACGCAGAGCAGGCCGTCGAAGAAGTGACGGGCGCGGGATAAGCCGGGCGGCGCCGTCGAGGCGGGCGAGTGCTGCCGAGGCGGCGTTGACCGTTGTCCACGTATCGGTCGACAGCGCCAGCTCTCGGGGCAGAGGATCGGGCAGAAAGGCCTGACCCTCAACGACCTCGTGAGTCGCCGGGTCCGGGCCTATGATCGGAACGAGCTGCCCGACCGGACTTATTGCGAGCCGAGCCAGGTCCATGACGCAAATATTACGGCGAAAATTTGCGTTGCGTACCTGGGGACGCAAGTTTTCTTGACACGCCGCTCCGGACTGACCGGACCGCGCGCCCCCCGCTTCGTCCCGGGCGCGCCAATCAAGAGTATTAGCGGCGATCGCGCTGACAGCACAGAGCGCCGGTCCGTCGTAGCGTCGGCGGCGACAGTCGTCTCAGGGCTCAACCGTGTCCCGAACCGTGTCCCCGACTCTGCAAATCTAGCCCGAAATCGTCGCGCCCGCTGCACCTTGATCAGGCGCCACACGGTCAAAATGCCTGCTAAAGCCGACCTTCTAATCCGCAGGTCGCAGGTTCGAATCCTGCCGGGGGCGTTCAGCGCGGTTGTCGCAGCGCGAGTAGTGAACCGGCGACGTCGCTCGTCTTCCCGGGCCTGACTAGTCCGCACAGGACGCGTCCGCTCTCCTGAAGCGCTACAAGCCACGACGGGATTCGCGTAAGCGCTGCGCGCGCTGTTCCCAACGACGGGGTTTGGAACGGGCGAAATCGTGCAATGTCGCAAGCGAGAGAGAGGGGGAGGCGATCCGTGGAGCCATCGTCGTCAGGAGCGGTTGCCGCACCAGCGCCCGGTAGCTACGAGCTTGGAGCCGGACCCCCGCTCGGCGTGGACGACCTGCCCACGCCGGAAGAGGCGTTCGGCGCTCCACGAATCGCCCTGAAGGAGACGATCACGCTCGTTATCGGGCCGAGCCTGATCGCCCTCGGCCTGTCCATCGGCAGCGGTGAGTGGCTCCTGGCGCCGCTGGCGATCGGCACGGACGGCTGGATCGGCATCGGTTTCGTGGCGCTGCTGTCGATCGTGCTGCAGGCGCTCTACAACGTCGAGATCGGCCGCTACGTCGTCGCGACCGGCGAGGTCCCTTCGATCGGCTTCGGCCGGATTCCACCCGGCTTCTACCTCGGCACAATCCTCGCCGTCCTGCTCTTCTATCTGGCGTTCATCACCGGCGGCTGGGCGGCGGCCGCCGGCGACGGGCTGTTCACCTTCATCACCGGCGACATTCCCGGGGAGGAGGACGCTACCGCCACGAATTGGCTCGCCGTCTTGCTGATGGCGGTGGTGTTCGTGATGACGCTGTTCGGCCGCAAGATCTCTCGCACGCTCGAGCTCGTCAACTGGCTGCTCGTCGCCTTCATCCTGATCACGCTCACGCTCGCTGCGGTCCTGCTCGTGGACGCGAGCGCGTGGGGCGACGGCTTGGAGGGCCTGTTCCGTCCGGCGCTGCCGCCAGAAGGTGTGGACGCGACCAGCATCGGCGCGGTCGCCGGCTTCGCGGCGATGGCGTCCGGACTGAACTACGTCTTCATGAACTACTACCGTGACAAGGGCTACGGCATGGGGGCCAAGGCCGGCTACATTCCCGCGCTGCTCGGAGGCGAGAGGCATGAAGTCGCGGCGACCGGCTCGACCTTCCGCGAAACGCCCGAGAACGCCGCGCGCTGGCGGCGCTGGTACCGGTTCCTTGTCCTCGAGATGTGGGTCGTCTTCGTGCCTGGTGCACTGATCGGGATCCTCATGCCGGGGATCCTCGTCAGCTCGCTCGCGGAGCGCTCCGGCACGGCGCCGACAGAAGAGACGATGCCCACCTACGTGGCCAGCCAGCTCGACCAGCTCGGCGAGCCCCGCATCTTCTACCTCTGGGCGCTGCTGGTCGGGTTCCTGATCTTCTTCACGACGCAGCTCGTCGTGTTCGAGATGCTCGTCCGCAACTTCGTCGACGCCGTGTACGGGTCGAGCGAGCGGTTCCGCCGCATGATCGGGGGCGACCCGCGACGCTTCTACTACCCGTTCATGGTCTTGGTCGCGGTCGTGATCTCCGTGATCATCTTCCAGGCGATCCCGACGGAGCTTCTCCAGTGGTCAGCGAACATGTCGAACCTGGCGGCGCTGATCATGCCGTTCGCGCTGATGTACCTGATCAGCAAGCTCCCACGGCCGGCTAAGGCCAGTTGGTGGTCTTACGTGATCCTCGTACTCGTCGCCATCTACTTCGGATTCTTCTTCCTCAACTTCCTGGTCAGCAAGATCAGCCCCGGCAACGACCTGTCGTTCTGGTAGACCGCTCGACCTCGACTGTTTCCCGACGCCGGTCGCTCGCTGTACAACGAGCGCTGCAGCAGCACCGAAGGTTGGGTTCGCCATACACGCGCGCGTGTAAGTAGCTATCAGGGGCCGTACGGGCCCCGGTCGACGTCGCGCGCCGCGCGATCCTGAGCTTCATCGCCTCAGAGCTCGGTCCCGGCACCTACGTGAACGTCATGCGTAGTACTACCTGGCGGGGCGCACGGGCGAGTTCCGGAGATCGACCGCCAGCTGTACCGGTCGGAGTACGAGCGCGCCCTCGAGTTCCCCGACGCTCTGGGACTCCGCCGGCTCGACGATCGCAGCCGCGCGGCGGTGCGGCGGCTGGCCGCCGCCTGACTCAGCGCGCCCATGAGCCGACGCACGCAGCGAGTTCGGGCGCCAAGGCATCCCGGTTGCCGCGCGTCACCGGCACGACCGTGACCGAGGCGTCGCGCTTGAGGGCGTCCGTGAACGGGTGGGCGAACGCGTGCACGGTGGCCACAAGCGGCAGCGGCCGCGCGAGTACGCCGGCGACGGCGTCGCGGAAGCGCGCCGACGCGAGTTCCATCTTTCCCAGCTCGTCCACCACCAGGATGGAGCCGCCCGCGGCGCGCTCGAGGATCGGCACGGCAATCCGCTCGAGATCGTCAAGCGCCACGCCGTAGCGGCCCACGCGGGGACCGCCGCGCAGGTCGACATGCGCGAGCAGTCCGTGTCGCCCGTCGACGGTCTCGAGTTCGAAGCCGAGCCGCCGTCCGCGGTTGCCGCGGACCTCGCGGGCCACGAAGCCGGTTACGCGCAGACCGTCCGCCTCCAGGAGCTCGATCAGCCGCACTGCGACGGTCGTCTTGCCCGCACCCGGTCGGCCCTCGAGCAGCAGCCGCGGCGGATTCGCGCCCGTTCCTGCCATTCACCATCACCATGGCGGCCGATCTCCGCGATGACAACCACGTGCATGGGACCACCGCGGCAGCCGGTGGGTCGCCGTTCCGACTTGCGCGCCCCGGGGCCGTGTGGCGCCCGTCGTCGTCCCGGCGCGCATCTGGCATGACTTCGTTGGGCCCGCCGTGGACCCGTGGCCGGTCCGTTCCCTTCCCGTACCGACGACGGAAGAGCCGAACGGATCGAGTGCTTCCGGACGGTAGGCCACCGACGCGGGCGCGCCGGAACGGCGCCCTGTCGCGGCGAGACCGCGCGCCCGTCGTCAACGGAGGACCAACGTCAACGCAAGTCCGGATGCTCGCAAGCCCGACGGATCCTTGAGATGCATCGGACAGAATGCTCTTGCCAGCGATAGCTGTCTGTCCGTGGACGACCGTTTCCTCATCAGCGTGCAGCAAGCTTCGAATCGGCTCGGAGTGAGCCGTGGCGCCGTATCGCTACGCCCGTTATCGATCCTGGCTCGCCGAGTGGCCGGGCCAGCTTCGAACGTGTCGCGAATAACGTCCCCGACTCTGCAGCTCTACCGGGAGACAGCCGCTCCGAATAGGGCTAGATTTGGCTCCACAAAGCGGCATTGCTGCTTGCACAGCCGATTCTGATTGGCAGGTCGCACGTTCGAACCTTGCCGGGACAGCGCCGCGTTGGAGACGTCTCCAACGCTCTGGGCTGCGCGGCAGCGGACACGCCGCCTGCGTCGCGACGCGCGCGGCGCGCGTTCGTGCACGGTGGTCCGCTCCGCACGGCCGGGCGTGTCGGCAACGCCGGCATTGTCGGTGACCCGCGGCACCTGAACGCCAGGAACGGAGACAAGCAGTGTCCATCTCGGCGTTTCCGTTCGTCGTATTGCCGAGGACCGGGTGAATCGACGACCACGGAATTAAGGAGCGCGGATGTCCGCCATTGCAGACGCAACCCGTATCAGCCAGGTCGGGACCGTGTTCGTCCCGGTTGCCGACCAGGACCGAGCGCTGGAGTTCTACATCGGCAAGCTCGGCTTCGAGAAGCGCGCCGACTTCGCCTACGGCAAGGGCGGTCGCTGGGTCGAGGTGGCTCCGCCGGGCTCAGCGATCGCGATCGCGTTGGTGCCGCCGAGCGAGGGTCGGGCCGCCGGCTCCGACGTTGCGCGTTGTGCGCTCGCGACCGAGGACATCGAGGCCGGCCACGCAACGCTCCGCGCCAGAGGGGTCAACGTGGACGCCGAGATCGCGCGCACGGGGAAGCGGAGATCGGGAATCGTTTCGATCGACGCCACCGTCGCGGATCCCGTGCCGGCGCAGTTCTTCCTCCGCGACACCGAGGGCAACCGCTTCCTGATCGTGCAACCGGACTGATCCGGGCCGGGAACGCCGACCAACGAGGACACTCGAATGTACGACCTGCTCTGGGCTCCAATCGCTGTGACGGCCAGTCGTGCGGCGGCCTCGTCCGCCCTGCCGGACGCGCCCGTCGTCCGCGCCGATCGCCTCCGCCGCGTACGCCGGCGCAACGCGCTGCCGCTGCGCCCGTTCGCCGAGCAGCGCGCGGCGGCGTGGCCTCGCCGGCCCGTAATCCGAATCCACGAGGGCGAACCATGCGATACATGCTGTTGATCTGCGTTGACGATTCCGTCAGGGTGAGCGGAGAGGAGCGCTCGCCGGAGCCGTGGGTGGAGGAGATGCAGCGCCGTGGGGTGCGGCGCGACGGGTCGCGTCTCCGGCCGGTCAGCGACGCGACCACCGTGCGACTGCGCGGCGGTGAGGTGGTGCTGTCCGACGGGCCGTTCGCCGAGACCAAGGAGCACATCGCCGGCTACGACATCATCGAGTGTGAGGATCTCGACGAGGCGATCGAAGTGGCGTCCAAGCACCCCGTCGCCAGTTTCGGGGCGATCGAGGTGAGGCCGTTCTGGGAGGAGTGAGCGCAGATGTCGACGCCGTCGTGGCCGACGCATTCCGCAACGAGTGGGGACGCGTCGTCGCGACCCTGATCCGGATGACCGGTGACTGGGACCTTGCCGAGGAGTGCGCGCAGGACGCCTTCGCGCTGGCGCTTGAGCGCTGGCCTCGCGATGGCGTGCCGCAGCGGCCCGGCGCGTGGTTGACGACGACGGCGCGCAATCGCGCGCTGGACCGGCTGCGCCGCGGCGCGACCGAGGCCTCCAAGCTGCGCGAGACAGCGGTGCTGTGGCGTACCGACGAACCAGAGGACGACGGCGACGACGGCAGCGTGCGGGACGACCGTCTCCGGCTGATCTTCACCTGCTGTCACCCCGCCCTCCCGCTGGAGGCCCGCGTGGCGCTGACGCTGCGAACGCTCGCCGGCCTGACGACCGCCGAGATCGCGCGGGCCTTCATGGTCGCCGAGCCGACGATGGCGAAGCGCCTGGTCCGCGCCAAGCGCAAGATCCGCCACGCCGCGATCCCCTATCGCGTGCCTCCCGCGCATCTGTTGCCCGAGCGCACCGGCGGGGTGCTGGCCGTGCTCTACATGCTGTTCAACGAGGGCTACGCCGCCACGGCGGGTCTCGACCTCGTGCGCGGGGAACTATGCACGGAGGCCATCCGCCTGGCCCGCAGCTTGGCGGAGCTGATGCCCGATGAACCCGAGCCACTCGGGCTGCTCGCTCTCATGCTCCTGCACCACGCTCGGCGCGCCGCCCGGGTGGATGAGGCGGGCGACGTGGTGACTCTCGAGGACCAGGACCGCACCCTCTGGGACACGACCGAGATCGATGAGGGCTTGGGCCTGCTGGACGCGGCGCTGCGGCACGACCGCGGCGGGCCCTACCAACTGCAGGCGGCGATCGCGGCCTGCCACGCCACCGCCAAGGACGCCGCCCACACCGACTGGGCCAGGATCGCCCGGCTCTACGGGCGCCTCGCCGAGCTCGTGCCCTCCGCGGTGGTCCAGCTGAACCGGGCCGTCGCGGTCGCCATGGCCGACGGTCCGGCCGCCGGGCTGGAGTTGGTTGACGCGCTGGAGGCGTCGGGTTCGTTGGCCGGCTACCACTTGCTGCCTGCCACGCGGGCCGATCTACTGCGCCGCCTCGAGCGGCCCGTCGAGGCGGTCGCCGCTTATCGCGCCGCGATCGAGCTTGCGGCCACTGACGCCGAGCGCCGCTACCTCGCCCGACGGCTGGCCGAGACCACCGGCCAGCGCTGACCGAGCGCGGCCTCGACGGCGGGCGCCACGGCGTGAATGACGTGGCGACCATCGAGCACGGGCGCGGCGCGTAGTCACGGGTGGTGTGCCGTAGGCGTCCGGGCGCTCGAGCCGTCGAAGTCGACGTAGACTGCGAGGCGCTGGCGGTCCCAGTAGAAGACCACCGATCCCTGCACGTAGTCGACTCGATCGGGCGAGGCGAGGCCCGCGTCGCCGACGAGCCGACGAAAGCTCGCCTCGACCTCCTGATGCTTCGTGCTCGGTTGCACCCGGATGACGATGCCGGGGCGCGGTGAGCACGTGGGACACGGTTCGCGTCAACTGTGTGACGAGATCGCTGCAATTCGCTTCACCAGCGCTAGCGCCGGGGCACGATCGCCATCGCCCGCAGCGGCCCGCCGGATCCCTCGTCGATCTTCATCGGCAGCCCGACGAACAAGAAGTTCTCGGCCGGCAGCCGATGCACGTTGGCCACGTTCTCGAACACCGGCAGGTTCGCGGCGCCGAGGACCTGATGGCTCTCGAACAGCTTCGACTGCCCGAAGTCGATGCTGGCGGTGTCGATGCCCACGGCCCGCACGCGCCGCTTCTCGACCAGCCACTCCGCGCCGTCCGGATGCAGCCCGGGGAAGTGGAGCTTCGGAACCGCCGCGTCGCCGAGCTCCGCGGTGCCCATGTACCGCTGGCGGTCGGGCCAGAACCGGCCGTAGCCGGTCCGCAGGAGGACGATCGCGCGGCGCGGAATGCGCCCGTGCTCGCGCTCGTGCGCGGCGAAGTCCGCGGGCGACACCTGATAGTCGCGGTCGGTGAGGGCGTCCGCCGACACGTCCACGACCACGCCGCGTCCCACGAGCCGGCGGAGCGGGATCTCATCCGCCGTGTCGCCGCCGCGCGCGAAGTGGACCGGCGCGTCGAGGTGGGTGCCGCCGTGCTCGGCCGCCGCGAAGTTGTTCGCCTCGTACCAGTAGCCGCCCGCCGTCTCGCCCTCGGCCACCTGCTCGAGCGTGAACGTCTTCGCCGTCGGCCAGTAGATCGTCCGCTCGTTGAAGGAGTACGAGAGATCGACGAGCTTGCCCCTGGGAACCTTGACCGGGCCCGTCGCCACCCCCTCGGTGCCTATCGCAGAGCCCGCCCAGCCGATGATCGCGCCGGCAGAGACGAGCGCCGCCGCAACGCAGATCCGCTTCATCATCGCCACCTCCCACGGGACGAGGAAACGCCGGATTCGGCGCCCGCCGAAGCTACACCAAGCGCCGCAGGTCCGCTGTTTCCGCTCCGCCGTTACCCTTGCGCGCCATGGATGCCGAGGGCAAGCAGCGCGTGGCGATGAACGAGGCCACGTTCCGCAAGGTCAACGAGGGGATGGAGGTCGGGCAGGAGCCGGGCGGGCTGATGACGTTCATCTGCGAGTGCGGGCGGCTCGGCTGCACCGAGCTGATCGAGCTGACGCGCGCGGAGTACGAGGCCCTGCGCGCCGATCCGCGCCGGTTCGCGCTGCTCGCCGGCCACGAGATCCCGGACGTCGAGCGGGTGGTCGAGCGGCACGAGCGCTATATCGTCGTCGAGAAGAGCGGCGACCCGGCGGAGGAGATCGTCGAGCACACCGACCCCCGCCGGCCGCAGGACTGAACGAGCCGGAACCGGCGCGCCCTCCGGGTTGTACGGTCCGTGAGATGGCCGGTCTGGGCGCGCTGATCGGCAGGCGCGACTTCCTCGTCCGCAGCGGGCTCGTGATCGCGGGCGCGGGGGCCGGCGGATACGTGGCCGCCCAGGAGCTGACCGGCGGGCCCAAGGCGCCGGAGGCGCAGGCTGGAGCCACGGACATGCGCGCCGAGTTCGCCCTCGAGCCCGGCTACGCGCACCTGACCGCGTTCCTGCTCGCGCCGCACCCGCGGCCCGTGCGCGAGGCGATCGAGCGGCACCGGAGAGCGCTCGACGCCAACCCGAAGGTCTACCTGTTCGAGCGCGAGCTCGAGCTCGAGTCCCGCGTCCTCGAGGCGGCGGCCGCGTACCTCGGCGCGGCGCCAGAGGACATCGCGCTCACCGACTCGACGACCATGGGCCTCGGGCTGGCATACGGCACGCTGCGTCTGAGACCCGGGCAGGAGGTCGTGACGACCGCGCACGACCACTACGCCACGCACGAGTCGCTGCGACTGCGCGCCGAGCGGACCGGAACGACCGTCCGCCGGATCGCGCTCTACCGCGACATCGCGGCCGTCAGCGTCGACGAGATCGTCGAATCGGTGCGGCGTGCGATCCGGCCGCACACGCGCGCCGTCGCGCTCACCTGGGTGCACTCGAGCACCGGTCTCAAGCTGCCGATCCGGGCGATCGCGGACGCGCTCGCGAGCATCAATACGAACCGCGACGAGCGCGAGCGCGTGCTGCTCTGCGTCGACGGCGTCCACGGCCTCGGCGTCGAGGACGTCGCGATCGCCGAGCTCGGCTGCGACGTCTTCTGCGCCGGCTGCCACAAGTGGCTCTTCGGCCCGCGCGGAACCGGCATCGTCTGGGCGAGCCGGCGCGGATGGAGTCAGCTCGCCGCGGTCATCCCGACCTTCGACGGCCGCAGCTACGTCGCCTGGATCGAAGAACGCGAGCCGGACGACTTGCCGCCGGCCGCCGCGATGACGCCCGGCGGCTTCCACTCGTTCGAGCACCGCTGGGCGCTCGCCGACGCGTTCGAGCTGCACGAGCGGATCGGCCGCCGCCGCGCTGCCGCTCACGTACACCGGCTCGCCGCGGCGCTCAAGGCCGGCCTCGCCGGGATCAGCGGCGTGAGCGTCATCACGCCGAGCAGCGCCGACCTCTCGGCCGGCCTCGTCTGCTTCGAGCTGCGCGGGCGCGCGCCGCGCGAGATCGTCGACCTGCTGCAGAACGAGCACCGCGTGATCGCCAGCGTCACGCCATACGCGACCGAGTACGTGCGGCTCGGCCCGAGCCTCGTCAACACCGACGCGGACGTCGAGAAAGCGCTGCGCGCCGTGCGCGCCCTCGCCTAGCGCAGCGAGCGCCGCCGCACCTTCCCGGTGCGCATCCGCTGTGGGTGGTCGCCGACCTTGATCCGCGCGACCTCGCGCGCGGTCCGGAACGAGATCACCGAGACGCGGTCGTCGCCCGCGACGGACACGAAGCAGTCGCGCCCGTCCTCGCTCGACGCCGACCAGTACGGCGTCTCGCCGACCGGCACGATGCGCTGCGTTTTCAGCGTCTTGCGCCGCACGATCGCCGCGTAGCCCGACATCGTGCCCGCCGCGCACAGCTTCGTCCCGCGCGGGTTCATCGCCAGTCCGTGGTGTGCGGAGTCGAGCACGTAGTCCTGCCGCGAGAGCCCCTTGGCCTCGTCGCTGAGCGGCAGAGCAGCAACGCGCGTCACCCGGTCGCGCCGCAGGTCGTACTCGACGAACCCGTGGAAGAACGAGACCTGGAAGTAGACGAAGCGCTCGTTGCGCGAGAGCGCCATCGGCCGCACCGCCGAGCTCATGTTCATGTAGCCCGCCTCGGCGAGCTTCTGGCCCATGTCGAGCGTCTTGATCACCTGCAGCGTGCGCGCGTCGATGATCTCGAACACGCGCCGGCCCTTCGTCGCGTCCTGGGTGGGATCGTCGGTGTCGGTGTACACCGGGCCGATGCTCGCGTGGAAGACCCGCTTGCCGTCGCGCGAGAAGTTGCTCTCGTGCGGCGCATCGCCCGACGGGATCCGGCCGACGATCTCGCCGTCGGCGGTGTCGAGCACGTCGACGACGTTCGCCGTCGATGCCGACACGAGCAGCCGCCGGCCGCTGGGGGAGAGGGCCATGTGGTCGGCGCGGTAGCCGTCGATGTGCGTGCGCCAGCGGATCGAGTTCGTCCGAATGTCGATCGCGACGACGTCGGCGAAGCTCGGGCGGGAGAAGTACACGACGCGGCCGTCGCGCGAGACGAAGCCGTCGTCGACGTACTGGTCGTGCCCCTCGCCGACGAGCGCGCGGATGCTGTCGAAGTAGAACTTGGCGGTCGCGTCCGCCTCGATCTCCGCCACGCGCTGCGCCCTGTCGGGGATCACGTTGAGCCGCTTGATCCGCTCGAACCGGTGCGGGTCGACGAGGTCGGCGGTGCCGGCCCAGTTGTTGCTGACGACCAGCACATCGCGCTTGCCCTTCGCGGGTGCGGTCGGCGCGGCGACGGCGGCGACGATTACGACGGACGCGAGCGCGATCGGCAGTCTCCTCATGCCGGGACCGTAACGTTCCCGGCGTGCCGATGATGGCGACGATCCTGCTGGCAGACGCCGCGCAGGCGATCGAGAACAAGCTCTACATCCTGGGCGGGGGCTGGTCGGTGACCGGCCCCGAGCCGACGCCGTCGGCGCTCGCGATCGCGCTCAAGGTGCCGTGGGACGAGGCGAACGAGCGCCACGAGATGCGCGTCGAGCTGCTCGACAGCGACGGCGGCGCGGTCGTCGTCGGCCCCGACCCGGACGCGGCGCGGCCCGTGGTGATCGAGTCGCACTTCGAGGTCGGCCGCCCGCCCGGGCTCAAGCCCGGCACGCCGATCGACCTCGCGTTCGCCGTCAACCTCGGGCCCGTGCCGCTCCCGCCGGGCGGCCGCTTCGAGTGGCGGCTGAGCATCGACGGCCACAGCGAGGCGCACTGGCATGCGGCGTTCAACACCCGCCCGGCGCCCGAGGCGTGAGCCGGCCGGCGCTCCAGGGATGCGCCGGCGCGGCCGATTAACGGACTGATGGACCGGCCACTCGATCCGGAGCAGGCGCTCAAGCGCGTCACGCAGCAGTTCCAGTCCGCGTTCGAGAACGCGCCGATCGGCATGGCGCTCGTCGGGCTCCAAGGCCAGTGGCTCGAGGTCAACCAGGCGCTCTGCGAGCTCGTCGGCTACACCGAGGAGCAGCTGCAGCACCTGACGTTCCAGGACCTCACCCATCCCGACGACCTCGACGCCGACCTAGCGCTCGTCGACGACGTGCTGGCCGGCCGCCGTTCGACCTACCAGATGCACAAGCGTTACATCCACGCCGACGGGCGCGTGATCTGGGCGCTGCTGTCGGTCTCGCTCGTGACCGACGAGGAAGGCCGGCCGCTGCACTTCATCAGCCAGATCCAGGACGTGACCGAGCGCCGCGAGCTCGAGCAGAAGCTGCGCCACCAGGCCGAGCACGACCCGCTCACCGGGCTGGCGAACCGGCGCCGCTTCGAGCAGGAGCTCGAGCGCCAGATCGAGCGCTGCGCGCGCCACGGCGAGCAGGCCGCGCTCGCCGTGATCGACCTCGACCGCTTCAAGGTCGTCAACGACGTCCACGGCCACGCGGCCGGCGACCGGCTGCTGACCGCCGTCGGCGCCGCCCTGAACGAGCGCCTGCGCGCGTCCGACGTCGCGGCGCGCATCGGCGGCGACGAGTTCGCGGTGATCCTGATCGGCGTCGACGAGCGCGGCGCCGCGACCGCCGCGGGCGCGATCGCGACCGCGATCGCCGAGCACGCGCTGGCGGCCGGCGTCGCGACGACGGCGAGCATCGGCATCGCGGCGATCGAGGCCGACGCGAGCGCCGACGAGCTGTTCGTCCGCGCCGACCGCGCGATGTACGACGCGAAGCGCGCCGCCGCCGAGCGGCGGTCGGTGCGCGCGGCCTGACGCGCCGGCGCCTCAGACGCCGCGCGGCGCCGAGTCCTCGAGCGCGATCCGCATCAGGTCGCGGATCGAGACGATGCCGACGACCACCTCGTCCTCCGTCACCGGCAGGTGCCGGAAGCCTCCGTGCATCATTAGGGTCGCAGCATGCTCGGTCGACTCGGACGGATCGATCGTGTCGGGATCGGTGGTCATCCAGTCGCGCACGCGTGCGTCGTCGCGGACGCCGCGGGCGACGGCCCTCAGCACGTCGCGCTCGGTCATGATCCCGGCGAGCCGCTCGCCCTCGAGCACCAGCACGGCGCCGACCTCGCGCTCCACCATCCGCGCAGCGACCTCGGCGAGCGACAGCCCCGAGTCGACGGTCAGCAGGTCGCGGGACATGTGATCGCGGACGGCGGGCATGCCCGGACTCTATGTCACCCGCGCGGCGTCATCCACCCGGGCCGAGGCGCCGCGGGAATCGGCGGATCCGGCCTCAGCTCGTGCACGTGGCCGTCCATCCACACGATCCGCTGCTGCAGCCAGGAGCACAGCGCCCGCACCTCCGCCGCGTACGTCGTCCGCCGCACGGCCGGTTCTTGAACAGCTCGTTGACGAGGACGTAGTCGACGGCGGCGCCCGCGTCCAGGTGGCGGCGCCAGCCGCCACGGTACACCGCGCGCTCGGCCGCGCCGATGCTGCGGCGCACCTTCGCGCGCCGCTTGCGGGGGAGGTCCTTGCGCTCGGGGTCCTCGAACAAAATGTGGTAGCCGGACACGGGCAGCCGGAAGTAGCGGCCCTTCTGACGCGCCTGGTAGCGGAACGTCCACTCGAGCAGCTGGGCGGGCTCCGCCAGGTCGATCCGGTCGCGCTGCACCTTGGGCTTCTCCATCAGCACGTAGACGCCGTGGTAGCGGCCGTAGTGCCAGACCTCGACGAACCGCGTGCGGGCGGCGTAGCGGCCCATCCGCCGCGCCGTCGCGTAGGCGACGACGTTGCGCACCAGCGCCTTGTCGTTGTAGGGCGCGTACAGCACCCAGTCGTCGTCGGCCGGCATGCCGAGCAGCGCGACGTCGCGGTTGTCGCCGTTGCGGTCGCGCAGCTCGACGCTCCACGACTTCTTCGGGAACCGCTGCGAGGACTGGCCGCGGCGCTCGATGCCGATGCGGCCGCGGTAGAACATCCGGCCGCCGTCGCGGACGACCATCCGGCCGGTCTTCTTGCGTGCGTCGGAGATCTCGCCCTTGACGCTGATGCTGACGCGCGGGAGCGCGTCGGCCGCCGTGCCGGGCGCCGGCGCGCAGAGCGCGCCGGCGCCCACGAGCAGGGCGGCGGTCAGCCGGCCGAGCATCCGATCAGGTGTCGCCGCCACCGGAGTCGTCCCCGCCGCCGCCGTAGTAGTTCGGCTGCGCCGGCGCGACGTAGGAGTTGTCCCCGCCGGCCGTGCCGTCGTTGCCGCCGGTCCAGTCGCCGTCGCCGGTGTTGTCGCCGCCGCGGGTGCCGTCGTTGCCGCCGGTCGCGTCCATGTCGCCGGTGTTGTTGCCGCCGCGGGTGCCGTCGTTGCCGCGCGTGCCGTCGCGGTCGCCGGTGTTGTCGCCGCCGCGGGTGCCGTCGTCGCCGCGCGTGCTGTCGCGGTCGCCGGTGTTGTTGCCGCCGCCGGTCGCGTCGTCGCCGCGGGTGTCGTCGCCGTCGCCGACGTCGTCGTCGTCATCGGCGGCGACGAGTTCACCGCCGCTGTCGTCCTTGCGCAGGTCGATCGGCTCGACGGCCTTGGCGTTGCCCTCGTCGAACGTCCTGACATAGCCGACGCCGAGCCCGCCCAGGGCCACGACGACGGCGAGCGTGATGACGGCCATGCGTGCAGTCATTGCTGCTCACCTCCTGAGTCGATTGCACTGCCATCGCCGGCTCCGGCGGTGAGCGACCTGTGAGCCGGCGGTGAGAAAGCTCTCACTGCGATCTCACACGCGGTCGAGGCCGCGCAGCCGCGCGGCGCCGCCGGGCCGGAACCGGCTCAGGCGCGGCGCCGGCAGGTTGTCGACGAAGCCCTCCAGCGCCTCGGTGAGCTCGGCCAGCGTCGGCCGGTCGCGCGGCGCGGGGGCGAGGCAGTCGAGCACGAGCGCCGCGACCGGGGCGGGGACGTGGCGCGGAAGCCGGACAGGCGCGCGGCGCAGCTGCGGGAAGCTGTCGCCGTCGGACGGGAACGGCACCGTGCCCGCGAGCGCCTCGTAGAGCGTCGCGCCGAGGCCGAACACGTCGGTCGCCGGCGACAGCTCGCCGAAGCGCGCCGCGTCGCATTGCTCGGGCGCCATGTAGTTCTCGGTCCCGATCGGCGCGTTCAGGCCGCCGATGTCGCTGACCCGCTGAGCGACGCTCAGGTCGATCAGGCGCGGCCGGCCGGCCATGATGATGTTGCGCGGCTTGACGTCGAGGTGCAGCACGCCCTCGGCCGCGAGGTAGCGCAGCAGGCGCGCCAGGTCCAGCCCGATCGGCAGCAGCTGCTCGATCGCGACGCCGTGGCGGCGGATCAGCGTCGACAGCCGCGGGCCCTCGATGTGCTCGAGCACGACGTGCGGCCGCGGCCCGTCGAGCACGGCGCCGAAGCTGCGCATCAGCAGCGGGTGCGCGAGCGCGTCGAGCAGACTCGCCTCGGCTGTCAGTTGCGCGAGCGCGCGCTCGTCGCCGGCCTGGTCGGGCCGCAGGAGCTTCGCGACGACGAGCGAGTGCAGGCGCTCGTCCCACGCCAGGTACGCCTCGTAGCGCCCGCCGCCGCCGAGCCGCTCGAGCGCGCGGCGCCCGGCGACGATCTCGTCGCCCTCAGACAGCTGCCACGTGGCCTTGGACATGGGCTCCCACGTCGAAGTAGCGCCGCAGCAGCGGCAGGAACGAGTTGCGCTTGACGAGCGGGTACGTCAGCCCGACGCCGATGCAGTACTTGCTGCAGCCGGAGATCGGCCGGACGCCGAGCGCGCGCAGTTCGCGATCAACCGTCGTCGCGCCGTGGCGCGACTTGCTCTCGACGATCGCCGCGTCGCCGCCGAGCGCCCCGGCGCTGCCGTCGGGCGCGCGGAAGCTCAGCTGGAAGTCGCACGTCAGACGCTCACAGCGCTCGGGCTCGACGAGCGTGATGCGCGTGAAGCAGACCCTCAGCGACGGCTCCAGCGCTCCGGCGAGTTCGCGCGCGTACGCCTCGCGCAGGCGCTCCTGCAGGAACTCCAGCAGCGGGCCGTCGAGGTGGTCGAGCGGGCCCTCGCCGAGCTCCGTCCGGTGCTTGATCGTCCGGCCGGGTCCCTCCTTGAGCTTGACCTCGAACGCGCGCAGGCCGGTGTCGACGTACTCGCGCGCCCGGCACTTGAAGCGGCGCCGGCGGCGCTGGATGTGCTCGCGGTAGCTGACGAGGTCGGCGGTGTCGAAGTACGTCGTGCGGTAGGCGAAGCAGCGCAGGCCGTCGATCTCGAGCACGCGGTGCGTGCCTTGCAGCCGCCGCACGAGCTCGTCGAGCTCGTCGCGCGCGAGCACGTACTTGACGTCGAGGCGGTCGTCGAGCGCGGCCGTCGCGCGAACCTCGTCGAGCCCGATCCGCTCGAACGGCTCAACCAGCGGTGCGAGCGAACGGGGCATGTGATCCGGTGGTGGGCTGGGTCAGGGGCGTCGTAGCGCAGCGGACCGATGCGCGCGTCGTCTCGCGCACGTAGTCGATCTCGAGCACCTAGCACTCGTACACGCGCGCGTTGAGGCGCTCCTCGACGTGGCGGCGCAGTGCGTCGGGGTCGGACGGGATCGTCTCCAGCGTGATCTGGAGCTGGCGCGTCTGACGCAGCAGCCGCGGGTGGTCGATCACCGCGGCGGCGCTCAGCGCCAGCGCGCTGAGCGTGATCGTGAGGCCGATGCTGCCGACGTCGATCCCCGTGACGAGCCCGATCACGAGCGCGAGGAAGAAGTAGGCGAGCTCGCCGTTCGTGAACGGCTCGCTGCGCAGGCGCACGATCGACAGCACTGCGAACAGGCCGAAGCCGACGGCGACGCTGATGTCGCCCGACATGATCACGATCAGCGCGAGGAAGAGCCCGATGTTGAACATCGAGTAGATGACGACGAGGTCGCGCCGGCCGTGGCGGCGGTAATAGATGCCGTACGCCAGCACCCCGATCGCGAGCGAGTCGATCGCGAGCCGCACCAGCACGTCGTCGTAGATCGGGGTCATGAGGGCCCAGCGTTCCCGCGCCCGGTGAGCCTGCGATGAGGCGGCGATGAGAGTGCTCTCATCACGCGCCTCTGCGGATCACGCACTGCTGCGCCGGACCGGCGCGTGAGTTCGGACTGAGACTCCTCTAACGCGTGCGTTCTTCTCAGCCGACTCCGCTCCGGCTAGCGTGTGGCCGTCGAAGGAGCGAAGGGATGACGCGGAGTAACGACGCGATCACGCAGGAAGCGGTGCGCGACGACGTCGCGGCGACGTCGCTCAGCGCGATCCTCGCGTGCGTTGCCCAGCCGGTCTGGGTGGTCGACCCGGAGGGCATCCTCATCTACGCCAACCGGGCCTCGCTCGACACGCTCGGCTACGACGACGTCGACCAGCTGATCGGCCGCAACAGCCACGCGACGATCCACTACAAGCATCTCGACGGCTCGCCGTATCCCGCCGAGGAGTGTCCGCTGTTCCGCGCGATCCGCGACACCCGGTTGCCGTGCTCCGGCGAGGACTGGTTCGTGCGCCGCGACGGCTCGATGTTCCCGGTCAGCTACACGGCGTCGGCGATCGAGACCGCCAAGGGGACGGGAGCGGTCGTCGCGTTCAGCGACATCGAGGAGCGGCGGCGCGCCGAGCATGCGCTACGCGAGCGCGAGGCGATCCTGGCGAAGGTCGCCCAGCCGGTGTGGGTCGTCGACCGCTCGGGCCGGTTCCACTACGCCAACCCGGCGGCGCTGAAGGCGCTCGGCTACTCCGACCTCTCGGAGCTGAAGGGCAAGCCGGGGCATGCGACGGTGCACTACAAGTACCCCGACGGCCGGCCGTACCCGGAGGAGGAGTGCCCGATCACGCGCGCGCGCCTGAACGGCGAGACGCTCACCGACAGCGAGGACTGGCTCGTGCGCAAGGACGGCTCGATCATGCGGATCGCGTATTCGACGGCGCCGTTCGACCTGCCCGACGGGCCGGGCTCGGTCACCGCGTTCACCGACGTGGAGGAGCACCTCAAGGCGGAGAAGGCAGCGCGCGAGCGCGACGTCGCGCGCGCCCGCGCGACCGAGCTGCGGCACGCGCGCCGGCGCATCATCGAGGCGGCCGACGCCGCGCGCGCGCAGCTCGAGCGCGATCTCCACGACGGCGCGCAGCAGCAGCTGGTCAACCTGGCGCTGCGGCTCCGGGTCGCGCGCGGCAAGCTGCCCGACGATCCGGACGCCGCCGCGCGGCTGCTCGACGACGCGATCGAGCTCACCGCGGCCGCGACGACCGAGCTGCGCGAGCTCGCTGCGGGCATCCACCCCGCGATCCTCACGCACCGCGGGCTCGCGCCGGCGGTCGAGCGGCTGGCGTCACGGATCCCCGTGCGCGTCTCCGTGCTCGAGGCGCCCGCCGTCCGGCTGCCGGCGCCGGTCGAGGCGAGCGTCTACTTCGTCGTCTCCGAGGCGCTGACGAACGTCGCCAAGCACGCGGCCGCGAACGCGGCGACGGTGCGGATCGCAGCGAACGACGGCGTGCTGACCGTCGAGGTCGCCGACGACGGCGAGGGCGGCGCCGACATGCGTGCCGGGACCGGCCTCTCCGGGCTCGCCGACCGCGTAGCGGCGCTCGACGGCGAGCTCACGGTCACGAGCGCGCCGGGCGCCGGCACGACGGTCCACGCGGAGATCCCGCTCGGCTGAGCCCGCATCCGGGCTAAGCGGTTGTGGCTGACGACCTCGATCTCGTTGCCGTCGGGGTCCAGCACGCAGGCGCCGTAGTAGCCGGGCCCGGCTCGATCCCGAGCGGCGCGAACACCGTGCGGTAGAAGCGCTCGGATGCCCCGCGGTCGCCGACGCGGATCGTGACGTGGTCGAACAGGCGGTCAGGTGCGCTCGAGCACGACGACCGGGATCTCGCGATCGGTCCGCTTCTGGTAGGAGTCGTAAGCGGGCCAGTGGGAGGTCATCTCGCGCCACATCGCCGGCTTCTCCTCGGGCGTCGCGACGCGCGCCCGCGCGCGGAACGTGTCGTCCAGGACCTGCACCTCGACCTCGGGGTTCGCGCGCAGGTTGACGAACCAGCCCGGTGGCCTCGCCGAGCCGCCGTTCGACGCGACGACCAGGTAGGCGTCGCCGCTGCGGCCGTAGATCAGCGGCGTCGTGCGGGGCTCGCCGGAGCCGCGGCCGGTGGTGGTCAGCAGCAGCGTCGAGCTGCCCCTGCGCCAGTCGTGGCCGTACTCGCCGCCGGTCTCGCGGTACTTCCGGACGTGCTCGTCGCCGTAGAGGTCGGATGCGTCTCGTCGTGCCATGACCTGACGGTAGCGGCCACCCGACAAGCGCAACGGATCGCGGCGGGCGGCTACTGGCGCTGCTGGTTGAGCCCGTCGGCCGGCAGCGCCCGCAGGCCGCGCCAGATGCACAGCACGATCGCGAGATAGATGCAGCCGACCGCGACCCAACCGTCGAGCACGCGGCTCGCCACGCACAGCCAGACGATCAGCGCCGGCCAGGGGAGGAGCCAGCCCAGCAGCGACACGAGCCACGGCTCGCGGCTCCTCCGCTCGTCGTCGTCGAACGGGTCCCGCGACTCCACCAGCATGAACAGCATCGTTCCGTTGTACCTAAGCCGCGACCGCGGGTAAAGCATCCTGGCACCTTCTGAGGCCGTCGCGGCACTGCTAGATTGGCGATGCAGTCAGCTTGGTGGGCGTAGCTCAGTTGGTAGAGCTCCGGGTTGTGGTCCCGGCGGCCGCGGGTTCGAGTCCCGTCGCTCACCCCTTTTCGGCCGCTCGTTGGAGTCCGCGTGGCGCTCAGCCGGCGCCCCAGTCGAACACGCGACCGGCGGAAAGTGCGCCGTCGAGCACGAAGGGCTGACCGGACGCGAAGGCGGCTTCATCGGAGGCGAGCCATGTCGCCAGCGCGGCGATCTCCTCTGGCTCGCAGATGCGTCCGAGCGGATGCTTGGAGGCCAGGAGGGAGCGCGCAGCCGCCGGGTCGGGCTGGTGGTCGAAGAAGTGCTCGAGCATCTCGGTGCGCACGTAGCCCGGGCAGATCGCCGAGCAGCGGATGCCGTCCCCGGCGTGGTCGAGCGCCATGCAGCGGGTGAGCTGGAGCACGGCGGCCTTCGAGGCGGAGTAGACGGCGAGTTGAGGCTCGGCCCAGAAGGCGTTGATCGACGCCATGTTGACGATCACGCCGCGCGTCGTGCGCAGCGCGTCGATCGCGTACTTGGAGCACAGGAACACGCCGCGGACGTTGACGGCCATGACGCGGTCCCAGTCATCGGCTGACGTGTGCTCCACGGAGGCCTCGATCTCGACGCCGGCGTTGTTGACGAGCACGTCGAGCCGTCCGTGGCGCTGGAGCGTGGCTTCGATGAGTCGCTCAACGTCCTCCGCGAGGGTGACGTCGACGCGCTCGTACGCGATCTCCGGACGGTCGTATGTGGGCTCGATGTCGCTGGCGTTGATGACCTGCGCTCCCTCGGCGAGAAACCGGTGGACGATCGCGGCGCCGATGCCGCGGCTGGCTCCTGTGACGATGGCGACCTTGCCGTGCAGCCGACCGGTCGTGCTCACGCCGACCTCCCGTCGTCGTGTTGCACGCGGCCCGCGGTGAGCCCGCCGTCGAGCACGAATGCCTGCCCCGTCGCGAAAGCGGCCTCGTCCGAGGCGAGCCACGCCGCCAGCGACGCTATCTCGTCGGGTTCGGAGAGCCGGTTGAGCGGGTGCATCGCCGCGGCGTCGGCGCGCGCGTCATCGGGCCGGGGCTGGGCATCGAAGAACTGCTCGAGCATGTCGGTGCGCACGTAGCTCGGGCAGATCGCCGTGCAGCGGATGCCCTCGTGTCCATGGTCGAGGGCGATCGCGCGCGTCAGCGCCATCAGTCCGCCCTTGGACGCGCAATACGCGGCCAGGCCCGGCTCCGCCCAGTAGCCGTCCACCGAGGCGATGTTGATGATGGTGCCGTGCCGCTCGCGCAGCGCGGGCAGCGCGTACTTGGCGCACAGGAACGGGCCGCGGAGATTGACCCGCATGAGCCGGTCCCACGCCTCCGGATCGGTCTGCTCGATGGTCCCCTCGAGCTCGAGCGCGGCGTTGTTGACGAGCACGTCGATGCCGCCGAGCCGTTGTACCGTCTCCTCGACCAGCCGCCTGACGTCTTCGGGCTCGGCGACGTCGGTGCGGATCGCGAGCACGCGATCGTGTCCATCGGCGACGGACGACCGGCTGGCGTCGACGACCGCCGCGCCATCGCGGGCGAAGCGGTCGACAATCGCACGCCCGATGCCGCGGCTGCCGCCGGTGACGATCGCGACCTTTCCCTGCAGTGGCGCGCTCATGCGACCTCCAGTACGGCGCGCGTTCCCTCGAGGATCGCCTCTTCCAGCGAGCGCGGCGTCTCGCAGTCGCCGACGCGCCGCACGGGCATATCGCCCCAGGCGGGCTCGGGCACCGGTGCCGGCACGCGGCCCTGCGCGAGCACGAGGTGGTCGGCGGGGATGACCGTCGCGACGCCGCGCGCGAACGTGTTGGCGAAGTGCACCTCACCCCGGCTGGCTCCGGTCAGGCGCAGGTGGTGGCGGATCTCGACACCTGCCGAATAGAGACGGTCGAGGTAGTGCGCCCGCCGGTAGTGATGCAGGCCCTCGCCGACGCCATAGGACGCGACGGCAAGGACTAAGTCGGCGCCCTCGGATGCGAGCACCTCGGCGCTGTCGAGGCCGGACGGATCGCCGCCCCAGTCGGCGACGACGACGCGCCCGGACGGGCGCGCGCCCGCCAGGACGTCCCACGCCTGCGATAGCTCGAGCCCCGCCTGGTCGAGCTCGGGCGCGAAGGGCAGCGCGCCGCAGGCGAGCAGGACCAGATCCGGGCGGACGCCCGCCACGGCGTGGGCATCGGCGCGGCAGCCGAGGCGGAGATCGAGCCGCTCAGAAGCCAGCACGCGGTCGTAGTTGCGCGCGAGCGTCGCGCCGAGCTCGCGCTGTCCCGGTGCGTCCCGGTAGAGGCGGGTCTGGCCGCCGACCGAGTCCTCCTGCTCGAACAGCACGACGCTATCGCCGGCCGCGATGGCCTCCGCCGCTGCGGCAAGGCCGGCCGGTCCTGCGCCTACGATCGCGATCCGCCGCGTGGCGCCGTCGCGCCGGCGCGGCATCCGGCGTTCGCGACCGGTGCGCGGGTTCTGCGTGCAGGCGATGCCGGTCCCGTCGTGGTAGTGCGCGATGCACGCGTTGCAGCCGATGCAGCGCAGCACCTCGTCGGCGCGGTTCTCGCGGAGCTTGCGCGGCAGCTCCGGGTCGGTGATGAGGGCGCGGGTCATGCCCACCGCGTCCGCGTGCCCGGCGCGGATCGCCTCGTCGGCGACGTGCGGCTCGGTGAAGCGTCCGGTGAGGATCAGCGGCACGGTCCGCGCAAGCCCGCGCGCTGCCTCTAGCACGCTGCGGTACGTGATCGGCGGAGGGGGGACGATGCCTACGGCGCCGCGCAGCGTCGACGCGTCGCCGAGCGTGCCGTGCAGGTAGTCGAGCGAGTCGCCGGCCGCCTGGGCGATGGCGGCGGAGTGCGGCGCGTCGGCCGAGATGCGCAGCCCCACGGCGAGCCGCGGCGCCGCCTGGCGGACGGCAGCGATGATGCGCTCGAGCAGCGCGCAGGGGTCGCTCCACTCGTCGCGCCGTCGATTGATCGCCGGATCGAAGAACGACGCGATCAGGTAGCTGTGCGCGGCGGAGATCTCGACGCCGTCGAGGCCCGCGTTCTCCGCGGTCCGCGCGCCGGCTGCATACCCGTCGATGAGCTGCTCGATCTCGTGGCCGTCGAGCGCGCGCGGCTCGACGCGGAACCGCGGGCTCGGAATCGCCGATGGTGCGAGCACCGGTGCGCGCGGCGGCACCGCGATCTGCTCGCGCCCGCCGTGGAACAGCTGCACCAGCAAGCGCGTGCCGTGCGGGCGCGTGGCCTCCGCCACTCGACGGAGTGCGCGCTCGGAGTCGGGCAGGTACGCGGCGAGCGTCTTGGACGTGAGTAGGCCCGACCGGTGCACGGCCGCCGCCTCGAGCACGATCATGCCGGTGCCTCCGCGCGCGCGTGCCTCGTGGTAGGCGATGAAGTCGTCGGTGGGGAGGTGGTCGACGACGAGATTGGTCTGGTGGGCGGTGGAGACGATCCGGTTCGGCAGCGTCATCGGCCCGAGCGTCAGCGGTTCCAGCAGCCGCGCGCAGTCCTCAGCCACCGAGCGCCTCCAACGCGCGGATCACGCCGCTCTCGTGCTTGTCGAGGTGCGCGAGCAGCCGCGACCGGCAGCGCTCGGTATCGCCGTCTCGCAGGTACTGGAGGATCAGCCGGTGGTCCTCGACGATCGGGGCCGGGTCCTCGAACTCTCGATCGACGAACGCGGTGATCGAGAACGCGAGCCGCAGCTCGAGCTCGAGCGAGCGCTGCATGCGGTCGAGGCGTTCGCTCATGAGCAGTCCGACCAGCGCGCGGTGGAAGGCGAGGTCGGCTTCCACGAGCCCCGCCCACTCGCGTCCCCCGGCGGCGCGTTCGAGCTCATAGAGCGCGGAGGTGAGCGCCGCCTGGCGTTCGGCTGAGCTCTCGCGCGCGGCATCGATCGCGGCGCTCTCGATCACGCGCCGGACGCGGTAGATGTCCCGCACGTCCGCCGCCGCGAGCTGCCGGACGATCGCCCCCCGATGCGGGGAGTGCTGCACGAGTCCTTGGAAAACGAGCAGCCGCAGCGCCTCGCGCGCCGTGGTTCGCGAGACACCGGCCGATGCGACCAGCTGCGCCTCGCGCAGCGGCGTTCCAGGCGGGATCGCACCCCGCAGCACCTGCTCGCGGATCGCGCGCGCGAGCTGCTCGGCGCTGCTCTCGCGCTGCAGCCCGAGCTGCTCCGCGGCCGCGGCCGGGACGCCGCGGCTCACGACGACGCGAGCGCCGACTCGACGAGCGACTGGAAGTGCTTGATCGAGTGCTCGTAGCGCAGCATCAGCCGGCCGCCGGCGAACGTCTCCGAGCTCATGCCGCGCTGCACCGATTCGCACAGGCCGACGTCCTCGACCATGACCTGATGGATCAGGTCGGTGATCTCACTCGTGTCCGTCTCGTCCGCGCCGTCCTCGTAGTAGAAGTCGTAGACGGCCAGCGTGCGGTCGACGTCGAGCGGGACGATCAGGTTCGTCGAGACGTTCCCCGGCCCCGGGTAGATGTTGAGCATGAACGTCGGCCATACGTAGTTGTACCGGCCGTACTTGACCTTCATGTGGTCCGTCTCGGCGTCGTCGGCGTCCTTGGGCTGGCCGATCTGGGAACTCGTGCGGCCGAACGTCTCGACCGTGTACGTGTTCAGGTCGATGACGTCGGCAAACGACGGGTGCGCGACCGGGCAGTGGTAGCACTCGAGGTAGTTCTCGACCACGACCTTCCAGTTGGCCTCGACCATGTACTCGCGGCGCTCACGGAAGCGCAGCTTGTCGACCTCCACGCCGGTGTCGTCGACGAGCGCGGGGATCTCCTCCAGGGCGTCGACGAGCGGCGCGGCGTCGAGGTCGAGGTTCACGAACACGAACGGCCCGTAGGTGTCGATGCGCGCACGCGCGAGCACGAAGTCGGCCTTGTCGAAGCCGGGTTCCGTGCGGCTGCGCGGCGCGCCGTTGAGCCGCCCGTCGAGCTTGTAGGTCCAGCCGTGGTACTGGCACTGCAGCACCTTGGCGTTCCCGCAGCCGGCGGGCACGGCCTCGGCTCCGCGGTGACAGCAGACGTTGCGCAGAGCGTGCAGCGCGCCGTTCTCGTCGCGCGTCAACACGAGCGGCACCTTGCCGACACGCGCGGTGACGTAATCACCGGGGCGCTCCAGCTCGCCGAGGTGCGTCACGTAGATCCACGAGCGCTCGAAGATGGCCTGCTGCTCGCGCCGCAACGATGCAGAGCTCGTGTACTGCTCATAGGGCAGCGTCGACGGATCGACCATCTGCTGCGGTGCGGGGACAGCGTTCATCGGGCCTCCTCAGATTGTCCGACAATCATACGATTGCGGCGCGAGGTCGGCAACTCACCCGGCGTCGGCTACACGTCGGCGCCGGCGCGAGCACCCTCGGCGACCGCGTCGAGCAGCGTGCGCGGTGCGAGCGCGTCGCCGGCGACCACGAGGCGAAGCTCGGGCCGCGACGCTGTCAGCTCGTCGCGTAGGTCGACGACGGCGCGGCGGTAGCCGGCCATGACCACGAGGCCCACGCCCTCGCGCCGCTCGTCGCGCTCGGTGAAGATGTTGCGGAGCGTGACGCCGTCGGCATCGCTCGATACGCCGCTCAAGTGCGGCGTCATGACGACGCCGGCGAGCGCGAGGCGACGGAACACGAACGGCTGCTGCGTCGGATCGATCTCCGCGCCGACGACCGGATGGGTGGTGGCGATCTCGACGGTGAATCCCTCCGCAACGAGTCGCTCGGCAGCGGTCGGCGCGAGGAAGCCACCTTCATCGTCGAGCACGAGCGCCGACGGCGATTGGACCCCTGGGACCCCGCTCTCGAGCAGCACGTCGACATCGATCGCCGGAACCGGCCCGGGCAGCGCGGTACGCGGCCGAAGCTCCGATCCGGTCGCGAGGATCACCGCATCCGGCGCTTGTGCGAGTACTTCCTGCGCCGTCGCCGCGACACCGGTTCGGAGCTCGGCTCCGGCGGCTTCTGCCTCGACTTGCAGCCAGTCGATGTAGCGAGCCCAGCGCTCCCGCCCGCGTCGGGCGGCGGCGAGGCGAGCCCGTCCGCCGACCTGCGAGCGGCGCTCGAAGAGCACGACTTCGTGACCGCGGAGCGCGGCACCGCGCGCCGCCTCCAGGCCGGCCACTCCGCCTCCGACCACGACGATTCGTCCTGCCGTCGCGGCCGGCGAGACCTCGGCGAGCTCCGGGTCGCGAATGCTCGGATTCACCGAGCACCACATCGGTCGATCGGTGTAGAGGCGGCCTATGCAGCCCTCGTTCAGTCCGATGCAGGGCCGCGCGGCCCGACCCACGCGGGCCTTCGCGGGCAAATCGGGGTCGGCGATGATCGCGCGCGTCATCGCGACGAGGTCGACGCCGCTTGCCACGCACGCGTCCGCCATGGCCGGCTCCACGTTGCGGCCGGCCACGACGACCGGAACGCCGACCGCCTCGCGGAAGCGCCGCGCGCGCTCGTTGTAGACGCCCTCGGGTAGCTCGTCGCCGGGCACGAAGTACGCGGCCGACAGACGCGTCGCCCCCGTGCCCCCGCTCACGCTGAACAGGTCGATCGCCCTGCTCGCCGCGAGACTGCGCGCCACCTCGATCAACTCATCGGGGCCGAGTCCACCCGTAAGGCACTGATCGGCCGCCATCCGAAACGCGACGAGGAAGTCGTCGGACACCGCAGCGCGCACGGCTTGCAGCACCTCGCGGCCGAAGCGGGTGCGGTTCTCGAGGCTGCCGCCGTACTCGTCCGTGCGCGTGTTGACGCCGGGGTCGAAGAACTGCTCGATCAGGTGCCCGCCGAACGACGTCACCTCGCAACCGTCCCAGCCGCATCGCTCCAAGCGCGCCGCCGCGTCGGCGAACCGTTGTACGATCGCCGGGATCTCCGAAACGGCGAGCGGCACAGGCACCTCCAGGTGCACGCCCTCCGGAAGGTCGGATGGTGCGCGCAGCGGGATGCCCGTCAGCGTCGACGTGCCGCGCCGACCCATGTGCGTCATCTGCGACATGCACAGAGCACCGTGACCGTGGACGCCGTCAGCGAGCGCACGAAGCGCCGGCTCGTTACGCTCGTCCCACAGGTCGATCGCGCCATACGATGCCGCCGTCGTGGGGTCGACTGAGGCCGAGCCGAACGTCATGACGAGAGCGCATCCACCGGCCGCTTTGCGGACGTGGTAGTCCACCTCGCGCGGATCGATCAGGCCGTCACGACCCCATCCCGTAGCGTGCGGCGTCGACACGATCCGATTGCGCAGCACCTGCCCGCGCAGCTGCAGCGGGGAGTAGAGGTGCGGGAAGGCCCCCGGCCCGCCGGATGCTCCGGTCATCTTCGTGGGCGCGGGCGGCGACTGCTCGTCGGTTCAGATCGACGCAATGACATTGGCGAGGATAAAGACCGTGAGCGCCCAGGCGATGATCCACGCGGTCGCCATGATGACCTCGCGGAGAGCGCAAGGCTCGATCTGAGCGTCGTCGGCAGATCGCTGTGGAATCGGCGTAGGGAGGTGTGGCGAGCCGAACACTCGAGTCCCCTGCCCGTTCGCTCAGACCACGCCCGCGTCGCTGAGGAACTGCGCGGCGACCGCCGCCTCGTCCTGGCCGTCGATCACGACCTGCCGGTTCATCGCGATCATCGCGCCGGTCGTGAGCCTGCGGTTGACGTTGTCGATGATCTGCATGAAGTCCTCACCGCCAAGGCTCTCGAGCTTGTCCTCGTCGATCACGAGCGCGACGTGCTGGAAGCCGAAGACGTTCTCGGTGTCCTCGAGCACCTTGTAGCTCCCGCTCGCGAACTGCCCGTCGGTGCTGCCCCCGTTGACAACATCGACCTCGTTGCGGTCAAGCGGCCGGTACTGCTCGCCGAACGGGATCGGAACGAACTCGATGTTGTCCAGCCCGTAGACCTCGCGCAGCCCGACGAGGCCCTGCTGGCGCGTCTCGAACGGGGCTTGTCCGCCCAGCGTGATGGGACCCAGCTTGTTGAGATCCTCGATCGTCGCGAGCCCCCGGCGCTGCGCGAAGTACTGCGTCGTGGCGACGACGTCGACGTTCTGAAATGGCGTCTGCTGGCTGATCGCCTGCCCGCGCCCCGCGTAGAACTCCTTGGCCAGCTTGTAGGTCTCCTCGGGCGTCGACCCGGCGTCCTCCTGGCCGGCCGCGACGGTCACCGCGATGCCCAGGTACTCGGGATAGCCGTCGATGCCGCCGCGCTCGAGCACCTTGTCGATCTCCTCCGTCGGGCCGATGGCCTTGCGGAGGTTCACCCTGATGCCCTTCGCCTCCAGCGCCTGGCTGTACAGCTCGCCGAGGAGGATCGACTCGCTGAAGTCCTTCGTGCCCAGCGTGATGTTCAGATCCTCGCCCTGGGGCTGGGTCGAGCCGCCGTCGTCATCGTCGTCGCCGCACGCGACCAGCAGCAGCGTGAGCACCGGCAGCAGCAGCGCCCATGCGATCAGCCTGCGGCGCAGCCCCCTCATCGAACGCAACACCTTCACCCCCTCGTCACGTCGACGGTGCTATCCCGCTCGGGTTCCGACGCGACTGCGATCCGTTCGACGTCGGCCCGCGCCACAGCACCCTCAATTGTGATCTCGAGCAGACCGTCCGCGAACGTCGCCTGCACGTCAGTCGCGTCGACTTGCTCGGGCAGGTTGATGCTGCGGCGGAACGGGCCGAAGCTCCGCTCGCGCACGTAGAAGCTCACGTCGCCCTCCGTCTCCGGAGGCTGTGTGCGCTCGCCCCAGATCCACAGGCTGCCGCGGCTGAGCGTGACCTCCACATCGTCCTTCTCGACGCCGGCGAGCTCGCACCGGATCACGAGGTCGTCGCCTCGAACGAAGATATCCGTGGTCGGGATCCAGGCGGTGGCGTGCGTTCGCTCCTCTTTGCCGGCGGGCATCGGGTGCAGCGCGTGCTCGCGCATCCGGGTCATCTCGCCGAAGTGGTCGACGAACGCGTGGAACGGCCCGTGCTTCTCGCTCATCTCGTTCCTCTCCCTTCGCTCTCAGGAGCCGCCGCCGGCCTCGCCGGGCAGGGCGGGCCCGGTCGTCACGGTCGGTGCGAGCCGCGGCGTCACGGGCGCCGGCTCGGGGACGGGTTCGGTGCGGAGCTCCTTGATCATGCACAGGACCGCCAGAAGCATGATCGCCGAGAATGGGAGGCCCAGGATGATCGTGGCCTGCTGAAGTCCCTCGAGCCCGCCGCTCAACAGCAGCACGGCAGCCGCGGCGCCCATCAGCGTGCCCCAGATCGCCACGACCGCGCGTTTCGGCGCGATGCTGCCGCCCGAGGACATCGTGCCCATCACGACGGACGCCGCGTCAGCGCCGGAGACGAAGAACAGGGCGACGAGGAAGATGACCAGGGCCGAGGTGATGCTGGCGATCGGGTACGTATCGAGCAGGTCATACAGCGCGACCTCGGACGCGGCATCGATCAGGTTCGCGGCGCCACTCTGCTGGATGTCGATCGCCGCCCCGCCGAAGATCGCGAACCACACGACGGACACGCCGCTGGGCACCAGTAGAACGCCGATGAAGTACTCGCGGATCGTGCGCCCACGGGAGATCCGGGCCAGGAACGTGCCCACGAACGGCGTCCACGAGAGCCACCAGGCCCAGTAGAGGATCGTCCAGCCCGACAGCCACTCGCTTCCGCCCGAGACGCCCGTCCGGAAGCTCATCGGGATCAGCTGGAAGAGGTAGTTGCCGATGCCCTCGATCAGATGCGAGGAGATGAACACGACCGGCCCGAACACGAGCACGAAGAGGGCGATCAAGCCGGCGATGACCATGTTGACGTTGCTCAAGAACTGGATGCCCTTCGCAACGCCCGTTATGGCCGACACGACGAACGCCACGGTCAGGAGAGCGATGATCGCCACCTGCAGCGCCTCCGAGATGGAGACATCCCAAAGGACGTTGAGCCCGCTGTTGATCTGCGCCACGCCATAGCCGAGCGAGGTGGCGCTGCCGAACAGGGTCGCCCAGATGGCCACGATGTCGATCGCCTTGCCGATCGGGCCGTAGACGCGATCGCCGAGGATCGGGTAGAAGACGGCGCTGATCAGCTCCGGCCGCCCCTTGCGCATGTGCGTGTAGCCGATCGCGAGGCCGACCATGCCGTACATCGCCCAGGGCGTGAACGCCCAGTGGAAGTACGTGTACTGCATCGACAGCGCCGCGGCGTCCGGCGTCTTGGCCTCTGCCAGGCCGAGCGGAGGCGCACCGTAATGCGCGATCGGCTCGGCGACGCCGAAGAACATCAGCCCGATGCCCATGCCGGCGCTGAACATCATCGCGACCCACGACACCGTGCTGAATTCCGGCCGCTCGTCGTCGCGGCCGAGCCGAAGCCGGCCGTACTTGCTCGCACTGAGGTAGATCGCCAGGATGAGGAACGCCGCGGCGGCGAGGACGAAGAACCAACCGAAGTTCCGCAACACCCATGCAAGCGCGTCCGTGGACGCCGTCGCGAGCGCATCCGGAGCGACCGCGCCGAAGATCACGAAAGCGAGCACAAGACCAGCCGCTCCCACGAAGACCGTCGGATCGACCGGCCAACTCGACACGCGCCGCGTCAGCGAACGAGGTTTAGACATTCCTCCTCCCATCATCCCGACCACAGAGTGGAGATAGATCACCATTCAGTGGCGAACGCAGACTACAGCAGCGCAACGCTCGGAGCGCAAGGGTCCGGCTGCCCTTCTTGTCCACGCCGTCCATCTCTCTTCCTCTCCTCTCGGATGCCCCGTCGGCGAGCCCGCGCCCCGGCGGCCGCGTCAGCGCTCCAGCTGGACCCTCACGGCGCGAACATCGGGGCGAGTCGTCGGGAGCGTCCGCAGGAACCAGCCGCCGCCCCAGCGTGCGGTCGATGCCCATGTTCTGGAAGCGGTGCATCGGCACCTCGAAGCGGAAACAGGGCCGGCCACAGCGAAACCGCGGGGTGCTCGGTCGATGAAGGACCGTCACGCTGCGCGGCTTACTGACAATATGCATATTCGGCAGCCCCGCGCGAACATTATGCGACCGGCTCATGCGCGTCAAGGGCCGCGCGGCGGACGCTTCAGGAGCGCCCGACTACGTACGGGCCGGTCCGCGGCTCTGCGGTCGTCGCTGACGCTGCGTTGACATCGTTTGCCGGCGACGGCCGGACCGCGCTTTGCTCTACCAGATCCTTGGTGACATGCTTGACGGTCTCGGCCAGGTGGTTGCGCAGCGCGTCGCCCGCGCGCTGAGCGTCGCGGGCCTCGCATGCGGCGAGGATCTCACGGTGCTCGCGGTCAAGCCGTTCCGAGGGGACGCCTTCAGCCGCGTAGATCTGCAGGTAGGCGTTCGAAGCGTTGCGCAGGCCCGCGATGAGCTCGACGAGTCGCTCTCTGCCCGAGAGCTTGTAGAGATTCATGTGGAACGTGTGGTTGAGCTCGACGTACTGGGCCGCATCTGTGCACGAGCTGAGTTCCTCGAGGATCTCGTATAAGGGCTGCGCTTCGGCAGGGTTGAACTGCACTGCGGCCTTCTCGACGGCCAGGACTTCCAACGCCGTGCGGATCTCGTAATGCTCGTGCAGATCCTCGACCGTCGGGAGGAACACCGTCGCTCCGCGTTGCGGGTGAATCCGGACGAGGCCCTCATGCTGAAGGATCGCGAACGCTTCGCGGACGGGTGTGGTGCTGACACCGAACCGACGCGCGAGCTCGACCTGGGGGAGCCGCCCGCCGCCCGGCAGACGACCCGCTGCGATGTCCGCGCGCAGCGCGGCCGCGATGGCCTCGGAGATGGTGCGGCCTACGGGCAGCGGTTCGCGCTCGTTCATGACCATGGCGGGAGTATGCCGCATCTTGACGGAAGTGCCGAATATGCATATTGTCCGACGAGTCGCCCCGGAAGGGCTACCGCAGGCGCGTCTCCGGTGGCCGGAGCAGCGTTCGATCCGCGAGGCAGGAGGAAGGAATAGCGACACGATGGGCGGATTCGAGGAGCGAGTGGCGATCGTCAGCGGAGCGAGCAGCGGCATGGGGGAGGCGACGGCGCGGCGACTGGCTCGCGAGGGCGCGCGTCTGATCCTGCTTGCGGCGCCGGCCGATCGGAAGGATCTGGGCCGGGTGCAAGCTGAGCTCGCCGGCGCCGGCAATCGCGCGATCTCGATTGCCGGGGACATCGCTGAGCCCGCGACTTCGCGTGCTGCCGTGCAGGTGGCGCTGGACACCTTCGGGCGGCTCGACTACGTCGTCAACAACGCCGGGGTCTACCCGGAGCGGGAGTTGATGGAGGAGACGATCGAGTTCTACGACCGGATCATGGCGATCAACGTGCACGGGATGTACCTGCTCTCGCGCGAGGCAGCCCGCGCCATGGCCGCGGCGGGCGGCGGGGCGATGGTCTGCACGGCGTCGACCTGCAGCTTTCGCGCGATCGAGCGTTTCGCCGCGTACAACATCTCGAAGGCGGCGGTCGCCCAGCTCGCGCGCTCCATGGCCGTGGCGCTGGCGCCATACGCGATTCGGGTGAACGCGGTGGCGCCGGGCGTGATCAGCGCGCCGGCCACCGATGCGTGGGTGACGGACGCGTCGATCTGGAGCAAGCAGCGATCGCGCATCCCAGCCGACCGGACCGGGCGCCCAGAGGAGATCGCGAACGTCAACGTCTTCCTGCTCAGCGACGAGGCGTCCTACGTCACGGGCGCCGTCGTCTTCGTCGACGGCGGCGAAAGCGCCGGATGGCGCGACAGCGACTGGACTGCGGTGGAACAGGTCGATCGTGCGCCACGCCTCCGCCGCATGCCGTCTTACCGCGTCGAGGACGCGGTGGGCTCGGGGAGCGCCCTGTGAGCCGCTTTGCCGGACGCGCCGCCATCGTCAGCGGTGCCAGCAGCGGGATCGGCGCGGCGGCCGCGCGGCGCCTGGCCCAAGAAGGCGCCGACCTCGTGTTGCTCGGTGCCCCGGATGACCACGACGACCTCGCCGAGCTCGAGTCCCGGATCAGCGCCATCGGAGGGCGTGCCGTGCCGCTCGCCGCCGACGTCAGCGAGCCGGACACCGCGCGGGCCGCGGTACAGATGGCGATGAAGCAGTTCGGGCGCTTGGACTACGTCGTCAACAACGCCGGGATCATCGGCCACCGGGGCTTCTTTGACGAGACCGTCGCGGACTTCGAGCGCATGATGGCCGTGAACGTCCGAGGCATGTACGCGCTGGCCACAGAGGCGGCCAAGGCGATGCGCGACGGCGGAGCGATGGTGTGCACAGCGTCGGTGTCGTCCTGGCTGGGCGAGGAGGAGCAGGTCGCCTACAACACCTCCAAGGGCGCCGTGATGATGATCGTGCGCACGCTCGGACTCGAGCTTGCCCCCTATGGAATCCGGGTCAACGGCGTCGCACCAGGCTTCATTCGCACCCGGATGTCCGAGGACCGCCTGGCCGATGCCGCGTACTGGAGCAAGGCGCGGAGCCGCATCCCGCTTGATCGGCCCGGCGAGCCCGATGAGGTGGCGAGCGTGATCGTCTTCCTCCTGAGCGATGAGGCCGCCTTCATGTACGGCAGCATCATCCCGGTCGACGGGGGCCAGTCGGCCGGCATGCGCTCGAGCGACTGGGCCGCGGTCGAGCAGGACCTGCCGCCCCGACCCCCGAGGACGCTGGCGCGCTGAGCGACGAGGAGGCAGAGCGCGCAGTGATCGTCGAACGGGCCGTCCACCCGCAGTGGCAGTCGAACACCTATCTCGTCGCGTCGGCGTCCGGCTCGAAGGCGTTCTTTGTTGACGGCGGAGCAGGTGTCGAGGATCTGCTCGACCGCGCCGAGCAGCTCTCGTTGACCGTGACACACGTGCTGGTCACGCACCGCCACGAAGATCACGTCGAGGAGATCGCGCAGATCCGCGAGCGCCTGCCCGATGTCGAGGTCCTGTGCCATCCGAAGGAGCTGGAGCACGTGCGGGGCGCGACCGGCGAGCTTCGCCCGGGTGCGGCGCTGTCGATCGGAGATCTGGCCGTCGAGGTGCTGGAGACGCCCGGCCACACCGGCGGCTCCGTGGCCATCCTCGTCGATGGTCATCTGTTCACGGGGGACACGCTCTTCCGCTGCTCGGTCGGCGGGGTGACCTCGCCCGGCCACACCACGTTCGACGATCTGCGGCGCTCGATCATGGACGTGCTCCTGCGCGTGGCGCCCGACACCGTCGTGCTGCCGGGGCACGCGGACGCGAGCACCGTCGGCGAAGAGTGGGATCACAACCCGTTCGTGCGCGTCTGGCGAGGACTCGAGCCCGAGGGCACCGAGCGCTGCCAGGTGCTCGGCCGCCCGGCTCAGCTCGTCGTGTGGGCCGCGGACTACGACGGCGGTCACAAGGCCTGGGTGCGCTGGGCCGACGGCCGGGACGAGATCCTGGCCGGCTCGAAGGTCCAGCGCGACCGCTGATCCATCGTTCGGTTCCTGACACGGGAAACCTTCGTGTGTTCTTGACACGCTCTGCCGAATATCGATATTGTCAGGTCCGGTCGGCTCATTCGTGGACCGACCGCGGCTGACGAACGATCTACGGAGACGAGGATGCAACTGCGCGATCCCGGCGCCCGCGAGTGGAAGTTCGGATTCATCAACGGTCCGAACATGTCGATGCTCGGCCGCCGCTCAGGCGGGATCTTCGGGCCGATCTCGTCGATCGACGATCTCAACGAGCTCGTCGACTCCTTTGCCGAGACGGTCGGGGTGAGCCTCAACCATCTGGTCTCGGACGCCGAGCCGGAGATCCTCCACTTCATCCATGACACCGGCGAGTCGGTCGACGGTTACCTGATCAACCCAGCCGGGCTCACGCATTTCGGGCAGGCGACGCGCGACGCGCTGATCGATACGGGCAAGCCGTACGTCGAGGTGCACTTCGCCAACCTCTCGACATGGACCGACAGCGTCGCGCCGGGGCGCGATCTCGAGTCGATCTTCTCCCACACCGCCGTCGGCGTCATCGAGGGTTTGCGCCACTACGGCTATTTCGCCGGGATCCTGGCCCTGGCCCTCGCACTCGACGACGTCAACTTCCTCGGCCAGGAGGCCGCTCAGCCCGCCGCCGCGTCGTGATGCGTTCGCGCCCCGGACAGCACGTCCCTACCGGACTCGGGCCATGAGCCGCCGCTGCGTGGTGCTCGGAGGCGGCGTGGTCGGCCTGCTCGCCGGACTGCGGCTGGCCGAGGCGGGCGCCGACGTCACGCTCGTGGACGCCTCCGTTCCGGGGTCGGGAACGAGCGCGACCACCTTCGCTCACATCAACGCCAGCTACCCCGGCTACTGGGAGTACTTCGAGCTGCGCGCGGCCGGGGTCGCCGGCTACCGGCGCTTGCGGTCGGAGTTGGGCTCGGCTCCATGGCTCATCGACACTGGCTTTCTCCAGATCGAGCATTCCGCGAGCGCCCATCAAGAGCTCGCCGAGCACGCGGTGCGCCTGCAGGACGCCGGCTACCCGGTGGCTCGCGTGAGCCCACAGCGGGTCCGTGACCGCCTGCAGCCCGAGCTGGTGATCGGCAAGGGGGTCGACGAGGTCTTCTTCTTCCCCGATGAGGGCTACGTTGAGGTACAGCGCATGCTGGCCGACCTGCTGCGCGCCGGCACACGGCTCGGTCTGGACGTCCGCCAGCACGACCGCGCGGTGGGATTGCAGACGCTCGGCGCAGGCCTCCGCGGGGTGACGCTCGAGTCGGGCGAGCACCTCCTGGCCGATGTCGTGGTGTGCTGCAGCGGCCGCTGGACCGACCAGGTCCTGTCGCTCGCGGGGGTCGAGCTCGCGCTGCTGGCGCCGGACGGCCGGGGAAGCATCGCGCCGGGCCTGATCGTCGTCACCGAGCCCGTGCTCAGCCAGCTCGGGCGTGTCGTCTGCATCGATGGCATGAACATCCGCCCCGACGGCGGCGGACGTCTGATGCTGTGGTCCGGCGACCTCGACCTGGACCTGCAGGCGCTCGGCGCCTGGGGACTGTCGGACCCGCCGCCGGCGCTGCCCGACGAGCTCCCGCGCCAAGCCGTCGAGCATGCCGCCCGCCATGTTCCCGCGCTACAGGGGGCCGGGGTCGAGAAGGCACACGTCTGCGTGCGCGTCCTCCCGCGCGACGGCCTGCCGGTGGTCGGCTGGGTTCCGCAAACCGACGGCCTGTACGTGATCGCGGCGCACGCCGCCGTGACTCTGGCGCCGATTCTGGGCGAGCTGGCCGCGCAGGAGATCGTCGAGTCGCGTGACGCTCCCATGCTCGAACGCTTCCGGCCGGATCGCTTCTGCCAATCGCCGTCGCCGCCCGAGGGTGAGCGGGCCGCAACCGCCATTTCACGGCAAGGAGATGCCACGGGTGTCAGTACACGTCGGTGAGCTGCTGCTGGTGTCGTATCGCCAAGGCCGCGATGCCGGGCCGCAGATCGGGCTGGCACAGGGTGGTCGAATCGTGCCGCTGTCCCGGGTGCAGGGCTTCTCCGGCGACATCGTCGATGCGTGCGCTCGGGTAACCGGCGCGCTCGAGCAGCTCGACGGGATCGAGCGCTCTCAGTCGATCGGCTTCGGCGATGTCGAGCTCTGCCCGCCCGTAGCGGATCCGGAGAAGATCATCTGCCTCGGGCTCAACTATCCCGACCACGCGTCGGAGGCCGGATTCGAGGCGCCGCCGGTCCCCATCTTCTTCTCCAAGTACGGAAACGCCCTCTCCGGGGCGTTCGACCCGATCGTGGTCCCTCGCAGCTCCCGGCAGATCGATTTCGAGGGCGAGCTGGCGGTCATCATCGGCAAGCCGGGCAAGTACATCGCTCTCGACGATGCGCTCGACCACGTCGCCGGCTACTCGGTCATGAACGACGTGAGCGCACGCGACCTTCAGCTTCAGACCAGTCAGTGGACCGCCGGCAAGACGCTCGACACGTTCGCCCCGTTCGGACCCGGGATCGTCCCGGCCGGGTTGATTCCCGATCCCCAGGACCTACGGCTCGAGACCCGCCTCAACGGCACGGTTGTGCAGAGCGACAGCACCGCGAGCATGATCTTCGGCGTCGCGGAGACGATCGTGTTCCTGAGCTCGCTGATGACGCTGCGGCCGGGGGACGTCATCGCGACCGGCACTCCGGCGGGGGTCGGGTTCAAGCGCGAGCCGCCGCTGTTCCTGACCCCCGGCGACGTCGTCGAGGTGCAGATCGAGCGGATCGGGACGATCCGCAACCCCGTGGTCGGCGAGGACGGAGCGGGAGGGGAGCGACGTGGCGCTTGACGTGCGCGACGGCCGTGCGGAGCGTCTCGAGGATCGAGACGTGGTCATCTCGGTCGATCGTCTGTGGAAGGTCTATGACCCGGGAGAGCAGGAGGCACGCGAGGCGCTGGCCCGCGGCGAGGCCCTGGAGGACACCAGCGCCGCGCTGCGTGACGTGTCGCTGGACGTCCGTCGCGGCGAGCTGTTGGTCGTGATGGGCCTTTCAGGCTCAGGCAAGTCGACGCTCGTCAGGTGCCTCAACGGACTGGTGGCGCCGACCGCCGGCAAGGCCCGCGTGCTCGACGTCGAGCTTCCCGACGACGGCGCCGCCGGCCTGCGCCGGCTGCGCCCGCGCGTAGGGATGATCTTCCAGTCCTTCGGGCTGCTGCCGCACCGTACGGTGCTGTCGAACGTCGCGTTCGGCCTTGAGCTGCGCAAGCTGTCGGCCCGCGAGCGTGACGAGCGGGCGGCACAGACCCTCGAGCTCGTCGGCCTCTCCGGCCGTGAGGATTCCTACCCCGAGGAACTGTCCGGCGGGCAGCAGCAGCGCGTCGGGCTCGCGCGCGCGCTGACGCTGGATCCGGACATCCTGCTCATGGATGAGCCGTTCTCCGCGCTCGACGCGCTGATCCGGGAGGACCTGCGCCGGGAGATCCTCGAGCTTCAGGAAAGGTTGCACAAGACGATCGTGCTGATCACGCACGACCTGGCCGACGCGGTGGCGCTCGCGGACCGCATCGCCGTCGTGCACGACGGGCGGCTGCTGCAGGTCGGCACGCCCGCAGAGATCTGCTTTGCGCCGGCCCACGAGCTCATCGAGCGCTTCGTGCAGCACGTCGACCGGCTCAGCGTCGTACGCGTCGAGCAGGCCGTCGACTCGCAGACAACGGACCGGCCCGTCGTCAGGGTCCCCGCATCTGCGCCGCTGGGCGAAGCGGTCCGCATGCTGGGCGAGTCGGATGTGCCCGCGCTGCTCGCCGTCGACACGGACGGACACGGGGTCGGCGTGGTCACCGCATCCAGCGTCATGCGAGCGATGTCCGCGCCGCTCGGCGCGAAGTCGACCGAGGAGCCGACATGACCGACGCGTTCCTGGGCCTGCCGCAGGTCCCGCTGGACCAATGGGTGGAGGACGCCACCGAGTGGCTGCTGGCCAACGGCGAAGGGGTCTTCGACGTCGTCTCGAGCGTCATCGGGACGGTCAACGACAAGCTCGCGTCGGCACTGCACGGGTCGCCGGAGTGGCTACTGGTGGCGATCGTCGTGCTGCTGGCCTGGGAGTTCGTCGGGCCGGGCGGGGCGCTGCTGACCTTCTTGGCGCTCGGCGCGATCGACAACCTCGGTCTGTGGTCGCCGATGCTCGACACGCTGGCGCTCACGCTGACCTCCGCGCTCCTGGCGCTCGCGATCGCCGAGCCGGTGGGGGTCTGGGCGGGATTGCGCCGTCGGCGCGAGGAGTCGCTGCGGCCGGTCCTCGACTTCATGCAGACGATGCCGCCCTACGTCTACCTGATCCCGGCCGTCATGTTCTTCGGCCTCGGCGCCGTGCCCGCCGTGGTGTCGACAGTGATCTTCGCGACCGCGCCCGCGATCCGGCTGACGGCGCTGGGCCTGCGCCAGGTCCCGCCCCAGATGGTGGAGGTCGGCATGGCCTTCAGCGCGACGCGCTGGCAAATGCTGCGCAAGGTGCAGCTGCCGCTCGCGTTGCCGTCGATTCTCGCCGGGGTCAACCAGTGCATCATGCTGTCGCTGTCGATGGTGATCATCGCCTCGCTGATCGGGGCGAAGGGGCTCGGCGAGAACATCATCTTCGCCATCACGCAGGTTCAGGTGGGGGCGGGGCTGGTCGGCGGACTGGCGGTCGTGATGCTGGCGATCATCCTCGATCGCATCACGCACGGCATGGGGCTGCGCCCGCTCGAGCGCCGGCGGCGCGTTCGCCTCTGGAAGTCGCCGCTGAGCGCGCTCGTGCGCGCGATCAAGGGCCTTGCCACGCACGCCCGCCACAGCGGCGGTCTGCCCGTGACGCCTAGGCGTGCAGCGTAAAACCGCGAAAACGAGGAGAGAGATGCTCAGTAGTGCAATGAAGCGACGGCTCGGCATGGCCGCGTGCCTGGCCACATTGGCGTTCGCCGCCGGCTGCGGCTCCGACGACTCCTCCAGCGGGGAGTCGACGGAGTCGGCGGCAAGCGAGCCGATCACGTTCGCGTTCAACAGCTTCAGCGACGCGCGCGCGTCGACGGCGCTTGCCACCGAAGTGCTCAAGAAGGCGGGCTACGAGGTCTCCGCGCAGATGCTCGGCAGCATCGGCCTGGATTTCGCGGCGGTCTCGGGCGGTGAGGCCGATGTGTTCGCCGATGCTTGGTTGCCGTACACGCACGAGGAGTACTGGAGCCGTTACGGCAAGGACCTCGAGAAGGTCAGCAAGCTCTACGATCAGCCCGTCAACACCGGGCTGGCGGTGCCCGAGTACTGTCCGACCCAGTCCGTCGATCAGCTCAACAGCCAGGCTTCAACCTACGACGGCAAGATCATTGGCATCGAAGCGGGATCGGGCCTGATGACCAGCACCAAGAAGCTGGTGGACTCCTACGGCCTGGACCTGACGCTGGTTCCCGGCTCGGAGGCGGCGATGCTCGCCACGCTCAAGAAGGCCGTGAGCCAGGACGAGTGCGTGGTCGTCACGCTCTGGCGCCCGCACGCCGCGTTCGCGCTGTATCCGATCCGCTACCTCGAGGAGCCCAAGGGCGTTTACAAGGCCGAGGACGCGTGGACCGTGACGAAGCCGGACTTCAAGGAGGAGTTCCCCGGCCCCTACGCCTTCCTCGAGCGGTTCACGATCCCGCTCAGCGATCAGGAGGACATGATCAGCAAGATCGTCAACGAGGGTGAGGACCCGGCGGCCGCGGCGCAGGCGTGGATGAAGGCCAATCCCGCGAAGGTCGACGCTTGGTTGAAGCTCGCCAAGGGCTCCGCGTAGTCACGTCCCTCGACGTCGACGAGGCGCGCATGGGCCGCGAGCGGCTGGCCCGTGCGCGCGCGGCGCTCCGCCGCCACGGGCTCCCCGCGGCGCTGTTGTTCGACCCGATCAACGTCCGCTACGCGGCTGCGCCCGGCCCGTTCGCCGTCTTCAACCTGCACGTGTCGTTTCGCTGGGCCCTGATTCCCGTGGAGTCCGAGCCCGTGCTGTGGGAGTACCCGGAGGCGATGCACGTCACCGCCGGCCGCTGGTCGGGTGACCTCCGTCCGGCGATCGGCTGGACGTTCTTCGGCTCGGGTCCGAACACGACGGACGACGCTGCCCGTTTTGCGGCCGAGATCGTCGCCGTGCTCGACGAGCGCGGACTGCGCCGCGAGCGGCTCGGCGTCGATCGCCTCGAGACGGTCGGCCATCTGGCGCTGGCCGACGCGGGCGTCCGAGTCGCCGACGCCCAGCCGGCTCTGGAACAGGCGCGGGCCGTGAAGACCGGCGACGAGCTCGCCGCACTGCGCGCCAACGCGCGCGCCTGCGACGCCGCGATCATGCGGCTGCGCGCCGCCCTGCGCCCCGGCGTCACCGAGAACGAGCTCTGGGGGACGTTCATCGGCGTCGCGCTCAAGAGCGGCGCCGAGTGGTGCGAGACGCGCCTGCTGTCGTCCGGACCACGCACCAACCCATGGATGCAAGAAGCGACCGATCGCGTCGTTGAAGACGGAGATCTCGTCGCGTTCGACACCGACCTGATCGGCGAGCGCGGCTACCTGACCGACGTCTCGCGCACCTACCTCTGCGGCGACCGTCGCGCGACCGACGAGCAGCGCCGGCTGTATCAGACCGCGTACGCCTACCTGCACGACAGCGTTCCCGAGTTCCGGCCGGGCGCGTCGTTCGAAGAGCTCGGACGCAAGCTCGGTTCGCGGCTCCCGGAGGAGTTCCACCCCCTGCGCTACCCGTTCATCGCCCATGGCTCGGGGCTGATCGACGAGTATCCCTGCGTGAAGTTCGACCACCACCACGAAGGCCAGATCGAGGCCGGGATGGTCATGAGCGTCGAGGCATACATCGGCGCCGTGGGCGGCGGCCAAGGCGTCAAGCTCGAGGAGCAGATCATCATCGGCGACGATGGGCCGGAGATGATCTCGACGGCGCCGTACGACGATCGGCTGCTGGCCTGACTCTCAAGCGCAAGTCGCGACCGGGTGCGCGCAGGGCGTCGAGACGCGGGGTGATGCCGAGCCCCGGAGTCGCCGGCGCGGTGACACGGCCGTCGAGCACCGGGAACTCGCCGTCGGCCGTCTTCGCCGAGACCATGTCGCGGCTCTCCAGCACGCAGCGAGCAGCTTCCATGGGATCGTCTGTCCCATGTGGACGATGGCGGCGAAGGCGATGTCCGACCCCGCCGTCTCCTGCACGCTGATCGTCAGCCCGGCAGGATCGAGGCGATCCTCACGGGCTGATGACGATCTTCCCGACGTGCCGGCGTTCGAGGAACTGCTGCTGCGCCGCGTGAATCTCGGCAAGGGTGTGGCGCCCCGCGACGCGAGGACGGACGGATCCGGTTCGTGCGACGTCGACGAGCTTGGCGAAGTGCTCCCCGGGTGTGCATCGAGGAGCCGATGAGGCGGAGGTTGTGCAGGTAGAGCCGGCGCAGGTCGAAGGACACGACCGGACCGGCAACGGCGCCGGCGATGACCCAGCGGCCGTCGTCGCGCAGCAGCGGCATCAGCTGCTCGATCCCGGGGCCACCAGCGACGTCGGCCACCGCATCGAGCCCGGTGGGCAGGGCCGCAGTGACCTGCTCGGCCAGATCGCCGGCGTCCCGGGAGACGACGTGAGTCGCGCCGGCGGCTCTCAGCGCTCCGGCCTTCGCGCTGCTGGTGACGGCCACGACAGCGGCGCCGCGGGCCGCGGCCAGCTGCACCAACGCCAGCCCGACGCCGCCGGAGGCACCGGTGACCAGCACCGTCTCACCCTCCCGCAGCCCTGCTCGTTCGAGCATGCCCATCGCGGTTCCGTAGGCCACCGGCAGGCACGCGAGCTGCTCGTCGCTCAACGGCGAATCGCCGACACGTGCGCGTGCGGGGCGGGGACGACGACGTAGGTCGCGAAGCCCCCGTCGGCCTCGCTGCCCAGCAGCCCGACCGGCGGCGCGCGTCGGCACTCGTCGCGATAGATCGCGGGGTCGACCAGCACCCGGCGGCCGAGCAGCTCCGCCGGTACGCCTGCGCCGATCGCGACCACGCGGCCCGCGATGTCGCCGCCCTGAATCCGCGGGAAGCGGAGCGCCCCGCGCCAGCCGGCCTTGGCGTCGGGCTGGCCTGGAAGGCCGTAGGCGCCCTCACGGGTCCAGATGTCCGTGTTGTTGACCGTGGCTGCGCCGACGCGAATGAGTACCTCGCCGCAGCCGGCGGCCGGCACGGGCCAGTCGGGTCGTACTTCGAGGGCGTCGGGTCCGCCGTGGCGGCTGAGAACCGCGGCGGTCATGACGTGGTCCATCCGCTCATCCTGTCGCGTGGTCGGCGAGAGCGATCCGCGTCTGGCGGTAGCTCTCGTCCGCCACGGCCGGGACATTCTCGCCGAATCGCTGCGGGCGGAACGCGTCCAACAGCGGGCTCGGTGTGCCGGCGAGCTCGCCGGCCAGCAGGCGGCCGAGCAGCGGACCGAGATGCGCAGCGCTGTGCGTCACCACCGCGTGCATGCCTTCGACGCCGTCGAGCGGACCGACGGCCGGCAGGCCGTCGGGCGGGATGGGACGGACACCGACGTGTGTCAAGGAGGTCGGCCGCCCCGAGCGCGGGCAGCAGCGCCCGCGCGCGCGAGCGCAGCTCGTCACGGGCTGCTCCGTAGTCTGGATCGTCGCCCTGGATCAGTGCGTCGGCCGGGTACGAGGGCAGCTTCAGGAGACAGTCGCCCGCGGGCCGGACATTGAGCCCGGGCGCCATCACGATGGCATCCAGCTCGATCGCGTGCGCTGGCGCGAGCGCGACCAGTCCGGGGACCTTCTCGAGCGGCAGCCGGGCCCCGGCTTGGCGAGCGACGGCATCGGCGTCCGGCCCGGCGCAGTCCACGACGACGTCTGCCGTGAAGCGCCGCCCCTGGACGGTGGCCACCCCATGCACGCGCCCGCCGGTGACCTCGATGCAATCCACCGTGTCGCCGACGACGACCTGCGCGTCATGGTGCTGGGCATGCCAAACCAAGAGCTGTGTGAGGACGACGGTGTCATACCACGCCTGATCGTCGTACCGCGCGATCTGGTCGTCCACGTCGTCCGCGAAGCTCACCGCCGGTCGGCGCCACTCCGTGGCGCCACCCGGCGATCACGCTCGAGCGGGGCCGGACCGCCCGTGAACGCGCCGTCGTCCGTGAGCGCGTAGAGCGACTCCGGGCTGGGGCTACCCGGCGGAGCTCATCGACCGGCGGGCCGCCGAGCGTCTTGCGCGCTCGCGCTCGAGCGCGCCGTGTTCGTCCGCCGCGGCGACACTGAGGTCGAAGAACGCCTTGGGCGTCTTGCGCGACGATATGTCGACGGAGAAGGAGGCTCCGGCGGCGGGGAAGCTGCGCTCGACGCAGATCACCCGCGCGCCCGCGCCTGCGAGCGCGTAGGCCCTTGGCCTCGCCGCCGGACCCGCGCACCACCACGCCGCTGCTGCCGTCGGTCAACATCAGCGAGAGCGCCTCGCGCAGCGTCGCGCCGGTGCTGCACTCCGGCGGCGCCTTTCCGTTGGTCCGCGGGACGCGATCGAGCTGGACGTCTTCCAGCCGCCGCAGGGCGAGGCGCTTGAGGCCGCGGTCGGCGCCGACGAAGTGCGCGACGAAGTCGTCGGCTGGATCAGCCAGGATCGTCGCGGGCGTGTCGTATTGAGCGAGCCTGCCGCCCTCGCGCAGGATGCAGATCCGATCGCCCATCTTGATCGCCTCGTCGATGTCGTGCGTGACGAAGACGATCGTCTTGCAGATCTCGCTGCGCAGCCGCAGGAAGTCGTTCTGCAGGCGGCCGCGCGTGATCGGGTCGATCGCGCCGAACGGCTCGTCCATCAGCATCAGCGGCGGGTCCGCCGCCATCGCGCGAGCCAGGCCGACGCGCTGGCGCCTGGCCGCCGGACAGCTGCGCCGGGTAGCGCTTGCCGTGCTCGTCCGGGTCCAGCCCGACGAGCTCGAGCAGCGCGTGCCCGCGCGCGGATGCGCCGGTTGTCCCAGCCGAGCAGCTTCGGCACCGTGGCGATGTTGTGCTCGACCGTCATGTGCGGGAACAGCCCGACCTGTTGGATCACGTAACCGATCCCGCGCCGCAGCTCGGTCACGTCGAGCGAGTTGACGCTGGTCCCGTCGATGGTGATGTCGCCGTCGGTGATCGAGATCAGGCGGTTGACCATCTCGGCCGCCGATGATTTGAGGGTCACAGGTCCTCATCTCCGTGCGATTTCTCACCGTTCTGTGGTGAGGCACATCCGCTAAGTGATGGCACCGAGCGCCTTTCGCGCAAGGGCGAGCACCGGACTGCGCGGGCGTGCGCGTCCGGCTAGGACGCTTCGCTGCTGCTCAGGCGGCGTCGCGCGCGCCGCGCCGGAGTGCCGCCTGGAGGTCGTCGACGACGCTCCGCGTGTGCTCGACGGCCCGTCGCCGGCCGGCTTCGTCCAGGCGCTGGCTGAGGCCGCTCACGTTGACGACGCCAAGCAGCGCACGTGTCTCGCTGAAGATGCCGACGGACACGCCCGCAAGCCCCAGCTCCAGCTCGTCGACGGTGGCGGCGTATCCCTGCTCCCGCACCTGCTTGAGCTCGCGCCGCAGCGCACGCGGTGTCGTGATCGTGGACGGGGTCAGCTTCCGGAGCGGGTCGCGGAGGAACCGCTCGAGCCGCTCGCCGTCGTATGTGGAGAGCAGTACCTTGCCGCTCGAGCTGGCATGCAGCGGAAAGCGCCGTCCGAGCCAGGCGCGCGGGACGAGGTGCTGGGGACCGTCGACCTGGTGGACGAGATCCAGCCCGCCGTCCGGCGCGGCCACGCTCAGCGTCACCGTCTCGCGGAGCCCCTCGCTCAGCTCGCCGAGCCGCGCCCCGGCGAGCTCGCGAAGCACGGTGCCCATGTCCACCTGGCGTGCGAGCCTGATCAGCTCCGGGCCGAGGAGCACACGATCCGCCTCCGGGACCCGCAGGAGAAGCCCCTCGCGCTCCATCGTCTGGATGAGGCGAAGGGCCGTGGCGCGCGGCAGGCCGGCGGCGCGTGCGAGCGCCGAGACACTCGCCCCGTCGGGGTGGGTCGCCGTCGCCCGCAGGAGCGTCATCGCCTTCTGGACCGACTGGTTGAGCTTGGAGCCCTCCTGCGAACCGATCACACCGGCATCGTACGGCCCCGCCACGATGTGGTCCGGGGCAGCCGGCGGATGACCTCCGCTTGACATCGCGTGCCACCATGACACACTCTAACCGCTAAGTGGATGCCATACGCCACTATGTGGACATGATGCCAGGAAATGCTGATGAGTCACTCACACAAGCACGACGCGTCCCCCTCCGGCGCGCCCGCGGATGCTTACACCCGCGAAGCGACGTACGCCGCGACGCGGCGCCCCGTTGCGCTGGCGCAGACGCTGATTCCCGAGGCCTACACGTCGGAGGCCTTCTTCACGCTCGAGCGCGAACGGGTCTTCGGCACGAGCTGGGTCGCGGTCGGCTGCTCCGCACAGTTGCGTGAGCCCGGCGACGTCCTCGTCACCGAGGTGGCCGGACGCTCGATCTTCGTCGTGCGCAACCGGGACGGGCGGCTGCGGGGGTTCTACAACGTCTGCCGCCACCGCGGCACGCAGCTCCTGACGTCGGATGAGTCCCGCGTCAAGCGCTTCATCCGCTGCCCGTACCACAGCTGGGCCTACGACCTCGACGGGACGTGCGTCGGGACGCCGCTGTTCACGGGTTCGGACATTCCAGACGATCAGCAGGCCGTCTTCGACATGGAAGGCGTCAAGGAGTTCGATCGCGCCGATTACGGGCTGCTGCGGGTCGCGGTCGACAGCTGGGGTCCGCTGGTCTTCGTCAACCTCGACCGCGACCCCGCGCCGCTGTCAGAGGCCCTCGGCGACCTGCCCGCGCGGACCGCCGGCCATCGTCTCGAGGAGTGGGAGATCGCCCGCGTCACGGAATACGAGATCGCGGCCAACTACAAGCTCGTCGGCGAGAACTTCATGGAGTACTACCACCTCCCGTGGGTACATCCCGGGCTGGTTCAGGTCTCCCCGATCGAGGCCCACCATCGCTGGCAGGGGCCGGGCATGTACGTCGGCTTCTGCACCACGCCGATCGCGCAGGACACCGAGGAGGGCGGCTGGGGCAGCGGGCTCGCTCCGATCAGCGGCCTCAACGCGTCCGACGCCGAGAGCGCCCGGTTCGCCTGGCTCTTCCCCAACGTCGCGGTCAGCATCCTGCCGAACCACGTCTTCATCATCCTCGCGCGAGCGGTGAGCCCGCGCAAGACGCACGAGACGACCTACCTGCTCACGCATCCCGAGTCGACCGGCGACCGCGAGTCCGAGCAGGCCGTCGACCAGCTCCTGGGCTTCTGGGACAGCGTCAACCGCGAGGACATCGGCATCGTCGAGCGGGTCCAGGCAGGGCTCGACTCGACCCCGTTCCCCGGTGGCCGCCTCTGCTACCGGTTCGAGGAGTCGCTGCACCGCTTCCAGAACATGGTCATCGACCGCATGGTCGGGAAGCGACGGGTTCCCCCGGGCGACGAGGTCGAGGCCGCGCCGATGTTCAAGCGCGGCGCCGGCGCTCCGAGCCCCTGAGTGCCGATGCCGGATCGGGTGGTCATCGTGGGCGGCGGGGTGGCGGGGATGCGATGTGCCCTCGAGCTGCGCGAGCAGGGCTTTGATGGGCACCTGTGCATGCTCTCCGCGGAGTCCACGCCGCCGTACGACCGCACGCTCGTGTCCAAAGCTCTGATCTCCGGAGATCCGGTCGACGCCGAGCGCCTCCTGCTGCAGTCGCTCGAGGCCTACGACGACGCTGCCATCGAGCTGCGGCTCGGGGTCCAGGCGACTGCCCTCGAGGCGGCGGATCGTCGCCTCGTGCTGGCGGACGGATCTCGCGTGGCCTACGACCGGCTGGTGCTCGCCGTAGGCGGCGAACCGGCACGGCCGCCACGGCTGATGGCCGACGGAGTCGTGACGCTGCGCGAGCTCGGCGACGCGCAGCGACTCGCGCCGGTGCTCCGTACGGTGCGGCGCGTGGTCATCATCGGGGGCGGGTTCATCGGCACCGAGGTAGCGAGCGTGGCCGTCGCGCGCGGGCTGGACACGACGATCGTGGACGCGGCGCTCCCGTTCGCGCCGCTGCTCGGCGAGCGCGTCGCCCGGCGCATCTGCGCGATGCACCGGGCACGCGGAGTGACGCTGCTCACCGGCACCCCGGTCGACCGAGTACGGCGCGCCAGTCCTGCGTTCCGGGTCGATCTCGCAGACGGGCGCCACGTCGCGGCAGACGCCGTCGTCGTCGCGGTCGGCATGCAACCGGCGACGCGCTGGCTGGAGCGATCGGCCCTGCGGGCGGCCCGGGGCGTTGCGGTCGACCCGGGCGGGCGCACGAGCGTGGCGGGTGTCTTCGCGGCGGGCGACTGCGCTCTGGTGCTGGACCCCGTCACCGGCCGCTATGCCAGCGGCGAGCACTGGGACGCCGCCGGCCGCCACGGCGTGCTCATCGCGAGATCCGTCCTCGGTCTGCAGGCACCCGAGCCGCGTGCTCGCTACTTCTGGTCGGACCAGCTCGGAATGAAGCTGCAGATGATCGGGCGCGCGCACGGCGCCGACTCGGTCGAGATCGAGGAGGCAGCGCCGTCGCCGTGCTTCATAGCCCACTACCGGCGCCGTGGCCGTCTCGTCGGCGTCTTCGCCGCGGGCGTTCCGCGGGCAATCGGGCGGGCCCGACGCGAGCTCCAGCGCGCGCCGGAGAGCGACGGCAACGGGTTGGCGCGACCGCCCGCGCGTGTGCACGGCCGGCACGAGTTTGCGTACCCCAACGTGGTCGAGCTCGCCGGGAGCCACGTGGACCGCTGACACGACCGGACCGCACGCGAAGGAGAGCCATGACCATCCACGTCGACATCGATCGGGACCTCTGCATCGGCTCGGGAACCTGCGTACGCCTCGCGCCGGGGGTGTTCGCCCTCGACGAGGAGGAGATCTCGGTCGTCGTGGACCCCGACGCCGCCGACATCAGCAAGCTGCGGCTCGCCGCAGAGGCCTGTCCCACGGAAGCGATACGGATCGGCGCGCCGCCGGGCGACGCTCGTGGCTGAGGCGCTGCCGGCCACCCGGACGACTGGCGATCGAGGACGGCGATCGCGTCGGGCGGAAAACCTGATCACCGGCGAGTGGGTCCCGGCCATCACCGGCCGGACGTACGAGCGGCGCAACCCGGCCGCCCCATCCGACC
>Ga0081538_10000408_pt1 | contig 48764 bp, 40 predicted proteins | sample TabmetS5T2R1_FD_71022 | JGI IMG/M metagenome (GOLD analysis project Ga0081538, IMG submission 71022) | Tabebuia heterophylla rhizosphere microbial communities from the University of Puerto Rico - S5T2R1 | ecosystem: Host-associated > Plants > Roots > Rhizosphere ... | reverse complement strand
CAGTACGTCGGGCCGGCCCCCCCGGTGCCCGACGAGCGGCGGGTCGCGATCGACGGTGAGCACGGCGGGTTCGGGCTCGAGGTCGAGGGCCACATGTGGTTCGGCGAGGGCCACGCGTACGAGATGACCGAGAGCGTGGACGAGGCGACCCAGCGGTACGTCGAGAACCAGCAGGACCTGCTCGAGGCGGCCAACACCTGCGGCCTGTCGGGTGGCATCTACACCCAGATCACCGATGTCGAGCACGAGGTCAACGGCTTCTTCACCTACGACCGCCAGGTCGAGAAGATGCACTTCGACCAGGTGCGCGAGATCAACGAGGAGATCATCGCCTCCGCCGACGGCACCAGCGAGCCGCCGACGTACCCGCCGGGCACTCCGGGGCTGACCGGGCTGGCGTACTGGCCGGCCGACGAGGGCAGCGGGACCGTCGCGGCCGACCAGGTGGGCGATCTCGACCTGTCCCTGTCGGAGTCCGGTGCCAGCTGGACCGAGGGCCGGTCGGGCTCGGCGCTGCAGTTCGACGGCGCGAGCGGCCATGCGGAGACGGCCGGGCCGGTGCTCGACACGTCGGGCAACTTCACCGTCTCGGCGTGGGTGCGGCTCGACCAGCTCGACGGCTGGCGGACCGCGGTGGGTCAGGACGGTGACGTGCAGTCGGCGTTCTTCCTGCAGAAGACCGACGACACCGACCGGTTCGCGTTCAGCACGGCGGGTGGGCGGGCGCTGTCGACGTTCACGCCGGAGGCCGACCGCTGGTACCACCTCGTCGGCGTCCGCGACGCGGCGGCGGGGACGAACACGCTGTACGTCGACGGCGTCGAGCAGTCGGCGTTCACCCAGTGCGTCCTGGACGACTCGCAGGGCCCGCTGACGGTCGGTCGGGCCAAGTGGGGCGGCGCCGAGGTCGACTTCTGGCCCGGCGCGGTCGACCAGGTCCGCGTCTGGGACCGGCCCCTCGATGCCTCGGAGGTGGCCGAGCTGTACGCCACTGGCGGCTGACCACGGCGCCGGGCACCCGAGTGTTGGCGTGAAGTCGCACCAACTCCCGCTTCAGGCTGCGATTTCACGCCAACACTTCGCTCGGTTGGGACTCGCTCAGCCTTCGCTGCCGGACTCGAAGGCCTTCTCCATCGCGTCGTTGTCGAAGGCGTCGAAGTTGGTCTCGTTGAGGCTGTACCAGTTGCCCCACGGGTCGCGGAACACCGCCTCGACGCCGTACGGCCGGTCCTGCGGCTCCTGGAGGAACTCGACGCCGCGCGCGGCGTACTCCTCGAACGTCTTGCGGCAGTCGTCGGTGTTCCACGCCCCGACGCTCAGGACGCCCTTGGCCACCAGCGCCATGACCGTGGCCGCGGTCTCCTCGTCGTGCATCGGCGGGCCGGGGACCGCGATGTTGAGCTGAAACTTCGGGTCGGCCGGCGGCCCCACCGTGAGCCACCGGAAGCCGTTGTCCATCGTGACGTCGAACCGCTCCTCGAAGCCCAGCTTCTCGATGAACCAGGCCTTCGCCTCGTCGGCGTCGGACACGAACACGCTGGCGACACCCAGCTTGGTGATCATCGGACTCTCCTCCTCGTCGGCTGCGTACGACGCTAGCCAGCGGCGGCCGGTCCGGGCTTCTCCGCGATTGCGGCGTTCGGAACGCTCGGGCGCGGTCGACCCCACATCAGCACGTAGCAGCCGGGGATCGGCGGCGGCGCCGTCCGATGCGCCGCGCGCTGGAACTCCGACGGGGAGCAGCCGGTCAGGTCGCGAAACCGGCTGCTGAACGAGCCGAGGCTCGAGAACCCCACGAGATGGCACACCTCGGTCACGGTGAGGTTCGCCGATCGCAGCAGCTCCTGCGCCCGCTCGATCCGCCGCCGGGTCAGGTAGCGGCCGGGGCTCTCGCCGTACGCCGCCCGGAACGCGCGGACGAAGTGGTAGCGGGAGTAGCCCGCCGTACCCGCCAGCGCGTCGATGTCGAGCGGTTCGGCATAGCGCGAGTCCATGAGATCCCGGGCCCGCCGGAGGGCCGCCAGTGCGACGAGCGCCCCGGCACCGGGTGGCGTCGTCGGCGTCACGGCTGACTCAGGACGAGACCACCGCGGAGTGCACCGCCGACTTGATCGGCCGGCCGCCGGACACCAGCTCCAGCGTCTTGTGGGCCGTGCGTGGCTCGTCGAGCAGCGCGACGAGCACCTCGGCGACGTCGTCGCGCGGCACCTCGCCGTAGCCCACCGACGAGCCGAGCCGGACCAGGCCGGTGCCGGGCTCGTTGGTCAGGCGGCCCGGCCGCAGGATCGTCCAGTCGAGATCGCGGCCGCGCAGGTCCTTGTCGGCGGCGGCCTTGGCCCGAAGGTAGGCACCGAACGCCGGGTCGACCCGCGGCGGCGGCGCCTCGTCGGCGCGGATCGCCGACACCATCAGATAGCGCCCCACCTTCGCCTTCTCGGCGGCGTCGGCGAGCAGGACGGCCGCGCCCCGGTCGACGGTGTCCTTGCGGGCGACGCCACTGCCCGGCCCGGCGCCGGCCGCGAACACCACGGCGTCGGCCTTCACGTCGACGAGGTGGGCGGCGACCTCGTCCACCGACGCGGTCTCCAGGTCGCAGAGGAACGCGGCCGAGCCGGTCGCCTCGACGTCGGCGATGTGGTCCGGGTTGCGCACGAGGCCGGCCACCACGTCCCCTCGGGCGGTCAGCAACCGTTCCAGGCGCAGTCCGATCTGTCCGTGTCCCCCGGCGATCACTACCCGCATGAGTTCACCGTAGCCCTCCCGAGCATCGCCCGACCTCGACTTTATCGCGGTCCCGGAACGGCGGGAACAACTTCGAGCGGACTCCGGGCGTCCAACGGTGGGCCAGGCGTCAGGGCGTACGCACCGGGGTGATCTCCTGCCGATGGACGATCACGTCGAACCACTGTCGCGCCGAGCCGCCGTCGAGGAAGGTGCCCGGTCCGGGTCCGCGAGTCGTGATCGGCTCGGTGAGCCACCGTCGCACCGGCGGCGAGGCACGGTGTCGGAGGTCCAGCACGAACTGGTCGGCGCGCACCGCTCCGAACGGCCGCTCGAACCACGCCGCGTTTGGCGGCGGGAGCTCGACGGTCTGCCCCGGTCCGATCCGGATCTCGCCGTGGCCGAAGGTGAACCCGACCGACCGGTAGCGCTCGCCGTACCAGTCCCGCAGGTAGGAGCCGACGCTGGGGAAGCGCAGGTCCGGCCCCGGCATGGCGATCCGGAGCTTCGGCGCGTCGACGGTGTGCGGGCTCGCCGCCCAGTACGCGATCCGGGCGCCGCTGAGGTCGCGCCACCAGCGCAGGCTCTTGGCGGCCTGGGCGTCCCGGTAGACCAGGCCGTCGGCCGGCGGCATGGCGTAGTGGACGTAGAACGACCAGATCTGTCGAGCGTGATGCAGCGCCACGGCGTGGCGTCGGCCGTCGGCCGGGCGCAGTCCGGCCACGAGCCGGTACACCTCGCGCGCGTGCCGGATGTACGGGGCCTTGTCCTTCTGCCGCTCGTACCACCGGATGTGCTGCCAGATGTCGGCCGTCTCGGGTCGGATCGGCCGCAGGTGACGGCGCAGCTCGGGCGACAGCCCGGGCGCGGTGCGCGCGACATAGCGGTCGATCGCGTCGTACGCCAGCCGCCGGGTCAGGTAGTACTCGACGCCGAAGAAGCGCACCTTGTCGGCCCGGCCGCGGTTGTACGACCGAAGCCAGCGCAGCACGTCGGCGACCTCGGCGGACTGCCACTGCGGACTCATCCGGGCCACGAGCGCGTCCGGGTTGCCGCGGCCGGTGCGGATGTACCGGTCGATCCGGCGACCGATCGTCCAGTCGTCCTCCCAGGCGACCGACCGGAACCCCATCCGCTCGACGAGGTATCGCAGCACCCGGTGCTTGAGCGCGATCTCCTCGGCCGCGCCGTGCACCGACTCGCCGAGGCCGACGACCCGCGCGCGGCCGATCGAGTCACGGAGCGCGGTCAGGTCGTCCAGCGACGCGGTCGGATCCGCGGTGGCGAGCCGGACGGCATGGTGGCGGACCCAGGCGGTCACGGCCGGATGCTCTCCGGCGGCCTCCTGCCCGGCGGCCGGCGCCGACGCGGCCAGCCCGCCGGCGAGCGCGACCGTCGCGAGCAGCGATCCGAGAATCGACATCGTCGAGGCTCTGGCCCCCGCAGGGTCGGTTCTCGCGTCCCGCCGTCGTCTCTGCGTGATCATGTCGGAGTCCTTCCAGGTCGCGGGTCTCCCCACAGCCTGGGCGCGGACGCCGTCCGAAACATCCGCCACCTGGAGGATCTTCGGGTCCTCCGGGTGGCGTAGTCGGCGCCGGGCTAGCCGACCTTGGCCGCCAGGTTGTCGTCGAGCGCCGCGAGGAACTCCTCGGTGGTCAACCACGGCGTGTCACCGCCGACGAGGAGCGCGAGGTCCTTGGTCATCTTGCCGCTCTCGACGGTCTCGACGCAGACCCGCTCGAGCGTCTCGGCGAACTCGGCCACCTCGGGTGTCGAGTCGAGCCGGCCCCGGTGCTCCAGGCCGCGGGTCCACGCGAAGATCGACGCGATCGGGTTGGTCGACGTCTTCTCGCCCCGTTGGTGCTGCCGGAAGTGTCGCGTCACGGTGCCGTGCGCGGCCTCGGCCTCGACCTTGCCGTCGGGGGTCATCAGCACCGAGGTCATCAGGCCGAGCGAGCCGAAGCCCTGGGCCACGGTGTCGGACTGCACGTCGCCGTCGTAGTTCTTGCAGGCCCAGACGTAGCCGCCCTCCCACTTCAGCGCGGCAGCCACCATGTCGTCGATCAGGCGGTGCTCGTACGTCAGACCGGCGGCCTCGAAGTCGGCCTTGAACTCGCTGTCGAAGACCTCCTGGAACAGATCCTTGAACCGCCCGTCGTACGCCTTGAGGATCGTGTTCTTCGTCGACATGTACACCGGGAAGCCGCGCTCGAGGCCGTACCGGAACGACGCCCGGGCGAAGTCGCGGATCGACGAGTCGAAGTTGTACATCCCGAGCGCGACGCCGCCGCCGGTGAACTCGGCAACGTCGAACTCCATCGGCTCGCCGCCGTCGGTCGGCGTGTAGGTCACGGTGACCTTGCCCGGTCCGGGGACGACGAAGTTCTGCGCCTTGTACTGGTCGCCGTGGGCGTGCCGGCCGATGATGATCGGCTTGGTCCAGCCGGGCACCAGGCGCGGGATGTTGGAGATGACGATCGGCTCCCGGAAGATGACGCCGCCCAGGATGTTGCGGATCGTGCCGTTCGGCGACAGCCACATCTTCTTGAGGCCGAACTCCTCCACGCGGGCCTCGTCCGGCGTGATCGTGGCGCACTTGACGCCGACGCCGTGCTCCTTGATGGCCTTGGCCGCGTCGACCGTGATCTGGTCGTCGGTCGCGTCCCGGCTCTCGATGCCGAGGTCGTAGTACTTCAGATCGATGTCGAGGTACGGGTGGATCAGGCGGTCCTTGATGAACTGCCAGATGATCCGGGTCATCTCGTCGCCGTCGAGCTCGACGACGGGGTTGGCCACCTTGATCTTGGACATACGACCGGCTCTCCTTGACGTCAGATTGCTTGACGTCAAGATATCTCATGGCGCGGCGCTCCGGTGCGGGTGCCCTCGACGAGGTTGGAGTCGTGGCTCCGGCCCGTGCGCGGCCGTCGGTCCGGCCTTGCTAGCGTCCGAGCCGACACGTCGACCCGATGCGAGGAGATCTCCGTGAGCGCGACCCCCGTCAAAGTCACCGTCACGGGCGCGGCCGGACAGATCGGCTACAGCCTGCTGTTCCGGGTCGCCAGCGGCGACCTCCTCGGTCCCGAGACTCCGGTGCAACTGCGACTGCTCGAGATCACGCCGGCGCTCCCGGCGCTCGAAGGGGTCGTCATGGAGCTCGACGACTGTGCGTTCCCCAACCTGGCCGGGATCGAGACCACCGACGACCCGAACGTCGCGTTCGACGGCGCCAACGTCGCCCTCCTCGTCGGTGCCCGGCCGCGGACGAAGGGAATGGAGCGCGGCGACCTGCTCGAGGCCAACGGCGCGATCTTCACCGGGCAGGGCAAGGCGATCAACGAGCACGCGGCCGACGACATCCGGGTCACCGTGACCGGCAACCCGGCCAACACCAACGCCCTGATCGCGATGTCCAACGCGCCCGACGTGCCGGCCGACCGGTTCGCCGCGCTCACCCGGCTCGACCACAACCGGGCGCTCGCCCAGCTCGCCGCGAAGACCGGAGCCCCGGTCAGCTCGATCCGACACCTCACGATCTGGGGCAACCACTCGGCGACGCAGTATCCGGACGTGTTCCACGCCGAGGTGGCCGACCAGCCGGCCGCCGAGCTGGTCGACGAGTCCTGGCTCGAGAAGGAGTTCATCCCGACGGTCCAGAAGCGCGGCGCCGCCATCATCGAGGCCCGCGGCGCGTCGTCGGCGGCGTCGGCGGCCTCCGCCACCATCGACCACACCCGCGAGTGGTTGTCGGGGACGCCGGCCGGCGACTGGGTGTCCATGGCGGTCCGGTCCGACGGCTCGTACGGGGTGCCCGAGGGCCTGATCTCGTCGTTCCCCGTTACCTGCTCCGACGGCCGCTACGAGGTGGTCCAGGGCCTGGAGATCAACGAGTTCTCGCGTACGCGCATCGACGTCAGCGCCCAGGAGCTGGCCGACGAGCGCGACGCCGTACGCGGCCTCGGGCTGATCGGCTAGGCGCCCAAGCGGCTACGGCTGGTCGGGGATCACCGTCGCCAGGACGACGAGGGCGATCCCCAGGGCCAACATGAGCAGCACGTCGACGCCGCGCCGGCGGACACGCAGCAGCCCCGACATCCGGTCGGGTATCGCGGCCCGGCCGCAGGCGGCGGCGATCAGTCCCCCACCGCAGATGCCGACGCCGGTACGCCAGGGGCCGACGGCGACGAAGGCCAGCCCCACGACGACGGTGATGGCGACGACGCTGTACAACAGCCCCCCGAGCGACGGTCGGAGCGCCCGGCTCATTCAGGCAGCGTCCGTTCGGCGGCCTCGACGACGTTGGTGAGCAGCATCGCGCGGGTCATCGGTCCGACACCACCCGGGTTGGGCGAGACCCAGCCGGCGACGTCGCGTACGTCCGGCGCCACGTCGCCGATGATGCCGTCGGGGCCGCGGCTGACGCCGACGTCGAGGACCGCGGCACCGGGCTTGACCATCTCACCGGTGACCAGGTGCGGCACCCCGGCGGCCGCGACGACGATGTCGGCCGCCCGAGTGTGCGCCGCGAGGTCGCGGGTGCCGGTGTGGCACAGCGTCACGGTGGCGTTCTCGCTCTTGCGGGTGAGCAGCAGGCCGAGGGAGCGGCCGACGGTCACGCCGCGGCCGATCACGCACACGTCCGCGCCGGCGACGTGGACCCCGTGTCGACGGAGCAGCTCGACGACGCCGCGCGGCGTACACGGGAGCGGGGCCGGACGACCTAGCGCCAGCCAGCCGAGGTTGATCGGATGCAGCCCGTCGACGTCCTTGGCCGGGTCGACCTGCTCGAGGATCGCGAACTCGTCGATCTGATCCGGCAGCGGCAGCTGCACGATGTAACCGGTGCAGCCCGGATCGGCGTTGAGCTTGGCGATGTGCGCCTCGAGCTCGTCCTGGCCGACGTCGGCCGGCAGGTCGACCCGGATCGACTCGATGCCGACCTCGAGGGAGTCGCGGTGCTTGCCGGCGACGTACCAGCCGCTGCCGGGGTCGTCGCCCACGAGCACCGTGCCGAGCCCGGGCGTCACGCCGCGTTCGCGGAGCCGGTCCACCCGCTCGCGCAGCTCCGCCTTGATGGTCGCCGCCGTCGCCTTGCCGTCGAGTATCCGGGCCGTCACGGGGCGACAGTCTGCCATGGGCGACAAGCCCCCTCGCCGAGTGGCGCACCGTTCACCGCAATTGCGGGATGCTGGTGGTTCGAGGCCGGTCGAAATTGCCGTCATCCCGCAATCGCGGTCAGTGGAAGAAGTGGCGGGCACCGGTGAGGTACATCGTGACGCCGGCCTCCTGGGCCGCGGCCACGACCTCCTCGTCGCGCATCGATCCCCCCGGTTGCACGACGGCGCGGACGCCGGCGTCGACGAGGGTGAGCAGGCCGTCGGCGAAGGGGAAGTACGCATCGGACGCCGCCACCGCTCCCTCGGCCCGCTCGCCCGCTCGCGCGACGGCCAGCCGTGCCGAGTCGACCCGGTTGACCTGCCCCATGCCGACGCCGACGGTGGCGCCCGCGGCGGCGAGCACGATGGCGTTGGACTTCGCCGCCCGGCAGGCGCGCCAGGCGAAGCCCAGGTCGGCCAGCGTGGCGTCGTCGGCGGCGGGGCCCGACGCGAGCGTCCACGACCGCGGGTCGTCGCCCGCGGCGTCCAACGTGTCCGGCGACTGCATCAGCAGCCCGCCCGAGATCGGCCGCAGCTCGACCGGGGCGGGCGAGCCGGGCGGACAGCGCAGGATCCGGATGTTCTTCTTCGCGCTCAGGATCTCGACGACCCCGTCGTCGTAGTCCGGCGCGCAGATCACCTCGGTGAAGACGTCGGCGACCCGCTCGGCCATCGCCACCGACACCGGGCGGTTGGTCGCGATCACCCCGCCGAAGGCCGACACCGGATCGCAGGCGTGCGCTTGCTCGTGCGCCTCCTCGATCGTCTCGCCGACGGCGATGCCGCACGGGTTGGCGTGCTTGATGATGGCGACGGCCGGCTGCTCGAAGTCGTACGCCGCGCGTCGGGCCGCATCGGTGTCGACGTAGTTGTTGTACGACATCTGCTTGCCGTGCAGCTGCTCGGCCTGGGCGATCCCGCTCGCCACGGTCGAGCGATAGAGCGCCGCCTGCTGATGCGGGTTCTCGCCGTAGCGGAGGACCGCAGCCCGGTCCCAGGTCGCCCCGACCCAGGACGGCAGCCGGGTGTCCGCGTCGGAGTCGCCGAGCGCGTCGCCCATCCAGGACGCGACGGCGACGTCGTACGTCGCGGTGTGGGCGAAGGCCTCGGCGGCCAGCCGGCGTCGTTCGGCGATGGTGAAGCCGCCCGTACGCGCAGCGGCCGCGGCGTCCGCGTACCGGGCGGGCGACACGACGACGGCGACGTTGGCGTGGTTCTTGGCCGCCGCCCGCACCATCGACGGCCCGCCGATGTCGATCTGCTCGACGCAGTCGTCCGGGCTCGCACCGGACGCCACGGTGTCGGCGAACGGGTAGAGGTTGCACACCACGAGATCGAAAGCCTCGATGTCGAGCTCCGCCAACTGCTGCCGGTGCGACTCGCGCCGCCGGTCGGCGAGGATCCCCGCGTGGACCCGGGGGTGCAGGGTCTTGACCCGGCCGTCGAGGCACTCGGGGAAGCCCGTGACCTGCTCGACGGTCGTGACCGGGACCCCCGCACCCGAGATCTGCGCGGCCGTCGAGCCGGTCGACACGACAGCGACCCCGGCGGCGTGCAGGGCGTGCGCCAGCTCGACCAACCCGGTCTTGTCGTAGACCGAGACCAGCGCCCGACGGATGCGTCGTCGCCCGCCGCCTGCTGTCACCGCGGGAACTGTCATGGCCCGATCTCCACCTTCCTGCCATCGATGCGATAGCCCTCGCGGACCAGGCGGCCCACGGTCTCGACGAGCATCACGCGCTCGCGAGTCTTGATCCGCTCGTGCAGCGTCTCGACGTCGTCGCCGTCCAGGACCGGCACCGAGACCTGGGCGACGATCGGACCGGCATCGACCCCGTCGTCCACGAAGAACAGTGTCGCGCCGGTGACGCGTACGCCGTAATCGAGGGCATCCTGCGGAGCACGCATGCCGGGGAACGACGGCGACAGTGCGGGGTGCGTGTTGACGACCCGGCCGCCGAAGCACCCGAGGAAGGCGGCTCCCAGCAGCTTCATGAAACCGGCCAGGACCACCAGGTCGGGGTCGTACGACCGCACGGTCGCGGTGACGTCGCGATCCCAGTCGGCCCGAGCCCCGTGGTCGGCGACCCGGTGGACGAACGTCGGCACACCGGCTCGCTCGGCGCGGCGCAGTCCCTCGATGTCGCCGCGGTCGGACCCCACGGCAACGACCTGCGCGCCGTACGCGGGCTCCGCGGCGGCGTCGAGAAGTGCTTGGAGGTTCGTTCCCGTACCGGAGACCAGGACGACCAGGCGCGCGGGTCGATCGGCGACGGGACCAACGGTCAAGGACAACGGAGAGCCTCGGTGTTGGTGGCAACGGACGTCACACGATAGCCAGCGGCCACGGTCGCCATCCGGTCAGGGCGCATGACGTCCGGCGAGCATGCGGGCACCGACGCCGCCCACGAGGCCGCCGACGCCGAGCGCGGTGACGGCCACGGCGAGACACGCCAACCGATCCGGGCCGACGTCGGCCATCCGGCCGGGACCGATCGCGCCCGCGCTCACCGCCACCAGTCCGGCGACGAGCAGACCGCCGCCGAGGCCGGCCAGGACGCCGCGCAGCGCGCAGCGGTCGTAGCCGTAGACGGGACAGCGCCGGACGGCCATGGCACCGGCCACGACGCCGCAGACGAGAGGCACCGCGGCCAGCGCCGACAGGGCCGCCGGTTGGCTGCCCGAGGTCGGGACGGCCGCGAACCACGGGATCGCCGGCATCGGTCCCACCGACACCTCCGACAGCGTCACCGACGTGCCGGTGCCGATCGAGATCCCGGGTCCGAGCAGGACGGCGACGGTCAGGAGTACGACGTTGGGCAGGACGAGGAGGCAGACGATCACCAGGACGAGTCCGCCCACCAGGCCCGGGTCGAGAGCCACGACCAGGTCGCGTAGGGCACCGAAGTGGGCGATCAGGGACACCACGAGGACGAGCGTCGCGGCGGCGACGAGGGTCGCGGCGCCGCCGACGGCACCGAGGCCTGTCGCGCGCACCTCGTCCGGGATCCGGGCGACGATCGCGTCCAGGTCGTCGGTCTGGCGGATCGCCCCGATCCCGGCGGCCAGCAGGGTCAGGAGGGCCGAGATCGAAACGACGCGGACCACCGAAGGCTCCGCGCTCGGGTGCGACGCCATCAGGGCCACGACGAGCGCGCCGATGGTGTAGGCGCAGGCGTACGTCGCCGCCACCGCCGCCGCGTCGACGGCGCGACTCGCCCCGGCGACGCGAGCGGCCCAGCGACCGCCGCGGTACGCCAGCCATCCGACGGCGACGGTCGCGCCCAGCGGCATCACCTCGATGGTGCCGCCGTCGATCCGCAGCTGGCTGCCGTGCGCCAGCAGCCAAGCGTCGGCACCGACCCGCAGCGCCCCGGTCATGCTGGCGCCGCCACCGCCCAGCCAGCCCAGCACGGCCAGGCCCATGGCCGTCAGCACTCCGGCCGCGGCCATCGCGGCGCCTGCCACCAGCCCGCCCAGCCAGCCCGGCGCCGGAACGCGCTCGGTCGCCGGATCCGGGCTCGGGGCGATACGACTCAGCAGATCGGTCATGGTGGGCCCATCGTCACCCGCGGCGACGGATCGGCGGCGGATGCCACGCCGTGGGCCTCCGTCCGGGCCGGCTTGGTCATTCCCAGCGGCGTCGTCTACGGTCGGGAGGACGTGTGACCGCACCGCACTCGAGGAGACGTGGATGACACGGGTCGACGAATTCGACGCGTTCTACCACGACTCGCGACGGCAGGTCCTGCACCAGACGTACGCCCTCACCGGCGACCTCGCCGCGGCCACCCTGGCGGTACAGGACGCGTACGCGCACGCCTGGCAGCACTGGCCGAAGCTGCGGTCGGGCGACCCGCTGGCGCAGGTACGGCCGGAGGCGATGCGCCTCGCCACGCTGCGTCGAGGTACGAACCTGCTGCGCCGAAAGCGCCGCGAGGACACCGACACCGAGCTGCTGACCGCGCTCGGCTCGATCAACTCGACGGCCCGCCGCCTCGTCCTCCTGCAGACCGCCGGTGGACTCGACCTCGCCGGCGCCGCCCGCGAGGTCGGCCTGACCGCCGACGACGCCGTCGAGGCCACCGACCGCGCGGTGACCGAGCTGGAGGACACCCTCGACGCCTCCACGGGCCAGATCGAGCAGCGTCTCCACGACCTGCGCCGGATCACCGACGCGGCGACGCTGCCGCGCGCGTCGACCATCCGCCGGTCGGGCACCCGCCGAAAGCACCGCAACACCCTGGTCGCCATCGCCGCGTCCGCCGCCGTCATCGGGGCCGCCGGCTATGCCGTGACGGCGCCCGCGGACGGCCGCGCCGACAACCTTCATCCCGACCGCGAGAAGATCGGCAACGAGAGCCTGTCCGACGACGCGGTCGTGGCGGCCAGCGAGGAGCAGTTGCTGAGCACGCCGCAGATCGTCCACCTCGACCTGAAGGCGAGATGGAGCATCGACGACACGTCGTCCGATCTCGACGCCCTCGAGCCGTACGCCACCTGCGCACAGGCCCGCTACGGAACGCCGCAGCTGCGGCAGGCGTGGGTACGCACGTTCACCGGCACCGGCAAGGCACGGCAGAACGCGGTCGAGGCGATCGAGGTGGCCCGGACGAAGGCGGCCGCCCGAGCGTCGTACCGCACCCAGCTCAACTGGTACGCCAACTGCCCGGTGCCGCGCGTCCAGCTGCTCGGGGCGTACTCCGCCGACCGTCAGGGCAGCGACATCCGGATCCTGGTGCTGCGCAAGTGGTCGGACCCGGTGCGGACCATCACCGTCGGCGTGGCCCGCTCCGGCCTCATCACGTCGACCTTCGTCCACCAGGTCGAGCGCGGCGAGGGGCCACGGATCAAGGCGTTCTCCGACATCCTCGACGACTCGCTCGCGCTCCTCTGCGAGAGCACCGGCGGCGTCTGCCAGCTGGCCAGCGACGTCCAGCCGGTCCAGCCGCCGGTCGCCGCCGAGGGCCGCGGCTTCCTCGGCGTCGTCGACCTGCCGCCGGTCGCCAACCTGGCCAAGGTCTGGGTCGGGACGAAGTACCGCGGCCGCGCCAACCCGGCGGCGACCACATGTGACAAGGCCGAGTTCAACGGCGACGGCGCCGGGAGCGTCCGGTCGCGGATCTACGTCGTTCCGGAGGCCGGCCACCTCCCCCAGCCGTTCGGGATCAGCGAGACGACCGTCGGCTTCGGCTCGGAGAAACGGGCCCGGGCGTACCTGAAGCGACTGGAGAAGCGGATCCGTACCTGTGAGGACCGCGTCCTCGGGACTCGGGTCCGCGGACCGCACCGGGCGGCGCAGGGGATCATCAAGGTCCGCTCGTGGTGGATGTCGTTCGAGGTCAACGACCGGCAGACCGTGGAGTACCGCATGGCGCTGGTGCGCAACGGCAGCCGGGTCGCCCAGGTGACCTTCACGCCGGTCGGCAAGTACGACGTCACCGGCCGGGCCTTCAACGCCCTCGCGATCCGGGCCGGCCAGCGCCTCGCCGAGCTCGAGTAGACCCGACCCACCGCCCGCCCAAGCTCCGGTTACTCCGCTGGGCTGTGTGGCCTCAGCCCGATCCGGTGACGATCTCGCGCATCAGGCGAGCGGTCTCCGACGGGGTCTTGCCGACCCGGACGCCGACCGCCTCGAGCGCCTGCTTCTTGGCCTCGGCGGTGCCGGACGAGCCGGAGACGATCGCGCCGGCGTGTCCCATCGTCTTGCCCTCGGGCGCGGTGAAGCCGGCGACGTAGCCCACGACCGGCTTGGTGACGTTGTCCCGAACGAAGTCGGCGGCCCGCTCCTCGGCATCACCGCCGATCTCGCCGACCATGATGATCGCGTCGGTCTCCGGGTCGTCCTGAAAGGCCTGCAGGCAGTCGATGTGCGTGGTCCCGATGATCGGGTCGCCGCCGATGCCGACCGAGGTGCTGAAGCCGATGTCGCGCAGCTCGTACATCAGCTGGTAGGTCAGGGTGCCGGACTTGCTCACCAGGCCGATCCGTCCGCCCCCGGTGATGTCGGACGGGATGATGCCGGCGTTGGACTTGCCGGGCGAGGCGATGCCGGGGCAGTTGGGGCCGATGATCCGTGACGTTCCGGTGCGCTGCGCGTGCGCGAGCGCCCACGCGGTGTCGTGCACGGGCACGCCCTCGGTGATGACGACGATCAGCGGCATGCCGGCGTCGACCGCCTCGACGATCGCGTCCTTGGTGAACGCCGGTGGGACGAACAGCACCGACACGTCGGCGCCGGTCTCCTTCATCGCCTCCTCGACGGTGCCGTAGACCGGAAGGCTGGTGCCGTCGAAGTCGACCTCGGTGCCGGCCTTGCGGGCGTTGACGCCGCCGAGCACCGCGCTGCCGGCGGCCAGCATCCGCCGCGTGTGGCGCTGGCCCTCCGAGCCGGTCATGCCCTGGACGACGATCTTGCTCCGCTCGTTGAGGAAGATGGCCATCGGTCCGCTCCTTACTTCGCCGCCGCGAGCTCGGCCGCGCGCCGGGCCGCCCCGTCCATCGTGTCGACCATCTCGACGATGTCGTGCTCGGCCTCGTCCAGGATCCGGCGTCCCTCCTCGGCGTTGTTGCCGTCGAGGCGGACGACCAGCGGCTTGGTGAGCGTCGCCTCGCCCTTGGACTTGAGCATCTCGATCGCGGCCACGATGCCGTTGGCGACGGCGTCGCAGGCCGTGATGCCGCCGAAGACGTTGACGAAGACCGCGCGTACGTCCGGGTCGCCGAGCACGATCTCGAGGCCGTTGGCCATCACCTCGGCGCTGGCGCCACCGCCGATGTCGAGGAAGTTGGCCGGTCGTACGCCGCCGAACTCCTCCCCCGCGTACGCGACGACGTCGAGCGTGCTCATGACGAGTCCGGCGCCGTTGCCGATGATGCCGACGCTGCCGTCGAGCTTGACGTAGTTGAGGTCCTTCTCCTTGGCCGCCGCCTCCAGCGGATCGTCGGCGGTGCGGTCGACGTACTTGGCGTGGTCCGGGTGTCGGAAGTCGGCGTTGTCGTCGACCGAGACCTTGCCGTCGAGCGCGTCGAGGTGCCCGTCGCCGAGCCGGCCGAGCGGGTTGACCTCGACGAGCGAGGCGTCCTCGGCGACGAAGCAGTCCCAGAGCTTGCCGATCATCGCGGTCGCCTCGTCGGCCAGCTCGGCCGGGAACTTCGCGATCGAGACGATCTCGCGGGCCTTCGCCTCGTCGACGCCGGTCACCGGGTCGATCGGGACCTTGGCGACCGCGTCCGGGTTGGTCCGGGCCACCTCCTCGATCTCGACGCCGCCCTCGACGCTCGCGATGCAGAGGTACGCGCGGTTGGCCCGGTCGACCAGGAAGGAGAAGTAGTACTCCTCCGCGATGTCGACCGCCGGAACGACGAGGACCCGCTCGACGGTGTGGCCCTTGATGTCCATGCCGAGGATCTCGCCGGCCCGCGCCGCGGCCTCGTCGGGGTCGGACGCGAGCTTCACGCCGCCGGCCTTGCCGCGACCGCCGGTCTTGACCTGGGCCTTGACGACGACCCGGCCGCCGATCCGCTCGGCGGCGGCCCGGACCTCGTCGGGCGTCTCGGCGACCGAACCGGGAGTCAGTGGGACGTCGTGCTTGGCGAAGAGCTCCTTGGCTTGGTACTCCATCAGGTCCACGCTGCTGCCCGTCCTTCGCGACTCGTACCGGTCCCAGATCCCCTCGGAGCCTAACCAGGTCGTCGGGTCGTCCGCGACGGGGGTACGACCCGGGTCAGACCGGACGGTTGCGTGCACCGCCGCCGATGCACAACGCTCGGGTCATGGAGACTCGATCGGTCCCGTCCGGCCAGATCACGCTCGCCGTTCGCGAGTGGCCCGTGCCCGCGGCGCCGACCGTGATCCTGGTGCACGGCTACCCGGACACGCAGGCGATGTGGGAGCCGGTCGCGGCCCGGCTCGCGGGTGAGCACGGCCTCCGCGCGGTGACGTACGACGTCCGCGGCGCCGGGCAGTCGACCGCGCCGCGCGACCGGGCCGGCTACCGCACGGAGCGACTCGTCGACGACCTGGTCGCCGTGATGAACGACGCCGTCGGTCCGACCGGCCGCGTCCACCTGGTCGGCCACGACTGGGGCTCGGTGCAGCTGTGGGACGCCGTCACGACCGAGGACGCCGACGACCGACTCCGCGGCCGGCTGTTGTCGTACACCTCGATCTCGGGGCCGTCGCTGGACCACCTCGCGCACGCGCTGCGCCGGGCCCGGAACGAGCGGGACCTCAACCTGCTGCTGCGGCAGGGCATGCACTCCTGGTACGTCTACGCCTTTCACGTGCCGTGGCTCCCCGAGCAGCTCTGGCGGCGGGCGGCTCCCCGGTTGCGGCGCCGGATCGCGGCCGGCGAGGGTCTCGGCGACGGCTCACACTGGGCCGACACGCTCGCCACCGACGCGGCCAACGGGCTCAATCTCTATCGGGCCAACATCCAGGACCGGATGCGGCGTCCCCGGCCCGGCAAGACACGGGTCCCGGTGCAGCTGATCGTGCCGGAGCACGACCGGTACATCGTCCCGGAGGTCTATCGCGACCTCGACAAGTTCGTCCCCAACCTCCGGCGGGTCGACCTCGACGCCGGTCACTGGGTGGCGCTGCAGCAGCCCGACGCCGTCGCCGGCCTCATCGCCGACGAGGTTCGGGAACAGGAGCCCGCTCCCTGACGATGGCGGCGAACCGCTCCGCCAGACCCCGACCGGCGACCGCCACCTCGCGGTCCCGAGCCGCGAACTCGCGCGCCATCGCGGTGGTGTCGACGTCGTCGTGCTCGGCCGCCCAAGCCGCGAAGGTCGCCGGCGAGACCTCCGGGTGGAACTGCACGCCCCAGGCCGCCGGGCCGACCCGAAAGACCTGGTACGGGTACATCGCGCTCGATGCGAGCCACCCGGCGCCCGCCGGCAGCGCGACCACCGCGTCGGCGTGCATGCTCGGCCCGGCGGTCGGGTCGGGCAGCTCACTGGTGAGGGCGTCGGCGGCCGCTTCCGGTCGCCACCGGACGTCGATGACGCCCGACTCGCGTCCCGGCGCCGCGCCGACGTCCACGGCGCCGCCGACGGCAACGGCGAGCAGTTGCGCGCCGAGACAGATCCCCAGGGTCGGCACCTCGCGGGCGACCGAGTCGGCCAGGAGGTCGCGCACCGCCGGCAACCAGGGCGCGACCGCGTCGTCGTACGCCGACATCTGGCCGCCGAGGACGAGCAGTCCGCCGTCGACCGAGCTCGGCACCGCGTCACCCGCGTACGGTCGGACGACCCGGACCGCAGCCGCGCCGTCCAGCCAGCCGGCGAACCGGTCCAGCGGACAGCCCTTCTCGTGCTCGATCACGACGATGGACCGCTCCTGGTATGACATCCGCATGGACCCATTGTCGACCGGCCGAATCTCGCGGTGACGTCCGTCCGCCGGGCGCTGCTGCGCCGGCTGGCCGATGCGATCGAGGCGCTGCCACCGGACCGACCCAGTCGGGTCGGGATCGACGGCGTGGACGGTGCCGGCAAGACGGTCCTCGCCGACGAGCTGGCCGAGTTGGTCGGCGCCTCCGGACGGCCGGTCCTCCGGGCCGGTGTCGACGGCTTCCACCGACCCCGGGCGCAGCGGTACGCCCGCGGCCGGCGCTCTCCGACGGGCTACTACCTCGACTCGTACGACTACCCGACCCTGCGTACGGTGCTCCTCGACCCGCTCGGGACCGGCGGCCCGGTGTGCCCGGCGGTCTGGGACCACCCGCGGGACGCGCCGGTGCCTCGGCAGTGGCTGCCGGTGGCGACGTCGGCTGTCCTGGTCTTCGACGGCATCTTCCTGCATCGCCCGGAGCTGCGGGACGAGTGGGACCTGTCGATCTTCTGTCGGATCGGGCCGGCCGTGTCGTGCGCCCGGATGGCGGCCCGCGACGGTACTCCGTCCGATCCGCGGCATCCGGACAACCGCCGGTACGTCGAGGGGCAGCGCCACTATCTCGCGGAATGCGACCCGGAGACGATCGCGACCTACGTCGTCGACAACACCGACCTGGCCGCGCCGTACGTCGTCGAGCGCTGAGCGCCGTCCTCAGACTCCCGACGTGTCGCGGACGTGCTCGTCGACCCACGCGGCGATCTCGGTCGTGGTCGCGCCGGGCGTGAACACCTTCGCGACGCCGGACCGCTCGAGGACCGGGATGTCGGCGTCGGGGATGATGCCGCCGCCGAAGACCACGATGTCCTGGGCGTCGCGCTCGCCGAGCAGGCTGAGGACCTTGGCGAAGAGCGTCATGTGGGCCCCGGACAGCACCGACAGCCCGATCGCGTCGGCGTCCTCCTGGATGGCGGTGTCGACGATCTGCTCCGGCGTTTGGTGCAAACCGGTATAGATCACCTCATGACCGGCGTCCCGAAGGGCCCGCGCCACGACCTTGGCACCCCGGTCGTGGCCGTCGAGACCGGGTTTGGCCACCACGATTCGCTTGGGCATCCCTGCGCTCCATCTCCCGAGAGCCTGTGCTCAAAGGCAATCTATCCGACGTCGAAACGGTCATATTTCTCGTATTGTGGTCGGTTGCGTTGCGGTCCGTGAGACGTCGGGCACACGCCGTGCCCGAAGTTTTCATTGCCGTGGTGATCCGCTAAGGTCGCGGAATCTGTATCCGCTCGGCTGGAGGTTCTCGGTGTCGCGTCCCGCCCCGAAGCGACGCGCTGACACCTCCGCCACCCCCAATGACACGGAGAGTGGTGGCGGCGGACGCTCCGCGAGTAGGCATTCGGCGCCACGCCACGCCAAGCCCGGCTCCCGGAAGGCCTCACGTCGTCGGGTGAGCCTGGTCCCGACCCCCGCGGTCCTCGGCGCGACCGCGCTGGTGATCGCCGGCGGCGGCGCGGTCGTCGTCTCGTCCAACAGCGGTGGATCCGACACGTCGTACGAGGCGGCCGCCGCCCAGGCCGATGAAGACGTCGGCGCGACGTACGCCCGCAGCGGCAGCACGCTCCAGGTCAGTCGGAGCGTCGACCGCGACGTCCTGGAGGCGCAGGCGGCCCAGCAGGCGCAGCAGATGATGCAGGTCCAGGCCGAGCTCGCCAAGAAGGTGCAAAAGCACGCCGACGAGCTCGAGGCCAACCAGTGGGTGCTGCCGCTCGTCGGCTACACGCTGAGCGCCAGCTGGGGCGAGATCAGCTACCTGTGGTCGAGCTACCACACCGGTCAGGACTTCTCCGCCGCCTCCGGCACCGAGATCGTCTCGGTCGCGCACGGCACGGTGACCTACACCGGGTACGACAGCTCCTACGGCTACCTGGTGAAGGTCACGCTCGACGACGGCACCACGATCTGGTACTGCCACCAGACGTCGTACGTCGTCAGCGAAGGCGACGAGCTCAACCCGGGCGACCTGATCGGCTACGTCGGCTCGACCGGCAACACGACCGGGCCGCACCTGCACCTCGAGGTCCGGATCCCCGACGGCAGCGAGGACGGGCAGGACGTCGACCCGGTCCCGGTGTTCGCCGAGCACGGCGTGACCTTCTAGGCCACCGGCCTCACAGCTTCTCCACCGGCGCGTAGCGCAGCAGCAGCCGCTTGACGCCCTCCGACCCGAAGTCGACCGCGGCCACGGCCTGCTCGCCGCTGCCCTGGAGCGACACCACGGTGCCCATGCCGAAGCTGTCGTGGACGACGCGGTCGCCGGCGGCGAGCGACGGGACCGGCCGCCGGTTGGTCGACTTCCGGCCGGGCAGCGTCCGCGACGCGGCCTGCCGCATGCCCGTGGACACCCCGGTCCAGCTGGTGCCGTCGGCCTCGGTACGTCGCCAGTCGACGAGCTCGTCGGGGAGATCGTCGAGGAAGCGAGAGGCCGGATTGTGCATCGGCGCGCCCCAGGCCGAGCGAACGACGGCGCGCGAGACGTACAGCCGTCGCATCGCCCGGGTCACGCCGACGTAGGCGAGCCGGCGCTCCTCCTCCAACTCCTTCGGGTCGTCCATCGACCGAGCGTGGGGGAAGACCGAGTCCTCCAGCCCGGTGAGGAACACCACCGGAAACTCCAGACCCTTCGCGGTGTGCAGCGTCATCAGCGTCACGACACCGTCGCCGCCCTCGGCGTCCGGGTCGGGGATCTGGTCGGCGTCGGCGACCAGCGCCACCCGCTCGAGGAACGCGGCGAGCGAACCCGGCTGCAGCCCCTCGTCGTCGGCCGCCTCGGTGTCGGCGTCGGCCACGAACTCTCGCGCCACCGCGACCAGCTCGGACAGGTTCTCCACCCGCGACTCGTCCTGGGGGTCGTCGGACCGCTCCAGGTCGTCGAGGTAGCCGCTGCGCGACAGCGCCGCCTCGAGCACGACGTCGGCGGGCTCGCCAGCTGCGACCATCTCCTGGAGGCTCTCGATGATGTCGACGAAGTTCTCGACGCAGGCGAGCGAGCGGGTCGCGATCCCGGGCGCCTCCTCGGCTCGGCGCAGCGCGGCCCAGAAGGAGACCCGCTCCCGCTGGGCGTACGCCTCGACGCAGGCCTCGGCACGATCGCCGATGCCGCGCTTCGGGACGTTGAGGATCCGGCGCAGCGAGACCTCGTCGTCGGGGTTGGCGAGGACCTTGAGGTAGGCCAGGGCGTCCTTGATCTCCTTGCGCTCGTAGAAGCGGACCCCGCCGACCACCTTGTACGGCAGGCCGACCCGGATGAAGACCTCCTCGAAGACCCGGCTCTGCGCGTTGGTCCGATAGAACACCGCGACGTCGCTGGGCTTGGCGGCTCCCTCGTCCGACAGCCGGTCGACCTCCTCGGCGACGTACTGCGCCTCGGCGTGCTCGTCCTCGGCGACGTAGCCCACGATCCGCTCGCCGTCGCCGGAGTCGGACCACAGCCGCTTCGGCTTGCGGCCGGAGTTCTTCGCGATGACCGCGTTCGCGGCGGAGAGGATGGTCTGGGTGGAGCGGTAGTTCTGCTCCAGGAGCACGGTGCCGGCCGACGGGAAGTCCTTCTCGAACTCCAGGATGTTGCGGATGTTCGCCCCGCGGAAGGCGTAGATCGACTGGTCGGAGTCGCCGACCACCATCAGCTCGGCCGGCTCGACGTCGTCGGGCCTCCTCGCCTCCGAGCACAGCTCGCGGACCAGGGCGTACTGCGCGTGGTTGGTGTCCTGGTACTCGTCGACGAGCACGTGCCGGAAGCGACGGCGGTAGGTCTCGCGCACCTCCGGGAACGCCTGCATGAGATGGACCGTGGTCATGATCAGGTCGTCGAAGTCGAGCGCGTTGGCGTCCCGCAGCCGGCGCTGGTACTCGGAGTAGGCCGAGGCGTAGATCTCCTCGATCTTGTTGCTTACCTGCGCGGCCGCCGTCTCGTGGTCGCGCAGCTCGTTCTTGTGGTTGCTGATCCAGTGCAGGATGCCGCGCGGGTTGAAGCGCTTGGGGTCGAGATCGAGGTCGCGGGTGATCAACGTCATCAGCCGCCGGGAGTCGACGTCGTCGTAGATGGAGAACGACGAGGTGTAGCCGAAGCGAGTGACCTCGCGGCGCAGGATGCGGACGCAGGCGGAGTGGAACGTCGACACCCACATGATCCGGGCCCGGCCGCCGACGAGCTCGGCGACCCGCTCTCGCATCTCGCCCGCGGCCTTGTTGGTGAAGGTGATCGCCAGGATCGAGCCGGGGTGGGCCTTGCGTTGCGAGATCAGCCAGGCGATCCGGCGGGTCAGGACCCGGGTCTTCCCCGAGCCGGCGCCGGCGACGACGAGCAGCGGCCCACCCTCGTGGACGACGGCGGCGCGTTGGGCGTCGTTGAGGTCGTCGAGCAGGAGCTCGGGGGTGATGCGGGGTCGCCGCGGTCGCTCCGGCGTGGCATCCGGATCGACGGTCGGGGCATCGGGCACGGGAAACAGCGTCGCAGTCTGGGTTTCCATCTCGGCATCCAGCCTACGAGGCCGCGACGACAACACCGCGTCGGCGCGGCCGTGACCGTACGGATCGTGGGATCCGGATCGCGTTGCCGTCCGGACGCCTACGATCCGTTGGCGGTCGCGGTCGTCCAGGCGAGCTCACGGCCGAGCAGCTCCGACAACAGCTCCACGTCGGCCTTGAAGAACTCGGCGAGCTCCTGACGCTCCCGGACCGCGGCGACCGGCCGGGACTCGGGACGCCACATCCGTCGCTTGAGCGCGGCCACGCCGGGTGTCGACGTCGTCCGCGACCACTGCCGCAGCCGCCGTACGCCCGGCTCGAGCGCCGGTGGCGGGCGGTGCGTGAGCCGGCGCAGGGTCGGCCACCGCGGCGCCTTGTCGCTCGGGTTGTCCCGCCGGAAGGACGGCACGATCGAGGCGTCGACGTCCACGAAGGCGGCGAGAGCGTCCCAGGTCCGCACGGGATCCTGGGCGAGGTCGTCGAACACGATCACGTGCACCCGCTCGCGAGGCACGATCCGCAGCAGCCGCTCGACCGCGGCGCCGACGCAACCCACCATCGTGTAGTCGAGCAGCTTGTCGTCCAGCGGGTCGGTGTCGGGCAGCCCACCGTCGCGATGCCGGCTCCACGCCTTGGCGAAGTCGGGCTCGTCCTCGTTGAGCGCGACGAGCTGCGTCCGGTGGTACGAGACGACGAGGTCGATCGGGTTGCGTACGCACACCAGGAACCGCGCGTCGGGCACGGCCGCGTCGATGTCGGGTACGGCGCTCCGGGAGTACAGGTAGGTCGTCGAGCCGTCACCCCGATATCGCGCCCGCGACGCCTCGTCGGAGGAGTAGAGGTCCTCGTAGGCGGCGCGATCGTCGAAGCCGTAGTGCGCTCGCATGCGGGGATAGTCCGATGCCCAGTAGTAGGGCTCCTTCGGCACCGACCAATAGACGTCGGGATGCCCGCTCAGCCAGCGCGCGACCGTCGTGGTCCCCGCCTTGGGGGCGCCCACGAGGTAGAGATCTGGCAGCGTCATGACCGTCCCGAGCAGCTTCCGCTGGCATTCGACCGTCGTGACGCTAACACCCCCGAAGGGCGCAGAACAGACGTCCCACCACTCGTCATCCCGCGTTCACGAAAAGTTGCGGACGGGCATCGACGGAGCGTGCCCGGCGGACTACGAGCCGCGACAGCACCATCCGATCAGGTCCAGAAGACCGCAACCCCGACATTTCCGAGCGTCAAGGCGAGAATTCCGAAGAACGGGACGTCGCCCAGCGCCTCACGTGACCGGTAGCCCCACGCCAACGCCACGATGACCAGCGCCACGGCCAGCTTCACGCCGATCTTCGCGTGATCGACGGTGACGTCGTCGGCCTCCAGCACGCCGACGAGGAGCAGTCCGGACACCAGCTGCGTCAGGCCGCCGTGCAGGATCATCGCCGTGACCCGGCGCGGCGGCGTCGCGATCTGCACCAGCGCCCCACCGAGCACGCCGGCCATCCCGACCAGGTGGATGAACAGCAGCAGCTCGCGCAGAAAGTCCACGCCGGCACGCTACTACAGGTCGTAGGAGTACGGGCCACGGTGCGCCCTGAGTGGGCGGATGGCCAGGAGACGGGGCGTGGGCGGGCCGGCGGCGTACGGGTCGCACCAACGCCACCCGTGCCCCACGGCCACCACCCGTGGCACCGAGCGACCACCGCCCGACCGAGCGGCCGTCCCTTTGTGCCGCAGCCGGTGCGCGTGGGACTGGCGGAGGCCGTCAGATCAGCCGGCGGTCGCTGGCCCAGCGCGTGAGCTCGTGCCGGCTCGACAGCTGCAGCTTGCGAAGCACGCTCGACACGTGGGTCTCGACAGTCTTGATCGAGATGAAGAGCTCCTTGGCGACTTCCTTGTACGCGTAGCCGCGGGCGATCAGCCGCATCACCTCGCGCTCCCGCTCGGTCAGCCGGTCGAGATCCTCGTCGACCTGGGCCACCTCGATCGTGCCGGCGAACGCGTCGAGAACGAATCCGGCCAGCCGCGGCGAGAAGACCGCGTCGCCGTCCGCGACCCGGCGGATCGCGTCGACGAGCTCCGAGCCCGTGATGTTCTTCGTGACGTAGCCACGCGCGCCGGCGCGGATGACGCCGATCACGTCCTCGGCCGCGTCGCTCACCGACAGCGCGAGGAACTTGCGATCCGGAGCCCGCTGGTGCACGCGACGGACCACCTCGGCCCCGCCCCCACCGGGGAGGTGGACGTCGAGCAGCACGACGTCCGGCTCGGTCTCGAGGATGGTCTCGACCGCGCTCTCGACGTCCTCCGCCTCGCCGACGATGTTCACCGAGCCGCCGAGCTCGGACCGGACACCGGTGCGAAACATCTGGTGGTCGTCGACGACGACCACGTCCAGCACCGACTTCATCATCGGTCACTCTCCTCGTCTCGATCGGCCACCGTCATCGCGATCCGTACCTCGGTGCCCTCACCGGGACCGCTCCGGATCGCCGCGGTGCCACCGTGTCGCTCCATGCGGCCGAGGATCGACTCCCGTACGCCCAGCCGGCCGTCCGCGATCGCGTCCGGGTCGAACCCGGACCCACGATCCCGTACGAACACCTCCACCGACGAGCCGACCGTCTCGGTGTAGACGTCGACGTGCCCCGCGCCGGAGTGCTTGGCGGCGTTGACCATCGCCTCGCGCGCGGCTCGCACCATCGTCGCGACGTCGTCGTTCATCGCGACGTCGCCGCCGACGCCGACCACCTCGACGGTGACGTCGTGTACGTCCTCGATCTCGGACGCGACCGACTTGAGCGCCGCTCGCAGCGTGGCGCCGTCGGGCTCGGCGTCGGCGTACAGCCAGTCGCGCAGCTCCCGCTCCTGGCGGCGGGCCAGCCGCGCGACCGTACGCGCGTCACCGGCATGCCGCTGCAGCAACGCCAGCGTCTGCAGCACCGAGTCGTGCAGGTGGGCGGCCATGTCGGCGCGCTCCTGCGAGCGGATCCGCTCCCGCCGCTCGGCCGCCAGGTCGCGACTCAGTCGGTGGATCCATGGACCCAGCAGCAGGCCGAGGCCGAGCAGAGCCAGGACGGTGCCGGCGGCCAGCGGAACGAGGGTGTCGACGCCCTGCGACTGCGCGACGAAGACCGCCAGCGCCATCGCCATCAGCACGGCTCCCAGGACGAGCCGGATCAGCGCCGCCCAACCGCCGCCGCCCAGCAGCAGACCGAGGATGGGGACGTCGGGCGAAGTGCCGGCCCAACGCTGCCGCTGCGCCTCGTCGGCCTGCCGCCACAACAGGGCCAGGCCCGCCACGGCGATCATCAACGGCCACAGCACGCTGCTGGCCAGTCCCCAACCCAGATGCTGCTGCAACAGCAGAACTCCGAGGCCCAGGACGGCCAGCGCGATGGTCTGGCCCAGGTCACCGCCCGGCAGCCGGGAGGATCGCCGCGGCGTCCGCAGCCCCCGGCGGGTCGCGGACACGAGTCCGGCCGGCTGCTCCGGGTCGGTCGGCTCGCCCTGCGGGAGCAGGCGCCACAGCGCGACGTACACGATGACGCCGGCGCCGTTGAACCACGAGCCCGCGACGAAGGCGAGCCGTACCCAGAAGACGTCGAGCCCGAGATGCTCGGCGAGGCCGGCCGCGACGCCACCGGCCATGCGGCCGTCGACCGGCCGGCGGGCACGCCGGATCGGCCGCGACGGTCTCGCCGCCGGGCCGGACGCTGGCGCCTCGGTCGTGGTCATCGGATTCGATCGTCACACGGTCGCGGTCCGGACGCCATCGGCGACCACCCGGGAGCCACCCTGAGGCGATCTCAGGGCCGGATCCGTCGTCGACCAGGCGGTTCAGGGCGTTCCCCGATGGCTACCGGTCGGACGTCCGGCCACGATGGTGCCATGAGTGACAGCCCGACCGCGGAGACCGGCGGCTTCGACCCCGGCCGGTTGCGGACCGCGCCGACGCGGATGCTGCGCAGCCGCGACGATCGCTACGTCGCAGGCGTCTGCGGCGGTCTGGCCCGCTACCTCAACATCGACCCCGTCGTCGTACGGGTGCTCATCGCCGCGCTCACGGTCGTCGGCGGCGTCGGTCTCGTCCTGTACGTCGCGGCCTGGCTGCTCGCTCCCGAGGAGGGCCAGGACAAGAACGTGCTCGAGAGCCACCTGCCCCTGAGCCCGCGATACCGCACGCTGGCCTGGATCGTCGCGGGCGTGCTCGCCGTCGGCGCGGTCGTGGGCTCCGGCCCGTGGTTCGACTGGGGCTGGATCGGACCGCTCCCGCTGATCGCCCTCGCGGTCCTGATCTGGATCCTGGCGCGACCGCGCCACGGCAGTGCGACGGCGGACGCCGCGACGACGGACAGCGCGGCGCCGACGGACAGCGCGGCGCCGACGACGACCTCAGCGACATCGGAGGCGCCCGCGGCGGGACCGACGCCGGATGCCCCCTCGACACCGGACAACCCACCACCCACACCGGCCGACCCGTCGACTCCGGACGACGTCGCGACGGCGGAGACACCGCCCGCGCCGGCACCGCAGACGCCACCGGAGGTCGACGCCACCGACGACACCACGCGGATCGGCACGACGACCTCGAGCGACGACGCCGAGGCCGTCGGCGACGCCGACGACACCACGCGGATCGGCACCAGCCCGGCCGACGACCGGCCGGCGACGCTGACCGCACCGCTGTCCCCGACCCCACCACCGCCTCCCTCGACGCCACCACCGCCGATCCCGACGCCACCACCGCCCCCCGCCCCGACCACCCGGCCACGCGACAACGGCGCGCTGACCTGGTTGACCTTGGGCGCCCTGGTCGCCGTCATCGGGGTGATGCGGCTGATCGACCAGTCCGGCGGGGACATCGACGGCCCGGTCTATCTCGCCGCCAGCCTCGCCGTCGTCGCGGTCGGCATCCTGGTCGGCACCTGGTGGGGCAACGGGCGATGGCTCATCCCGGCGGGAGCGCTGTTGACCGTCACCCTGATCGGCATCTCCCAGCTTCCGGTGTGGAAGCTCGGTGAGATCCGGGAGGCGCCGACCCGCTCCGCGGACGTGCTCGAGTCGTACGAGATGGGCGCCGGCCGGATCGAGCTGGACCTGACCCGGGTCGAGGATCTCCAGGCCCTGGACGGCCGAACCATCGAGATCGACAACGGCCTCGGCGACGTCGAGGTGCTGGTCCCCGACGACCTGGACGTCACCGTGACGGCGGAGCTCAACGCCGGTGACATCGACATCCTCGGCCGCGAGGCCAGCGGTGCCGACGCGTCGACCCAGTACACCGATCTGGACGACACCGATCCCGACCTGCGTCTCGACATCGACGCGTCGCTCGGCAAGGTGGAGGTGACCCGCCCGTGAAGCGCCATCCACTCGACGTCGTGAGCCTCGTCGCCGCGCTGATCTTCCTCGGGATCTTCGCGATCTGGTTGGGCTGGGACCGGGGCGACCTGTCGTTGGACGACATCGGCTGGATCACTCCGACGCTGCTCATCGTCGCCGGCCTGGCCGGGGTCGCCGCCTCCCTACGCCGTCGCTAGCCGCCGAGAACGGGCTGGCCCGCCCCGAGCGCGTCGGGGCGGGCCAGCTGTCCGACTACCTCATCCGGTGGCGGCTAGCACCCCGCTTCCTGCAGCGCGAAGTTCTTCGTCAGGGTCTGACCCTTGACGATCCTCGCGGTGCCGGACTTCGGCTTGTAGCCGTCCTTGGCGACGATCATGCTGTACGGGTTGCCGCGCGAGTCCAGCCAGTACGCGTACCGGCCCTCCTCGTCGGTGTACAGCGTGAGGTCGCCCGACCACCAGTCGACCTGAACGGTGGCCTCCTCCAGCGGACCGGAGGCGCCGTCGCAATCGGTCCCCGTCACGACGCCGGTCAGCTTGCCCCAGGAGGCAGGCGGGGTGACGTTCATCGTGACGGCCACGGGCTCCACGTCGTACGGCGTGTCCGTGACGACGTTGACCCGTCCGGTGTAGGCACCGGGCTGGTCGACGTTGGAGTCCAGACCCACGGTCACCTGGGCGCTCTCGCCCGGGTCGAGGGTCACGGTCTCCGGGCTCACCGACATCCACGGCACCGACGACCCGGCCTCACCGGTCACGTTCATGACCAGGTGCATGCCCGGGAAGCCGAGCTCGGCGGTGTCGGTCGGCTCGGCGACACCACAGGTCTCCGAGCGGAGGTACGTCGGCGCGGTCTGCCCGAGCTCGTTCGAACCCGGGAAGAAGAACGCGCCGATGTCCTGCAGGTTCGGCGAGTCCAGCTCGACCACGAGGGTCGACCCGGCCGGCGCCGTACCTTCGACCGGAACGCTGACCATGCTGAGCTCCTGCGCCTCGAGCGTGGTCTCCGTACTGCCGATCAGGGTCATGTTCTCGTACACGAACTCACCGTCGAGGGTGTACAGGTTGACCGTGATCGGCTGCGTCGCGGTCGCCGACTCCACCCCGAAGGACACCGACGTGACGTTGAAGTCGCTCGTGATGTCGAAGTCCTCCAGGTTGAAGGTCCGCAGGAACCCGTTCTCGGCGTTGCCCGCCGGGCTGTTGCAGGAGACCGAGTTGAGCGCCGTGATCTCCTGCGACACCGAGTGGGTGATCGTCACCGTGTCGGCCGGTGCCTTCGGCAAGGTCGGCGTCACCGACCGGCCAGGCTTCGGGGCCGCGCCGTTGGCCGCGGTCCAGCCCGCCCTGTCGCCGGTGCCGACGGCCGACTCGTCGACCGAGGGCTTGGTCGCGTCGGCCGCCTGCTCGGCCGCCTTCGCCACCCCGTCGGTGTGACGCAGCGTGGACGCGTCACCGGCGTTGCCGCCGAGCATGACGAAGCCGCCGCCACCTGGGCTCAGCGTCACCTCGGCGGGCGCGGTGCCCTCGTTGGTGACGTTGAACGTACGGGTCGCGGTCCGGTCCATCCTCATGGTGACTTCGATGCTGGACTTGTCGGTCGTGACCAGCCCCGCGTCGAGCACGAAGTCGGCCTCGGTGACCCAGTCCGCCTCCACGTCGACGTCGGCGCTGTCGGACACGTAGTCCTCCGCCGATGCCGTGAACGGCTGCGTGCCGGTCTCCGTCGACACCGTCCAGTAGAAGCCGTCGCCCAGGGCCGGGTCGTCCGGCGTGGCCATGGTCGTCGCGGTCGCGCCGGTGCTCTCGTTGGTCACCGTCGCTCCCGTCACGCCGGCGTCGGTGTTGGCGTCGCTCACGTTGCCGACGACCAGACCGGCGTTGACCGGGTCACACGTCACCGTGCTGCCGATCAGGACCTCGTCGACCTCCCACCACCACTCGTAGCTCGCGTTGTAGTAGTGGAACCGGACCTGGACGTCGTCCTGTCCGGCGGCCTGCGGGATCGGGATCTCGGTGAGGGTGTTCCGGACGTCCTGCTGCTGCCGGAGCACGTTCTCCCACGTCGCCCCACCGTCGACGCTGACGTCGACGTCGGCGGTCTCGGCGAGCCAGTCGTGATCCTGCTGGAACCGGATCACGGGGCTGGTCACGTCGGTCAGGTCCACGACCGGGCTGACCAGCGACGTGTCCTGGGACCCGCTCGGGCCGTACTCGTCGCTGTCAACGATGGCGAAGCCGCCCTCGCCGCCGGTGAGGTTGCCGCGACCACCCGGGTCGTCGAACGTCCACACCTGGCCGTTGCCCACGTTGTCCTCGACCGTCCACCCGTCCGGCGTCCCGTCGGAGGAGAACGTCTCGAACTCACCGTCCGAGGCGAACTCGTATCCCGGCGCGACACAGGCGTCGGCGTCGACGTCGACGCTCACGTTGTGCGTGACGTTGCCCGAGCCGACCACGACCTCCTCCGTCGTCGTCACGTACCCGGGGTACTCCGAGGTGAAGGTGAGCTCGTACGTGGCGTTCGACGGCAGCGAGATGCTGTAGCGGCCGTTGACCGGGTTCGTGTACCACGCACCAGGCACGCCGTCGATCGTGATCCGCGTGTACAGCGGCCAGCCGTGGCCGCCGCCGTCGGTCACCGTGCCACCGACCTGCACCTGCGGACTCGCGTCGAGGGCGAAGTCCTGGGTGGTGGTCTGGTCGGTGGTGATGGTCACGTCGGCCGACTGGTCGCCGTAGCCGAACGCACCGGCGGTGACCTGGTAGTCGCCGGTCGGGAGCAGCACGGAGTACGTGCCGTCCTCGCCGGTGGTGAGCTCGCGGTTGACCGAGCCCGTGATGGTGAGGTCGGCACCCGCGATCGGGTCGCCGGTCGCCGCGTCGGTCACGGTGCCGGCGAGCGTGCCGGTGTCACCGATCGGCGCCGCGTTGAGCAACGCCAGCGCGTCCAGCTGGCCCTCGCCGTAGACGTTGTTGTCGTCGTCGGTGCCACCGCACTCGTCGTCCGGGTGATCGGTCGCGGTGCCGTCCAGCAGCTCCTTGGTCGCGTTGACGTCGCCGAACAGCGCCGGCGCGGCCGACCACAACAGCGCGATCGTGCCGGCCACGTGCGGGGCCGCCATCGAGGTGCCGTTGAAGCTGGCGTAGCCGCTGCCCGGCACGGACGACCGGACGTTGACGCCGGGCGCCGAGATGTTCGGCTTGGTCTCGCCGTCCTGACCGGCGCCCCGGCTGGAGAAGCCGGCGATGGTGTTGTTGATGTCGTACGCGCCCGCCGAGTAGTTGATGATGCGGCTTCCCGGCGAACCACTGGTCTGGCAGCCCGGCGCGTTGTTCCCGTTGGACCACATGCCGAAGATGCCCGACGCCTCCCAGGCCTCGCTGATGTCCTCCATGAACGGCTCGTTGGACGGCGCCAGCGTGCCCCAGGAGTTGTTGACGATGTTCGGGCGCATGCTGGCGTCCGGGTTCTCGCCGTTGAGGTCGGTCGGCTCCAGCGTCCACTGGCCCGAGGCGATCAGCGCCGCGTCGCTCGGGCAGCAGCCGTTGGCCGCGATCCACTTCGCACCGGGCGCGACACCGATCTGGTTGCCGGCGCCGTCGTCGCCGACCATCGTGCCCATCGTGTGGGTGCCGTGCTCCTCGAAGTCGCACGGCGCGTCGGCGCAGTTGCCGGCGGCGTCGAACCAGTTGTAGTTGTGGTCGAACGTGCCGTCGCCGTTGTTGCCGCGGTACTGGTCGACCAGCGCCGGGTGGTCGTACTGGACGCCGGTGTCGATGTTGGCGACGACGATGCCCTCGCCCTGGACGCCGTACTGGCTCCAGACGTCGTCGGCGTTGATGTTGGCGATCCCCCACTCGACCGCGTTGACCTCGTGCACGTCCTCACCCTTGATGGGCTCGGGGGCCTCGACGCGGAAGGACGGCCACAGCGAGGCGACCTCGGGGCGGCCGGCGAGCTGCCGGGCGAGCTCCAGGTCACCCTTGCCGACCTTGATGGCGTTGGTGGCCCAGAAGGCCTGGTACTCCACGCCGGCCTGGTTCAGCTGCTGCTTGACACCGGCCTGGCTGGTCCGGGCCGACTGCTTCAGGGCCCGCGCCACGGCGGTGCCGCGCTTGTCCCAGTTCTCGATCGCACTGGGCTTGGACAGATCCGCTCGTGCCTCGAATCGGACCCAGAAGCTGACCTCTTCGGTGGACTGGAGTTGGTTGAGAAGCTTCGGTCGGATCTTGTCGTCCGAAGCCGCGGGCCCCTGCGGCGCTGACGATGCGGTTGTCGCGGTGGCGGCCATCGTGCCCGCTGCGAGGGTGATCGCGGCGAGGCCACAGATGACCGCGCGGAAGGGACGCCATCGGCGTCGGTGATTTGTCACAGCCGTCCTCCCTTGGCTGCGTCGCGGGCGGATCTCGCCGCGACGATGGCCAGACGCTAGAAAGGAAGGCGGTGCGCAAGCCGGCGCAGAACCCGAGCAGTTGCGAGGCAGATTTCTGGGGAGATCGGCCGAGGCAGGCAGTGGTCTAGCGGCTCCGGCTCGGAGGGCCGTGGTGGTCTAGCGCGCGCGGTTCGAGAGCGGATCGGTCCGCCCGGATCGGCGCCGACTTCGGCGCGGTCAGGCCGCCGACTGGTCCTCCCACCACCACTCGCGGGCTTGGACGGCCGTGTCGGGATGGTCGCTGAAGACGCCGTCGAGACCGAGGTCGAAGAACGCGTCGTACTCGCCGAAGGCGTCGCCCTTGGCGTTCGGGTCGTCACCGACTCGGAAGTCGGCCGGCAGGAACTGGTTCTCGTCGCGGAAGGTCCACGCGTGCACGACGAGGCCGGCCGCGTGGGCGTCGTCGACGACGGCCGTCGGCTCGGTGAGGAAGCCGTCGGTGTCCCGCGGGATCAGCACGTCCTTGTTGGTCCCGATGCCGTCGGCGTACGACGCGACCCAGTCGAGGCCCTCCGGCGTGACGAGGTCCGCGTACGTCCGGGGGTCGCCGGCCGCGACGAAGTCGTACGGCGCGCCGGTCGAGTTGATCAGCTGGACCAGTGGCACCCGTACCTCGTCGGCGAGCTCGCGCAGGTTGGCGGTCTCGAACGACTGCACGTAGACCCTCGCCCTGGCCCGGTCGAGGTTGTTGCGGCGCAGGGCGCGGACGAGCGGCTCCTCGAGGCTGAGGTCGATGGAGTCGAAGTACGTCGGGTGCTTGGTCTCTGGGTACACGCCGATCGGTCGGCCGAGCCGGCGGCTCTCCTGACGGACGAGGTCCAGGACCTGCTGGAACGTCGGCACCCGGAACCTGCCGTCGTAGCGGGTGTTGTCCGGTCGCACGTCCGGCAGCCGCTCCTTGGCCCGCAGCGTCTTCAGCTCGGCCAAAGTGAAGTCCTCGGTGAACCAGCCGGTGACCGACCCGCCGTCGATGACCTTGGTCGTCTTGCGGTCGGCGAACTCGGGGTGCTCGGCGACGTCGGTGGTGCCGCTGATCTCGTTCTCGTGTCGGGCGACGAGCACGCCGTCCTTCGTCGACACGAGGTCCGGCTCGACGTAGTCGGCGCCGAGCGCGATCGCCAGCTGGTACGACGCGAGCGTGTGCTCCGGCCGGTAGCCGGAGGCGCCGCGGTGGCCGATGACGATGGGCTCGGCCGGGTTGGCACGGGCCGCCGTCGAGTCGAAGGGGTGCGCCGCAGTCACGTCAGATGTCCCGAGGACGGTGGTGGCCGCCAGCGCCGTGCCGAGGGCCAGGAGGCTGCCGATCGCGGATCGGGGGCGTGTCGTCATCAGCATGGCGGGAGTCTTGCGACGACAGGTGTCCGACGTACGAGCCGTCGGCGTCGATTCGGTGGCCGGGCGGCAAACGGACCCGGATCGCGATTGCGGGACGACGGCGGTTCGAGCCGCCCGCCGGGCGACCACCGTCCCGCAATCGCGAGGTCTCTTGGGGGCGCAAATTCGATGGCGGCGGCGAGGCCCGCCTCCATAGCCTGGATCGGCCATGAAGTCTCTCCCGCTCGCCGACCCAGGTACGCCCGACACCCGCTCTGCCGGGCGCTACCTGCTGTTCGTCATCCGGTCCCAGGGCTGGGTCCTGGTCGGCGCGATCGCCTTCGGCGTCGTCTGGATGGTGGCGCAGGCGCTGATGCCCGCGATCATCGGGCGCGCCATCGACGAGGGCATCGCGACCGGCGACACCGGACAGCTGGTCTTCTGGGCGGCGATGCTGCTGCTCGCCGGCGTAACCCAGGCGGCCGGCGGCATCTTCCGGCATCGGTACTCGGTGACCATGTGGCTCGACGCGGCGTACCGGACCGTACAGCTGGTCAGCCGCAAGGCCACCGACCTCGGGGCCACCCTGCCGAGGCGGGTCGCGACCGGCGAGGTCGTGAGCGTCGGCTCCAACGACATCGCCCACGTCGGCAACAGCGTCGACGTCCTCGGTCGGGCCGCGGGCTCGCTCGTCGCGTTCCTCGTGGTCGCGGCCATCCTGCTCGAGGCGTCGACGACGCTCGGTCTGGTGGTGCTGATCGGATTGCCGGCGCTGCTGGTCGCCATCGGGCCGCTGCTCAAGCCGCTCCAGCAGCGCAACCTGGCCGCGCGGGAGCTGCAGGGCGAGCTCAACAAGCTGGCCAGCGACATCGTCGCCGGGCTGCGAGTGCTGCGCGGCATCGGCGGCGAGGAGGTCTTCCACCGTCGGTACGTGAAGGAGTCGCAGCGAGTCCGCGAGGCCGGCGTCCGCGTGGCCCGGTTGCAGTCGATCCTGGACGCGCTGCAGATCCTGCTGCCGGGCATCTTCGTCGTCTTCGTCGTCTGGCTCGGCGCGCGATTCGCGATGCGGGGCGAGATCACGCCAGGCGAGCTGGTCGCGTTCTACGGGTACGCCGTGTTCCTCGTGATGCCGCTGCGGACGGCGACCGAGTTCGTCAACAAGATGATCCGGGCGCGCGTGGCGGCGTCCCGAGTCGTCGCGATCCTGGCGTTGGAGCCCGACTTCGCCGAGCCGGAGCACCCGTCGCCGGAGCCGTCCGCCAACACGATGGTGGACGCCGAGACCGGCTTCGTCGCCGAGGAGGGCGAGCTGACCGCGGTGGTGTCGGACGATCCGGCCGAGACGGCCCGGCTCGCCGATCGGCTCGGTCGGTTCGCCCCGGGGTACGTCACGCTCGGCGGGGTGCCGCTGACCGAGCTCCCGACCGAGGTGATCCGCCGGCGGGTACTCGTGTCCGACACGGCGAGCACGCTGTTCTCCGGCACGCTCCGCGACGAGCTGGACATCGGAGCCCGAGGCGAGGGGCGGGCCGACGAGGTCGCGCTGACTCGGGCCATCGACGCGGCGTCGGCCGACGACGTCCTGGTGGCACTCCCGGACGGTCTGGCCTCGCGGGTCGAAGAGCGCGGGCGGACGCTGTCCGGTGGCCAGCGACAGCGGATGGTCCTGGCCCGGGCGCTGGTCGCCGACCCGGACGTGCTCGTCCTGGTCGAGCCGACCTCGGCCGTCGACGCCCATACCGAGGCACGGATCGCCGACCGGCTCAGGGACGTACGCGCCGGCCGGACGACCGTGGTCGTCACCGCCAGCCCGCTGATGCTGGACCGGGCCGACCAGGTGGTCTTCGTCGCGGACGGCCGCGTCGCCGGCGTCGGGACCCACCGCGAGCTGCTGGCGACCCTGCCGGCCTACCGCCACACCGTCACGAGAGGAGAGGAGGACGAGGCGTCATGAGGGAGATCCTTCCGGTCGCGAACGCCGCCGACGTACGTCGCTACGCCCGGCAGCTGATGCGTCGATACCCGCGCGACCTCCTCGGCTCGCTCGCCCTCCACGGCTTCGCGGCGATCTCCGGCCTGGTCGCGCCGCGCCTGATCGGCGAGCTGGTCCAAGACGTCGAGCAGGGCACGACGACCGGTCACATCGACACGATCGTCATCGTCATCGGCACCTTCCTCCTCGCCCAGACGCTCCTGACGCGATGGGCCCGGTACGAGTCGTTCAAGCTCGGCGAGAAGGTGCTCGCGGACCTGCGCGAGGACTTCGTCGACAACGCGTTGGACCTGCCGGTCGGCACGGTCGAGCGGGCCGGCACCGGCGACCTGCTGACGCGGACCTCCCGCGACGTCGAGGCGCTGGGCTGGTCGGTGCGGTTCGCCGTGCCCGAGACGATCATCGCCGCGGTCACGGCGATCTTCACGGTCGGGGCGGTGCTGCTGGTCGGCGTCTGGGTGCTGGTCCCGCTGCTGCTCGGCGTGCCGGTGCTCTGGCTCGGGACGCGGTGGTACCTCGCCCGCGCCAAGGCGGGCTACCTTCGGGAGAACGCGTCGTACGCCGAGATCAACGCGACGCTCGCCGAGACGGTCGAGGGCGCGCGTACCGTCGAGACGCTGCGGCTGTCGGAGCGGCGGCGCCGGCGCATGGACGCCGACATCCGGGAGTCGTACGAGGCCGAGCGCTACACGCTGCACCTGCGGACCGTGTGGTTCCCGATCGTCGAGGTCGGCTACCTCGTCCCGACGGTGGCGACGCTGCTCTTCGGTGGCTGGCTCTACTCCGAGGGGCACACCTCGCTCGCGTCCGTCACGGCCGCGACGCTGTACGTGCAGCAGCTGATCGATCCGGTCGACCGGCTGATCTCGTGGCTCGACGAGTTCCAGGTCGGCGGGGCGTCGCTGGCTCGGCTGCTCGGCGTGGCACAGGTCCCGGACGACCGCACCGTCTCCGGACGGCTGCCGGAGAACGAGGAGATCCGAGCCGACGAGGTGCGGTTCTCGTACCTGGACGGGCGGGACGTCCTGCACGGCGTCGATCTGGAGCTGCGGTCGGGCGAGCGGCTGGCGATGGTCGGCCCGTCCGGAGCCGGCAAGTCGACGCTGGGCCGGCTGCTGGCCGGCATCCACCCGCCGCGCCTGGGTCGCGTGACGGTCGGCGACGTCGGCCTGACCGAGCTGCCGCTGGACGACCTGCGCGGGCATGTCGCGCTGGTGACCCAGGAGCACCACGTCTTCGTGGGCACGCTGCGCGACAACCTGGCGCTCGCGATCGACGACGCGGCGAGTGACGAGCGACTCCGCGAGGCACTCGAGGCGGTCGACGCGTGGGAGTGGGTGGACGACCTGCCGGACCGGCTCGACACCGTCATCGGGTCCGGTGGCCATCGCCTCACCGACGCCCAGGCGCAGCAGCTGGCGCTGGCCCGGCTCGTACTGGCCGACCCGCACACGCTGGTGCTCGACGAGGCGACGTCGCTGATCGACCCGCGGGCCGCCCGGCATCTCGAGCGGTCGCTGGGCGCGGTGCTGGCCGGCCGAACCGTGGTGGCGATCGCGCACCGGCTGCACACCGCGCACGACGCCGACCGGGTCGCGGTCGTCGAGGACGGCGTGATCAGCGAGATCGGCAGCCACGACGACCTGGTCGCGTCCGACGGCTCGTACGCGGCGCTGTGGGAGTCGTGGCACGGCGGTGGCGTGCGGGCGTGAGGCTCCACTGGCGGTAGGCGAATCCTGAGACACGCCGGTGTGTTTCAGGATTCGGCTACCGCCAGCGAGACCGGAGACCTCGCAGCGCGGTCGGGTCCAGGCCGAGCTCGGACTCGGTCACGGCACCGCACTCGACGCCGCGCAGCGCGAAGTCGGCCAGCGCGCGGGCGGTCGCCGGCTCGTCGAGGACCCCTCCGGCGTCACCGTCCAGGTACGCCCGCAGCCGGGCCGCGACGGCGTCGACATCGGCCCGGTAGAAGGCGTACGTCGCGAGGAACCGGGTCGGCAACTGCGCCGGGTGCAGGTCCCACCCCTGGAAGAAGCCGCGCTCCAGCGATCGGCGGACGAGCCGGGCGTGCAGTCGCCAGGCGGCGTGGACCTGCGTCCGATCGCCCACCGGCAGCACGTTGGTGGAGCCGTCGGACAGCCGTACACCGGTCCCCGCGACGGCCAACTGCATGACGGCCTTGGCGTGGTCGGCGGCCGGGTGCGCCAGCGACTGGTACGGCCCGGCGACGCCCAGCGCCGCGCTGTAGTCGTACGTGCCGAAGTGCAGGCCGGACACCCGACCGTCGCCGGCGCGGGCGATCCGAGCCACCGTCGCGGCGCCGTCCGGACCGAGCACGGCCGCCGGCAGCTCGACCTGGACCTCGAACCGCAGTCGCCCGGCGGCCAGGCCGTGCCGGTGCTCCAGCCGCCGGCATGCCTCGGCCATCGCGTCCACCTGGGCGACGGCGCCGACCTTCGGCAGGGTCACCACGAACCCCGGGGGCAGACCCGCGTCGGACCGGCACAGCACGCCGAGCGCGAGGTCCAGCGACCGGAGGCCACGGTGCCGGGTGGCCGGCTCCATGCTCTTGATCCGGAAGCCGAGGTACGGCGGTGCGACGCCACCCTTGACGGCGTCGACGAGCGCCCGCGTCGAGGCGATCGCGTCGCGGTCCTCGATGTCGTCGGGGCGAGTGCCGTAGCCGTCCTCGAGGTCGACCCGGAGGTCCTCGATCGGCTCCCGTGCCAGCTTGTCGAGCAGCCGGGGCCAGATCGCCTCGACGACGTCGAGCGCCAGTCCGGTCGCGCCGGCGAGCGCCAGTGGGGTCGGGGCGTGGGCGTCGAGGGCCGACCGGGCCGCCGCCCCCCACGACGGTGCGAGCCGGCCGTCCGGCTCCGCGGCGACCCGGTCGGCGGGGACGTAGACCGTGTGCACCGGCTGCCGAGCCGACTCCCCCGGCGCCCGAGCCGACTCCCCTCGCGCCCCGGCCGACTCCCCTGGCGCCCCGGCCAGCGCCGCGTCCGCCGGCCCGGCCACGGCGTCGATCGCCGCCAGGTCGTCGACGTCCAGCCGTACCCGGGTCGACTCAGAGTCCGTGCCCACCGAGCCGACCCTTCGGTTTTGCGCCCTGGTGGTTGGTCCGGCGCCCGGCACACCAACCATCCGGGCGCAAAACCGGTCGTCGCGGCATCAGTCCTCCGGCTCCGACGCGACCAGGTCGTAGGCCGGGAGGGTGAGGAAGTCGACGTACTCGTCGGTCAGCGCCACCTGCTCGAACAGCGCCCGGGCGTCGGCCAACCGGTTGGCGCCGAACTCCTCCGCACCGGACGCGGCCCGGATCTCGGCGTACTCCTCGTCGAGGATCTTGCGCGCCAGCTCCTCGGTCACGACCTCGCCGGTCGACGTCTCGGTGCCGTTGTAGATCCACTGCCAGATCTGGCTACGGGCGATCTCGGCGGTGGCGGCGTCCTCCATGAGGTTGTGGATGGCCACCGCGCCGTTGCCGCCGAGCCACGCCTCGAGATAGCGCAGCGCCACCTCGATGTTGCCGCGGACGCCCTCGAGGGTGACCTCGCCGGGCGTGGCGGCGATGCCGAGGAGGTCGTCGGCGGTCACCATCACGTCGTCGCGCCGGCGATCGACCTGGTTGGGCCGGTCGCCGAGCACGCCGTCGAAGACCTCGCGGCACACCGGCACGAGGTCGGGATGGGCGACCCAGGAGCCGTCGAACCCGTCGCCGGCCTCGCGCTCCTTGTCGGCGCGGACCTTCTCGAGGGCCTGCGCGTTGACGTCCGGGTCACGACGGCTCGGGACGAACGCCGCCATCCCGCCCATCGCGAAGGCGCCGCGCCGATGGCAGGTCGCCACCAGCAGCTCGGTGTAGGCCCGCATGAACGGGGCGGTCATCGTGACGGCGTTGCGGTCCGGCAGCACGAACTCCGGCCCGGCGTCGCGGAAGTTCTTGATGATGCTGAACAGGTAGTCCCAGCGACCGGCGTTGAGCCCGGAGGCGTGGTCGCGCAGCTCGTAGAGGATCTCCTCCATCTCGAACGCGGCGGTGATCGTCTCGATCAGCACGGTGGCCCGGATCGTTCCGGGCGCGATGCCGAGCTCAGCCTGGGCGTGGGTGAAGACGTCGTTCCAGAGCCGTGCCTCGTGGTGGTTCTCCAGCTTGGGCAGGTAGTAGTACGGACCCTGGCCCCGATCGAGCAGCTCCTGGGCGTTGTGGAAGAAGTGCAACCCGAAGTCGACGAGCGCGCCGACCGTCGGGCGGCCGTCGACCTCGAGATGGGCCTCGTCGAGATGCCAGCCGCGGGGGCGCACGATCGGCACCGCGAGGTCGCCGTCGTCGAGCTGGTACGACTTGCCCTCCGGGGAGGTGAACTCCAGCTCGCGCCGGTGCGCGTCGTACAGACTCTGCTGACTGCCGACGACGTTGCGCCAGTGCGGCGTACTCGCGTCCTCGAGATCGGCGAGCCACACCTTGGCGCCGGAGTTGAGGGCGTTGATCGCCATCTTGGGGTCGCACGGCCCGGTGATCTCGACCCGGCGGTCCAGGAGGGCCGGCGGGGCCTCGGCCACGGTCCAGTCGGCTTCGAGGATCTCCTGGGTGTCGGTGGGGAAGTCGAGACCGTTCCGGGCGATCTCGTCGCGGCGGACCTGCCGGGCGGCCAGCAGCTCGTCGCGCCGGGCGCCGAACCGACGCTGCAGGTCGGCCACGAACGCCAGCGCGTCGACGGTCAGGATTCGGTCGGCCCCCTCGATCTCGGCTGTGACGTTCACCTCGGACATCGGGCCTCCTCGACTGGCGGGGTGACGACGTAGGGCGGGCCATGCGGTTCCGGGGGTGGCCCGGGAACGAACCTATTGTCCCGGGGCCGTCCCGGGACAGCTCACGCCGCCCTCACAGCACTCCGTCGGAGGCCGGCATGCCGGTCAGCGCGGCGACGGCGCACAGCCCGAAGGCCAGTGCCCGATAGGACCGCGGCGTCGCGAGGCGGAAGAGCCAGGCACCGACGAGCAACGCGACGCCGTACGCCGGGACCAGCGCCAGTCCCAGGGCGATCCGCTCCTCGGTGAGCAGGCCGCCGACGACGTACCCGACGAAGCTGAAGGTGCCGGTGAACGTGAGGAACACGATGATGTTGGCCCGCATGACGGCCGGCTCGTCCTGCCCGGCCATCCAGAACAGGATGACCGGCGGCCCGCCCAGCCCCGTCATGCCGCCGGTCAGGCCCGAGGCGCCACCGACCGCGACCGTCGACGGCAGGCTGGGCGAACGCCGCCATCGCCAGCCGGTGGCGAGGACTCCGACCAGCACCAAGATCACCGCCGAGATGATCCACCGCATCGCCGTCGGATCGACGACGATCAGCAGCCACACCCCGATCGGGACCGTGGCGGCGGCGCCGCCGGCCAGCGGCAGCACCTCGCGCCAGGCGCAGCGCCGGACGGCCCTGGCCACCAGCGGCACCGTCAGCAGGGTGTCGGCGACGAAGAGCAGGACGACCGCGGTCGGCGGACTCGTGAGCGCGCTGGCGATCGGGATGAAGATCATCGCCGAGCCGAATCCGGACAGTCCTCGCACCAGTCCGGCGACGACGGCCAGCGCGGTCAGTGCGGCCAGGACACCAGGCGTCGCGGCCTCGCCGATCAGCTCCAGCATCCGCCTCCGTCCGCCGTCGACGGCGCCGACGCTAGCCGGGCGGCCCGAACGCGTCGACAGTCGGCCGGCCCGCCGGCTCACCGCCGAGTGGCCGCAACTCGAATCCGCTCAGGCTTTCCGGTTACCCTGCTGTGGTCCATACCCGACTGATCTCGCGCGCCTCACCTGCACCGGCTCGCGGATCGACTGGGTCCGCGATCGCGGGCACCGACACGAGGGAGCAGGATGGCGAGCGGATCGGGGCGGGCGGTCAGTTCGCCGCGCCACCGGGGCGGTCGGCACGCCGCGTCCCGCCGACCCACGCCGCCGGGTCCCTCGGGTCCGACGCGACCGGAGCCGCCAGGCCCGTCGCGGCCGGAGTGGACGACCCGGCTCCCGACCGTTCCCGAGTCCGATCGCGCGCGCACCAACGGCACGCCCGCCAACGGCCGGGTCGCCGACGGCGCTCGATCCAACGGCGTTCGATCCAACGGCGCTCGGTCCGCCGGCGCGGCACCGGCGGGTCGACGTCGACTGGAGCGCACCGACCGGCAGTACCGCGCGCGAACCCTGGGCGGAGCGCTCGGCCTCACCACGCTCGGCACGTTCCTCCCCGGCGCCGGCTTCCTCGCGGCCGGCCGCCGCCGCCTGGGCATCGTCGTCGTGTCGATCGCGTTCTTGATGCTCCTCGCGGCGGCCTGGCTCGGCCTGACCCAACGTCGGGAGCTGCTGCATCTGGCGGTCTCGCCCGACCAGCTCCGGATGCTCGCCGTCGGGCTCGTGGTGATCGTGATCGGCTGGGTCAGCGTCGTCGTCACGACCCACCGCATGGTGCGGCCGACCGACCTGACGACCGGCCAGCGCGTGCTCGGCTCGGCGTTCGTCGCCGCCCTCTGCCTTCTGGTCGCGACGCCGTTCGCGGTCGGGGCGCGGTACGCGTACATCCAGAGCGACCTCATCCACTCGATCTTCGGCACGGAGGAGAGCGCCACCATTCCCACCGTCACCGGTGAGAACCCGTGGGGTGACGACAACCGGGTCAACGTCATGCTGCTCGGCGGCGACGGCGGGGTCGATCGCGAGGGCATTCGCACCGACAGCGTGATCGTCGCGTCGATCGACACCGAATCCGGCGACACCGTCCTGTTCAGCCTGCCCCGAAACCTCGAAGAGGTGCCGTTCCCCAAGGGCACGCCGCTGCACGAGGAGTACCCCGACGGGTTCACCGGCGAGGGCTCGGAGCTGGAGTGGATGCTCAACGCGATCTATCGCAACGTGCCGGCGCAGCATCCAGGCATCCTCGGGAAGTCCGACAACGAAGGCGCCGACGCCCTGAAGCTCGGTGTCAGCGGCGCCTTGGGCATCACCGTCGACTACTACGTCCTGGTCAACCTGGACGGCTTCAAGGAGCTGGTCGACGCGATGGGCGGCGTGACCGTCAACATCAACGAGCCGATCCCGATCGGCGGCAACACCGACCAGGGCATCCCACCGGAGGACTATCTCGACCCCGGTGCCGACCAGCATCTCGACGGCTTCGAGGCGCTGTGGTACAGCCGCGGCCGGTACGGGCTCGACGACTACAACCGCATGGAGCGGCAGCGCTGCATGATCGACGCGATCATCGACGAGGCCAACCCGACCAACATGCTGCGTCGCTACGTCGACATCGCCAAGGCGACCAAGGAGATCCTGCGCACCGACATCCCGGAGGACATGCTCGAGCACTTCGTCGACCTGGCCCTGGAGGTCAAGGACGCCAAGGTGCGCAGCGTGGTGTTCCGCTACACCTACGACCTCGACTCGAGCGACCCCAACTTCTTCAACCCGGGCGATCCCGACTACGAGTGGATGCACGAGACGGTCGCCAAGGCGATCGGTGACGACACCGGTGGCAAGAAGAAGAACAACAAGAAGAAGGTCGCTCCCGACGCCGAGGACGCCTGCGCCTACAACCCGGTCTGAGCGTCGGGTACGACCGCCAACGGGCGACCGCGATCGGTCGCGGCTCGAGGACGTACGCCGGCCTCGAGCAGCTCGACCGCCCGACGCGCCGCCGGATGCCGAGCGATCGAGGCCTTGACCGCGACGCTCAGCTGCCGGACCGGGGTCGGCGACACAACCGGAACCGCGGTCAGCTCGGGCGCGAGCTCGGTGACGCCGAGCCGTGGAACGACCGTGATGCCGATGCCGGTCGCCACGAACGTGATCGCGGTCCGGTAGTCGTGGGTCTCGACGGCGAACTCCGGTGCGAAGCCCGCCTCCGCACAGGCGGCGAGCAGGACACGACGACAGGCGCCGTCGGTGACGTCGTTGTCGACCCAGCGCTCCCCCGCGAGCTCGGCGAGCGGCACCTCGGCCCGGGACGCGAGCGGATGGTCGGCGCGGACGACGACGACGTACGGGTCGTCGGCGAGTCGCCGGACGTCGTAGTCGGCCGACCGGTGCCCGCCGGCGCCCTCGACGAAGATGTCGATGTCGGGATCGGACCCGTCGGTCCCCTCGTACTCGGTCATCCGCAGCTCGAGCCGGAGATCGGGGAACTCCGCGTGCAGTCCCGCGACGACCGCCGGCAGCCAGGCGGCCCCGGCCGAGGCGAAGTAGCCGATCGACAGGCTCCCGACCCGTCCGGCCCGTAGGTCGTCGACGACGCGGTCGACCCGGCTGAGCGCCTCGAAGAGCGGCTCGGCCTCGGCGGCGAGCGTGCGACCGGCGACCGTCGGCTCGATCCCGCGGCCGGCCCGCTCGAGCAGTCGGAGCCCGGTCTGTCGCTGCAGAGCCGCGAGCTGCTGGCTCACCGCGGAGGGCGTGTAGCCGAGCGCGGCGGCGGTCGCGCGAATCGACCCGGTTTCGACCACGGCGCGCAGCAGCCGCAGCCGAGCGACGTCCACCATGCGTCCATCATGTAGACGCGCTTAACGATAGGCAAGGAATGATCGCTTGTCGTATCGATTCGCTCCGGCGACGATGGCCGACGTGACGGCTCGACTCGACGCTCCGAACACCCTCGCCGCCCGCACCGACGAACCCGACGGTGGCGGTCGCGCGGCGGCCGTCGCGGCCGGTGCCACCGTCCTCATGTGGGCGTCGGCCTTCGTCGTCATCCGCGACGTCGGGGACACCCTGTCGCCGGCGCCCCTCGCCCTCGTTCGGCTCGCCGTCGCGGCGATCGCCCTGGGCGCCCTGATGCTCGTCGTCCGTCGGCCCATGCGCCGCGTCCCCCGGTCGTGGACGTCGGTCGGGCTCGTCGTGGCGTACGGCGTGCTGTGGCTCGCCGGCTACACCGTCGCCCTGAACGCCGGCGAGCAGCACATCGACGCCGGGACCGCGGCCCTGCTGGTCAACCTGGCGCCGCTCATGATCGCCTTCGGCGCCGGCCGGTTCCTCGGGGAGGGCTTTCCGCGACCGCTCATCGTCGGCTCGGTCGTCGCGCTCGGCGGGGTCGCGATCATCGCGACGGACTCGTCCTCCGGCGGCGACTGGGTCGGCGTCGTCTGCTGCCTCGCGGCGGCGGCCCTGTTCACCGTCGGCATGTTGATCCAGAAGGTCACGCTCCACCACGTCGACGGCCTCACGGCGACCTGGCTCGCGTGCGTCGCGGGCACCGTCGTCCTGCTGCCGTGGGCGCCGCAGCTGGTCGACGAGCTGCGGACCGCGTCGACCGGCGCCGTCGCGGGCGCGGTGTACCTCGGCATCTTTCCGACCGCGATCGGGTTCGTGCTGTGGGCGTACGCGCTGCGCCGCACCGGCACCGGCCGGCTCAGCGCCACGACGTACGCCGTCCCGGCGATCTCGGTGCTCATGTCGTGGATCGTGCTGTCGGAGACGCCGACGGCCTTCGGTCTGGTCGGCGGCGCGATCTGCCTGCTGGGCGTCGCGATCTCCCGCCGTCGGTCCTGAGCGGTCGGCTTGCTCCCACTCCACTGGCGGTAGGCAAATCCTGAGACACGCCGGCGTGTTTCGGGATTTGGCTACCCTCAGCGCGACGTGGACTCCCGCCACCGCCGTTCGATCGCGTCCCGGCCGGCCGGCGTCAGGGTGCCGAGCAGCCGCAGTCGCGCCATGCCGCCGTCGGGGTAGATGTCGAGTCGCACATGCGTCGCGGGCGACGCGTCGACGAGGAGGAAGCGATGGCGGGTGTCCGGTCGCAGCGGCGTCCGGGGCAGCAGCTCGACCCAGGTCGCCGGGTCGTCGACGTCGGCCACCGTCGCGTCGCAGCCCGTGAGGCGGGCCCAGCCGGGTGCGTTGCCGACGAAGTACGTCGTGTCGAGCTCCGCGATCGCGACCGTGCCGTCGGCGGCCAGCCGTACGGTGACCCAGTCGTTGCCGTCGTCGCGCCGGCGCGCGGTCTCCCAGCCCTCGGCCATCGACCGCGGCCGGTCCGGCGCGATCAGGTTGTTCGGCGAGCTGTAGAACCAGTTGGAGCAGCCGACGACGCGTCCGCCGTTCTCGAGGGCCGCGAGGTCGAGTCCCCCGACGCCGACGTACCGCGGATCCGGCACCACCTCGCCGTGGACGCGCAGCCGGGCCACGCCGCCGTCGGGATAGATCGTGAGCCGGACATGGGTCCAGCAACGCTCGTCATCGACGTCGAAGACGTTCTCCGTGTCGCCCTCGATCGGGCTGCGCGGCACGAGGGTCTCCCAGCGCGCCGCGGCGAGCAACTCGTCCGGCGTCGGGTAGCCGTCGACGTACGCGGCCTCCACCGACGCCTCCGGCGGGAAGTTGCCGGTGAACCACGCGGTGTCGACGACGACGCCCCGAACGATGCCCGGCACGCCGAGCCGTACGACGGCCAGGTCGTGACCCGGCTCGCGACGACGCCGGGTCTCCCAGCCGTCGTAGACCTTGCCCTTCGGGCCGAACCGGGCCGGATCGTGGCCGGACGGCTCGGGACGGATCAGGTTCTCCCGCTCGGCGAACAGCTCGTCGTTGGCGTACACGACGCTGCCGCCGAGTCGCCGGGCCGCGAGATCGGGCAGCTGGCGCCACGGCGACGACGGCGACGGCGACGGCGACCCCGACGACGGCGGTCCCGGCTGCTGCGGCCCGGCCGACGACCCGGTCACGAGGCGGCCCTGCTCAGCAGTCGGCCGGTCGGCCGCGCGTCGGACCCGAGATCGACCGGCCGGCCGCGCAGCCAGGTCCGGCGTACCCGGCCGGCGACCGTCCGGCCGGCGTAGGGCGTGACCGGGTGGCGATGGTGCAGGTCCTTCGCGTCGACGACGAACGTCTCGTCCGGCGCGAACACCGCGAAGTCCGCGTCGGCGCCGACGGCGATCCGGCCCTTGCGCGGCAGGCCGACCAGGTCCGCGGGCCGGGCGGCCATCCAGTTGACGACCTGGGCCAGTCCCACGCCACGGTTCCGCGCCTCCTGCCAGACCGCCGACAGGCCGAGCTGCAGCGAGGCGATGCCACCCCAGGCGGCACCGAAGTCACCCGAGTCGAGGCACTTGAGCTCGGGCCGGCTCGGCGAGTGGTCGCTGACGACGGCGTCGACGACACCGGAGCGCAGGGCGTCCCAGAGCGCGTCCCGGTGGCGGCTCTCACGGATCGGCGGGCAGCACTTGTACTCGGTCGCGCCGTCGGCGATCTCCTCGGCCGCCAGGGTCAGGTAGTGCGGACAGGTCTCGGCCGTCAGCCGGACGCCGCGACTCCGGGCGTCGGCGACGATCGGCACGGCGTCGCCGCTCGACAGATGCACCACGTGTGAGCGCACTCCCGTCTCCCGTGCCAGTCGAGCCACCGCCTCGATCGCTCGGGTCTCGGCGACCGGCGGCCGGGACCGGACGAAGTCGGCGTAGCGGCGGCCGGTCGCCGTCGGCGCGGCCGCGATCGTCTCGGCGTCCTCCGCGTGGACGAGCAGGATACCGCCGAGGTCGGCGATCTCGCGCATGGCCGCCGCCAGCTCCCCCTGGCTCAGGGCGGGGAACTCGTCGACGCCGGACTCGATCGTGAAGCACTTGAACCCGAAGACCCCGGCGTTGTGGAGCGGCCGCAGCGTTCCGAGGTTGTCCGGTACGGCGCCGCCGAAGAACCCGACGTCGACGTACGCCTGTCCGGCCGCCGCCGACCGCTTCGCCTCCAGCGCGGGTACGTCGATCGTCGGCGGGAGCGCGTTGAGCGGCATGTCGACGATCGTGGTGACGCCACCGGCGGCCGCCGCCCTCGTCGCGGTCGCGAAGCCCTCCCAGTCGGTCCGGCCGGGCTCGTTGACGTGCACGTGGGTGTCGACCAGACCGGGCAGCAACACTTCGTCGGTGCCCAGCTCGACGACCTCCTCGGCAACCAAGTCGGCCGCTCGCGCGTCATCCTCTGTGAGCGCCGCCACCATGCCACGGCGGACGGCGACGGCACAGGACACCTCGGCCTGGCCGACGACCGCTCGCGGCGCGCGAATGAGGAGGTCGAACTCGGCCATGGAGGGATTGTCTCCCGACCGGCAGGCGGCGGAAGCCGACGCGCGTCATCTCGTCGAGCTGATCGCCCAGCTCACCGGGCTGCGATCGGATGGCGAAACCGCCGGTAACAGAGCCGAACGCCCCGACGATAGGAAAGGCATGGCCCTGGATGAGGCCGACGCGTACCTGACGACGCTCGGCGAGCCCCGTGAGCTGCGAGTGCTGCTGAATCTCAGCTACTCGCTCCAAATGCTGCGTCGACTTCCGTGGTACGCCTGTGACGACCTGATGCCGGAGCTCCCGCGGGTGCTGCGGCAGGCGTCCCGCGACGCGTTCTTCACCCACACCCGCCTCGTCACCGAGTTCTTCTGGAAGCTGCCCGATACCCACGACAACGCCCGGCTGTTCCTGCCGTCGTGGCAGCCACCCGAGGAGCTCGCGCAGCAGCTCGAGGCCCGCTGGACCCAGGCCATGACGTTCATCGCCCCGCTCGGCCGTGACCGGCGGCCGTCGGACCTGATCGAGCCGCACGGCGTCGACCTCGACGCGCTCGCGCTCGAGCAGATCGTCTTCGACTGCGACACCACCGTCGAGACCTTCGTCACCGACTGCGAAGCGGCCGGCATCGAGTTCCTCCCCGAGGTCCGCACGCTCCTCGCGTCGTCCACCGACTGAGCGGCGGCGCGGGGGCTCACTCGGCCGCGAGCGGGCGGAATCCGCCTGCGACGAGCCGGCATCCGATGTCACAATGCCGCACGACCTTCCCGAAGTCCCGCGTCGAGGGAGAGCGCATGCCTGACTTCGTGACCGCGACCCGCGTGACTCGCCGCTCCGGCGACGCCGGCCCGGCGGTGTCCGGCCCCGGCCCGGTCTGGGTGGACCTGCGGGCGAGCAATGCCGGCGACCGGATGACCGAGCAGACGCGGGTGTGGGACAGCAAGCGACGGCTGGTCGGCGAGTCGAGCCAGCCGGCCGCGGTTCGGGTCCCCGACGCGCCGCCACCCGGTCGTGACTGAGCGCGCCGCCGACGTCGCCGCGACCGGCCGCATCCTGCGGATCGCCGCCTACGGCATCTGCGCGATCGACGGCCGGGTCCTGCTGGCGCGTTACGTTTCGCCGGACGGCCGGCGGCGGCACTGGACGCTGCCCGGCGGCAGGGTCGAGCATGCCGAGGATCCGTACGACGCCGTCCGCCGCGAGGTGGAGGAGGAGACCGGCTATCGGACCGAGGTCGAGCGACTCCTCGGCGTCGACTCCCGATCCCGCGAGGTCACCTGGGCCGGGCCGGACGGTGGCGAGCTGCACAGCATCGGGATCTTCTATCGAGTACGGATCGTCGGCGGCGAGCTCCGCCACTTCGACCCGTGGTTCACCGGCGGGCTGGCCGGGTTCGTCTCGGTGCTGGTCGCCACCCCGTTCCTGTTCGTCGGCTTCGACGTGATCCCGCAGTCCGCCGAGGAGATCAACCTGCCGCAGCGGCAGGTGGGCAAGCTGCTCGTCGTCTCGGTGCTGATGGCGACGGCCTTCTACGTCGTGGTGGTCGTCAGCGTCAGCTCCGCGCTCCCGCACGCCGACCTGGCCGCGGCCGAGCTCGCCGCGGCCGACGGGATGACCGCGCTGTGGGACTCCCCCGCGATGGGCACCCTGCTCATCCTCGGCGGCATCGCCGGCATCCTGACCAGCTGGAACGGGTTCCTCATCGGTGCGAGCCGGATCGTCTACGCGATGGCGGAGTCCGGCATGCTGCCCCGCTGGTTCGCCTACCTGCACCCGCGCTACCGCACGCCCACCCACGCGATCCTGGTGGTCGGTGGTCTGTCGGTGATCGCGCCGCTGTTCGGCCGGCAGATGCTCGTGTGGCTGGTCGATGCCGGCGGGATCAACATCGTGATCGCGTTCCTCCTCGTCTCCCTG
>Ga0081538_10000407_pt1 | contig 48780 bp, 50 predicted proteins | sample TabmetS5T2R1_FD_71022 | JGI IMG/M metagenome (GOLD analysis project Ga0081538, IMG submission 71022) | Tabebuia heterophylla rhizosphere microbial communities from the University of Puerto Rico - S5T2R1 | ecosystem: Host-associated > Plants > Roots > Rhizosphere ... | reverse complement strand
AGGAGTCGGTGCTCGGGGCGATGATGGTCTCCGAGGGCTCGATAGCGCCGGTGATCCTCGACGTCCGGCTCGACGACGACGACTTCTATCGGGAGCGCCACCGCCTCGTCTTCAGGGCCATCAAGCGCCTGTACGAGCGCAGCGAGCCGATCGACGCGTTGACCGTCTCGGAGCTGTTGACCCAGCAGGGCGAGCTCGAGGAGGCAGGTGGCCGCGACAGTGTGTCGCAGCTCGCCTCCACGGTCCCGGTGCCCGGGAACGCCGGCCATTACGCGCGAATCGTCAAGCAGAACGCGCTGCTTCGCAGGCTGCTGACCGCCTCGCAACGCATCCAGAAGTCCGTCCACGAGCGCGAGGGCGAGCCGCAGGAGCTCGTCGAGCAGGCCGAGAGCCTGCTGTTCAAGGTCGCGCACGAGGAGCGCGCCGGTGACTTCAACAAGCTCGCCGAGGTCCTGCACGACGAGGTCGCCAAGCTCGAGGCGCTGGCCAAGGGCGATATCGCCCTCACCGGCGTGCCGTCGGGCTTCCGCGACCTCGACGACATGCTCGGCGGCTTTCAGCGCGGGAACCTGATCGTCGTCGCCGCCCGCCCGGCGGTCGGAAAGTCGGCACTGGTCTGCAACATCGCCGAGAACGTCGCCGCCAAGCAGGAGCTTCCGGTCGCCTTCTTCTCGCTCGAGATGTCCGAGACGGAACTCGCGCACCGGTTCATCGCCAGCCGCTCGCGCATCTCAAACGACAAACTTCGGATGGGAAAGGTCTCCTCCCGCGACTGGCCGCGCGTGCTCCGCGCGTGCAACGAGCTCGAGTCCGCGCCACTGTGGCTCGACGACTCGTCGGACCTCAGCCTGCTCGAGCTGCGCGCCAAGGCCCGCCGCCTAGCCGCCAATCAGGGCGGTCTCAGCCTGGTGATCGTCGACTACATGCAGCTGATGCGCCCGGAGGACCCGCGCATCAACCGGGTCGAGCAGGTCAGCCAGATCTCGCGCGGCCTGAAGATCCTCGCGGGGGAGCTGAACGTCCCAGTGATCGGGCTGTCGCAGCTCTCGCGCGCGCCCGAGCAGCGGCCTGACAAGCGCCCGATGCTGTCCGACCTTCGCGAGTCTGGGCAGATCGAGGCCGACTCGGACGTCGTGATGTTCATCTACCGCGACGCGATCTACAACGACGACGCGGATCCAAGCGAAGCGGAGTTCATCGTCGCCAAGCACCGCAACGGACGCATCGGCAAGGTCGACGCCGTCTTCCTCGAGCAGTACCCCCGCTTCGTCGACCGCGCACGCGGCACCGACCGGCCCGTCGAGCAGCGTTCGGGCGAGGGCCCGCCGCTCGCCGACCTCGGTGACGACGGCGGCTTCGCCGAGGCCGACGAGGCGTGAGCGCGCGAAAGCCAGTCCGCTTGGCGAGCGCCGGACCGGGCGAACGACCCGCGTGCCCACTGGGAGTCTGCGACGGCTCGGGCTGGGTGCTCGGTCCTGAGGACGTCGCACGGCCCTGCGAGTGCCGCGAGGGCAGGCTTAAGCGCCGGCGCGCCCGCGGCGTCGCGTCGGCGATTCCCGCGCGCTACCGCGGCGTCAGCCTCGACCGGCCGCCGATCTCCGAGATGGCTACGGACCCCTCGCGGGCGCCCGTCTACGAGGTCGTGCGCGAGTTCGCTGCGGAGGTCTCCGAGCGCCTCGACGCGGGCCACGGCCTGTGGTTGATGGGCGACGTGGGCACCGGGAAGACCAGCCTCGCGATGCTCGTTTCGAAGTCCGCGCTCGAGGCGGGGCGAGCGGTTGCGATCTACTCGCTGCCGCGCCTGCTCGCGCGCATCCGGCGCACCTATGACGCCGAAGCAGGCGAGGACTCGTATCTCGACTTCTTCGAGCGGCTGACCTCGGTCGACCTGCTGCACGTCGACGACCTCGGCGCCGAGAAACGCAGCGATTGGGTGCTGGAGCAGCTGTACGCGATCGTCGACGAGCGCTACGAAGCCCAGCGTTCGATCGTCGTGACCACCAACCTCGATCAGGCGGAGCTGGAGGCCCAGATCGGCCCGAGGACTGTGTCGCGCCTGCTGGAGATCTGCGGCGATCCACTCCCACTCTTCGGAGAGGACCTGCGCTACCGCGTGGCTTGACGCCTGCGGGGACTGGGCTGGGTAAGGGCTGGCCCTGCCGCTCCGCACGTGACCGTCGACTTTGTCAGGCCACGCCTGACAAACCCGCGCTCGCGGTCGCCAGTGGGGATGACCGTCGACTAACCGACCTCTACGGTCGGTAGCTCGACGCTCACCGCACGGCACCCACACCCAGCCGTCGTGACCGCCCGCGCCCGACCGCCCGTCGCGGCTCCGCACGTCGCCTCATAATCCGGGCGTTCGTGTGAGGGGCATTCATGCCCCGAGAGAAGCATGTGTAGTTAGAGGTGAGATGCCAGGCATAGTCATAGTCGGCGCCCAATGGGGCGATGAGGGCAAGGGCAAGATCACGGACCTCGTGGCCGAGCCCGCTGACGTCGTCGTGCGCTTTCAGGGCGGAAACAACGCCGGGCACACGATCGTTCGCGACGGGGAGGAGTTCAAGTTCCACCTGATCCCGTCGGGGATTCTCTACCCAGGCAAGGCCTGCGTGATCGGCAACGGGGTCGTGATCGATCCGGGGGTCCTGATCGACGAGCTCGAGGGTTTGCGGCGGCGCAACATCGACCCCGCCGGCCTCCGGATCTCGGCCAACGCTCACCTGATCATGCCCTACCACGTGCTGCTCGACACCGCCGGCGAAGCGAAGCTGGGCAAGCTCGAGATCGGGACGACGAAGCGCGGCATTGGTCCCTGTTACGCCGACAAGGCCGCCCGCCTTGGCATCCGCGTTCAGGATCTGCTCGACGCGAAGATCCTGCGCAAGAAGATCATGGCGGCGATGGAGCCCAAGCAGCAGATGCTGCGCCCGTTTGCCAAGGACCCGCGCCTCGACCTGCACGCGATGACCGAGGAGTACCTGCGCTACGGCCATCGCCTCGAGCCTCACATCGCCGACACGGCGCATCTGTGCTGGCAGGCGCTCGACGCCAACCGCACGGTGATCTTCGAGGGCGCCCAGGGGACGATGCTCGACCTCGACCACGGCACCTATCCCTTCGTCACCTCGTCGAACCCGGTCGCCGGCAGCGCCGCCGTCGGCGCGGGCGTAGGACCAGCAGACATCGACGAGGTGTGGGGGGTGGCGAAGGCGTACGCCACGCGCGTGGGCGCCGGGCCGTTCCCGACGGAGCTCGACGACGAGCTCGGGGCGCTGATCCGCGAGCGGGGCGGGGAGCGTGGCACCACCACCGGCCGCGACCGCCGCACCGGCTGGCTCGACCTCGTGGCGCTTCGCTACGCGACGCGGCTGAACACGCTCACGGCCCTGGCGATCACCAAGCTCGACGTGCTGGCCGGCATCGATCCGCTTCGGGTCGCCGTTCGCTATCGCAGCTCCGAGGGCGCCGTGCTCGACGAGTTTCCCTACCACCAGTCGATTCTGCACGGCGCCGAGGCCGAGTACGAGGAGCTGCCTGGCTTCGAGGAGGACATCGGCGGGTGCCGCAGCCTCGCCGACCTCCCCCAGCAGGCGCGCGACTATCTCTCTTTCATCGAGTCGCACCTCGGAGTCCCGATCCGGCTGGTCGGAGTCGGCCCGGGACGCGACCAGGTGATCTGGAGCGACGACGCCAAGACGACTCTGCGCGCCGCCTAGCCCCCCGTAGACTCCCGCGCCATGTTCGAGAAGGTCCTGGTCGCGAACCGGGGCGAGATCGCGATCCGCGTCATGCGGGCGCTGAAGGAGATGGGAATCGGGTCGGTCGGGGTCTACTCCGAGGCTGACCGCTCCACCCCGCACGTGCGCGAGGCCGACGACGCCTTCCTCCTGGGCCCGCCCGTCCCCGCGGAGAGCTACCTGAACGTGGAGAAGATCCTCGAGGTCGCCAAGCATGCGGGCGCCGAGGCGATCCACCCGGGTTACGGGTTCCTGGCCGAGAACGCGGCATTCGCGGAGGCCTGCGAGAAGGCCGGCGTGGTGTTCGTCGGACCACCCGCGAGCGCCATCGAGGCGATGGGTTCGAAGACGCGGGCCCGGGAGATCATGTCCGAGGCCGGGGTGCCGATCGTGCCGGGGACGACCGCGCCCGTGGAGACGGTCGCATCCGCCAAGAAGGAGGCCGAGGCGATCGGCTACCCGGTTGCGGTCAAGGCTGCCGGGGGAGGAGGCGGCAAGGGCTTTCGCATTGCCGCGTCCGAAGAGAAGCTAGAGGAGGCCTTCGAGGGCGCTTCCCGCGAGGGCGAGAAGTTCTTCTCCGATCCCACTGTCTACATCGAGCGCTACCTGGAGGACCCGCGTCACGTCGAGGTCCAGGTGCTGGCCGATTCACATGGCAACGTCATCCATCTCGGCGAGCGCGATTGCTCGATCCAGCGCCGTCACCAGAAGCTGATCGAGGAGGCGCCGGCCCCGCACGTCGACGCCGAGATGCGCGAGCGGATCGGCAAGATCGCCACCGACGCCGCCGCCGCCGTGGGCTACCGCTCGGCGGGGACCGTGGAGGGCCTGCAGGTGGGCGACGACTACTTCTTTCTCGAGATGAACACGCGGGTGCAGGTCGAGCATTGCGTGACGGAGATGGTCACTGGTATCGACATCGTCCGCGAGCAGGTGCGGATCGCGGCGGGAGAGGAGCTGTCGATCTCCCAGGACGACGTCGAGCTGCGCGGCCACGCCATCGAGTGCCGGATCAACGCGGAGGCAGCGCACAAGAACTTCGCTCCCGCTCCCGGCAAGATCGAGCACTACATCGAGCCGGCCGGCCCCGGCGTGCGGGTCGACTCCGGGCTCGAAGCCGGCTCGGAGGTCACGCCGCTCTACGACCCGATGGTCGCCAAGCTGATCGTCTGGGACAACGACCGCGAACAGGCGACGGCGCGAATGCTGCGTGCGCTCGACGAGTACGAGATCGAGCCGCTGCAGACGCTGATCCCCTTCCACGAGGCGATCCTCGCCACCGAGCAGTGGCAGGGAGGCGAGACCTGTCGTGATCTCACCGAGAACACGAGCTGGCTGAAGTCTCTGGCGCCGGAGACCTCGGCCGCACCGGCCGAGAGCGACGAGGCGGAGCCGACGGAGCGCACGTACGCAGTCGAGGTCGACGGGCGCCTGCACCGAGTCAAGGTGATCGGGACGGCGGTGAGCGCCAACTCGAACCCCGCGCCGGCCGTCGGCCTGCGGCGGCCCCCCAAGCGCGAGGGCGGTGGTGGCGTCGGGGGCGGCGGAGCAGCGGGGGAGACGCTGATCTCCCCGCTGCAGGGAACGGTGCTGCGCGTGGCGGTCGAGAAGGGAGCTGAGGTCGAGGAGGGGGCGCTGGTGTGCGTGATCGAGGCGATGAAGATGGAGAACGAGATCACCGCGCACCGCGCCGGCAAGGTCGTCGAGCTGAATGTGAGGGAGGGCGGCTCGGTCGGCAGCGGCGACCTGATCGCAAAGATCGAATGAATTACTCCGCCGACATCCTCCGCTTCGCGTCCGGTGTCGGCGGGTTAGGGACTGTTGCCTGACCCGGCAGGCCGTAATCTGCCCTGGAGGGGTCCTGGCCCCGGGCGACCCGATCTACCACTGCCGCCCGACCGGCTGCCGAGGCGACGGAACGGAAGCTGGCGCAAGCGTTGGCGCTACGTCGGAGTGTTCGGCGAGGAGGTTCTCGCCTGCGCCGCCCGGGTCCAGGTCGGCTACTTCGGGCAAACGTTCTGGCTCGTCTGGGATCGCAAGGGCCAGCGAATGTGGGAGCAAACGCGCCTCCGGCTTCTGTTCGCCCGGGGCGAGATCTGGACCGAGGCGCTCGAGGGCGACGGCTTGATCGACCACGCTCCCGACGAGGGATCGATGGTGCGGATCGAGGCGACTCATCCCGAAGCCGGCGCCGTGCGCGGGTTCCTGCGCTTCGGCGGTGGGCAGTGGGCCGAAGCGGTCTGCCCGGCGGACGCGGACAACTACGTGTGGACGCGCAAACGCGCGGACGTGCCGGTCGAGGCCGACATCCGCATCGGGAATGACCGCTTTCGCTTCGAGGCCCGTGGGATGGAGGACGAGTCCGAGGGCTATCACCCCCATCACACCGTCTGGGACTGGTCGGCCGGCATCGGCCGGACCACCGACGGTCGCTCGATCGGCTGGAACCTCGTCAGCGGCATCAACGACCCGCCTGAACGCTCCGAGCGTGCGATCTGGGTCGACGGCCAGCCCTCGGAGCCTGGGCCTGTGACCTTCGACGCGCTCGATGCGATCAGCTTCGACGACGGCGCCCGGATGACTTTCTCGGCGGAGTGCGAGCGTCGCAAGGACGAGAGCAGGCCGTTCGTCCGCTACTCCTACCGCCAGCCCTTCGGCACCTTCTCCGGGAGCCTGGCGGGTGGCCTCGAGCTCGAGCAGGGGCTAGGCGTGATGGAGCACCACGACACGCACTGGTAGGTGGTCAATACCTGCCGGGTACTCGCCAGCGCCACGGCGGCTCCTCGCCGGATCGGAAGTCGTAGTGGTTGCGGCCCGCGAGCGTCTCGAGCGGCACGAGCATCGGCACCGCGGTCTCGAGCAGTGGGGTCGCGGCGCGCTGTGCGACACCCGCCGAGTCGACTCGTGCCTCGACGTGCTCCCATCTCAGCGTCGGCCGGTAAAGCCAGTAGCTGATCGTGACCCGTCCGCCGCTGCGCCGCGCGTCGTCCACGGAGACGAACGCCGTCGTGCGCCGGTTCGATGCAGTCAGGGCAGGCGATCGCGGTCCGGGCGCGGCACAGCTCCCGCGCCGGCAGTAGCGAAAGTCCACGGGCAGGAGGGCGTCGCCGCCCGGCGCCGTGACTGAGGTTGGTGCCGGAGCCAGGGCGCGGACGGCGCCGGCGAGCGCTCGCCCGTACGCCTCAGTCAGCGGGTCGCGCCAGCACGGGTCGGGAGCGCGGGCGGCGCAGCGCAGCTTCCGCGCCAACGTCGACCCGAGCTCCCGGCCGCCCTCGACCGGCCCACTGGCGGCGGCCGCGATGCCCGCTACCAGCAGCAACATCACGAGCAACGCCAGCCCGGCGTGCTCGACAGATGCGGCGCCTCGATCTGCGTCCGCGCGCACGCTGCCACGCTAGGGGCGGGTCGTGCGCCGGAGACGCGCGGAACGTGACGGGTTCGGCCTAGGACCCGAGCCCCTCGCGCGCCTCGCGCACGAGGGTCACCGACTCCGGAAAGACGATCCGAATGGCGTCGCGCACCTGTACGGCCTGCTCGTCGCTGCTGCCGGAGAGGTCGAGGCGGTTGATCGCCGCCACGGTCATGTCAACCGCGAGCTTGATCGCGTTGTCCGCCCAGGCGACACGTTGCGCGCCCTGCATCTGCTCCGCGAGCTCGCCGAGACGCGAACGCAGTTCGTCTGGGTCACCGAAGATGTTGAAGCCTTCGCTTCCTTCCATACGAATCAGGATAGAGAGCGCGCTTCGGCTGCCCTGGGATAGGGTCAATCCGCGTGGCTCTGCCGGAACCATCGCCAACCTCCACGGCCCTGGTGACGGGGGCGTCCTCGGGCATCGGCGCCGAAATCGCGCGCGAGCTGGCGAAGCGCGGCCACGGAGTCACGCTCGCCGCGCGGCGCACGGATCGTCTCAGCGAGCTGGCCGCGGAGCTCTCCAACGATCACGGCGTTCGCGTGGAGACCGTGGGCGCCGACCTCGTCGACCCGGCCGGCCGCGATGCTCTCGCCAGTCGCGTCGACGAGTCCGGGCTCGAGGTGGCGGCTCTCGTCAACAACGCTGGCTTCGGCGGCGGAGGGAACTGCGCAACCGCCGATCGCGAGTACCTCGTGCGGATGGTGCGGCTGAACTGCGAGGCCGTGGTCGACCTCCAAGGCCGTTACCTCCCCGCAATGGTCGCCCGCGGCACCGGCGCGATCATCAACGTTGCCTCCACGGCCGCGTTCCAGCCGCTGCCGGGAACCGCCGTCTACGCCGCCACGAAGGCGTTCGTGCTCAGCCTCAGCGAGGCGGCCCACGCCGAGCTCAAGGGCACGGGCGTCAGCGTGACGGCGCTCTGCCCGGGCCCGGTGAAGACGGAGTTCGTGGAGGTCGCGCGACTCGGCGCCGCCTACGAGAACCTCCCCGACATGCTCTGGACTCCCGTCGAGACCGTCGCCCGCGAGGCGATCGAGGGAGCCGAGAAGGGAAGGCGCGTGGTCGTTCCCGGGGTGATGAACCGGGCCGGGGCGCTCAGCGGCCAGCACGCGCCGCGTGCCCTCGCCCTCCCGCTGGTCAAGCGGATCTGGAGCCGGGCGACGTAGGCCGGGGCGACACCCGATCGTTCCCTGGCGACTTTCGGGTCGCTAGGACCCAGAACTCGCCAGGCGCGCCCGGATCAATCCTCCGCGCCGCAGCGCGACCGCGATCAGCTCGAGCGGCACGGACGCCAAAGCGATCAGTGGCGCTGCCAGCAGTGAGGCGATGAGATCCACGGTGAACGCGAGCCGCCCGCGGCCGGTCGACGGTCGCAGCCTGCCCGACATCGCCTCGCGGGCGAAGTTGGGGTGCAGGGTCAGACCGTTGAGCAGCGTCTGCCACATCCAGGCCTGGTTGGGGCCGAGCACTGCAAAGCCAAGCGAGTCGACCTGATAACCGGCGCGTTCGGCAAGCAGATTCAGCGAGCGTCGGGTGTGGACCATCGCGCCGTTTGTGGCGTCGATCGCGGCCCAGGCCTCGCGGCCGATCGACGCTTGGAGGCTGGCGCGGTTCGGAAGCTGGGCCCACCGGGCGCCGCCGGGCTCGGTCTCCGAGATCGCATCCAGCTCGCGACTAAAGTCGATCTCGGCGCCTCTCTCGACCGCGACGCCGCAACCTTCACAGCGATCGAGCACTCGTCGCTGCCGATCGCCCTCCGGCGGGTTCACCCAGGGGTAGAGAGCCTGCCCGCAGAGCGGGCAGGAGCCGGCCGCGCTCATGCGGACGGTTCGGGGCCGAGTTCCGGCGCGAGGCCCAGGGCAGAGAGGAACTCCCGCGGGTCGAATGCCTGCGAGGGCGCCAGCGCGCCTGACCGATCAAACTCAGGCGCAGCGCATCGCACCGCTCCTGCCGCGGTCGCTCGCGCCGTCAGCCCGTAGACGTCCGTTCCGCTGAGGGCGCCCCGCCTTGCGCGATCGGGCGCGCTCGCCACACACGCCACCTCAAAGCGCGCCTGCCGCCGGTCCTCGGCACTTGGACCCTCGGGGAGCCGGCCCAGCGCCAGCTCGATCGCGCGCCTGGCCGGTGTCCGCACCAGGAGCTGAAGCGGCGGCATCAGCAGCGGCGCGGCCGGCGCGAGCAGGCGCGCAAACGGCATCACCGTCGCGGTTGTGAGCAAGGTGCGCACGCGGTGTGTCTGGACGTGCCGAGGGACGGTGAGATGCTCGCCCGCCGGCATGCGGATCATCGGCTGGCGACCCAGCGGCTCGCCGAAGTCGAAGCTGCCGGCGCCGCGCCGGCGCGGACCGGGACGAAGCTCGCCGTCGCGCCACTCCACATCGCCGCCCGACAGCACTGCCAGCACCGAGCGAAGCGTGCCCCGGGAGGCGCCGAATCCGCTCACGCCATACGCGACCGCGAGCTCGTCCAGGGGTTCCATGGACTCGGCGGTCAGGGCGGCGAGCATGTCGCCCGGGGCATAGTCGAAGCCCATCGCGGGCACCAGCGCCACCCCTGCGCGCTTCGCCTCGGCGCCGAACTCATCGAAGACACGACGCATGAAGCGCTGCTCGCCGGTGGTGTCGAGGTAGTGAGTTCGAGCGTCGATGGCGGCGCGCACGACGGGCTCGCCGCACTCCTCGAACGGCCCGGCGCACGAGATCACCACGGCGCAGGGTTCGAGCGCGTGCCTGAGCGCCGCGGCGTCGTCCAGCTCGCCGACCCGGGTCTCCGCCCCACCGCCAAGGTCCTCGGCAACGATCTCGAGCTTGGGCGCGCTCCGGCCCACCAACACGGCGCCCACGCCGCGGCGCACCAGCTCGGCGGCCACTAGGCGCCCCGTGTAGCCGGTGGCGCCGTAGACGGCGATCGGGCCGGTGAGCTCGCCTGGCATCGGGCGCGAGATGCTAGATGCATCCGGCTGGCGCCCCGGCGCCCGTGGCGTTACGGTCTACGACCGCGATGCAGCTGCGCGAAATCATGACTCCGTCGGTAATCACCGCCGGCCTCGACGACGACGTGCTGAGCGTCGCCCAGCTGATGCGCGACCGCGGGGTCGGGTCCGTCGTGCTGTGTGACTCGGAGGGCGAACCGGCCGCCATGGTCACCGACCGTGACCTGGCCGTGCGCGCGCTCGCGCACGATCGCCCGAGCACCGAGGCGGTTCGCTCGCACGGATCCAGGCCACTCGTGACCGGCGAGCAGGAGATGGAGCTCGAGGAGGCTGCAGCTTTGATGGTTCGCCACCGGATTCGTCGCCTGCCCGTCGTCGAGGCAGGCGAGCTCGTCGGGATCGTCACGCTCGACGACATCGCGGTGCGCACGGGCAACCTCGAGGTCGCGCAGCGGATGACCGCCGAGGTGATCGAAGGCGCGCTCCCCGAGTTCTTCTTCCACGAGCGCGGGTAGAAGGCCGCCATGCCGCCGCCAACTCCCCAACAGCAGCTCCGGCGCCGCCGCTTCGAGGCGCTGATCGCCCTCGCGGCGCCCGTGCTCGATCTCGTGCTTGCGACGGGCGAGCGGGTCTCCCGACTCGCGGGCGCCGACGACGACTACTACCCGATCCGGGCGACGGGCGAGGCATTTTCGCTCTCCGGTGGTGCGTCTCGGTTGCCGGGCGGCGACCGCGCCGGGTCCGAGTAGCTGCGGTCGGCGATTCGCTAGCGGGGCTCGGCTTCCACCGGTCGGAGGCTGAACTCGACCGCCTCGCGCTCGGCGACGGCGCGTAGCGAGGCCTGCACCGAGCCCACGTCCGCCTCGCCGACGGCGACCTCGATGACCATCGTGTAGAGGGGGTTGTCGTCGGGACCCGTCAGGCGCGTCTCCAGATCCGTGATGTTGACCTCGAGCTCAGCCAAGGCGTGGCTGATCGCGTTCACGATCCCTGGGTGATCGGCCCCGTAGACGGTGACCACGTGGGTCGCGGGATCCATCACGGCCTCGAGCTCGTCGATCGGATTGCAGGTGATCGCCTCCAGCCCGAGCTGCTCTCTCACCGGGCCGAGGTGATCGGCCAGCTCCTCGGCCGAGATCGGGTCCGGTACGCGCACGATCAGCATCACCGCGAAGTGCCCGCGGAGAATCGACATCTGCGAGTCCTCGATGTTTCCGTCGAGCTCCAGCAGCGCGCGGCTCACCGCCGCGACGATTCCAGGGCGATCCCGGCCGATCGCCGTGACTGCGAACTCCGTCACGCGCCTAAGATACGCGCACCTTGGGGCGCCAGGAGATCCTCGACCGCGAGCGGCGCTGGGCCCGCCCCGCTGCAATCGCCGCAATCCTCAGCGCACCGATCTACGTCGCCTCAGTGATCCTGGACCAGGGCGGGGACGTGCCGACGTCGGGGCTGGACACGGAGCGCTACGTGGCGATCGACGCCAGCGCCACAGATCTGCTCGCCTCGACCGTTCTGCGCAGCATCGCGTTCGTGCTGTTTTGCGTCCCGCTCTTCTACCTGTTCAGAGCCGCGCAGGCGCGAAGCGAGCGCGTGAGCGGCGCGATGCTGGGCTTCGCGTTCATCGGACCGATCCTGCTCGCGGCCCAGGGCGCGATCGCGTGGGTCGCGCAGACGCAGGTCGCCTCCGACTTCGTCGCCGCCGCAGCGCCGGGCGGCGACATCTACTCGTTGCTCGATGACCTCGTCGATGACTCCGGCGCGTTCGACGTCGCCTCGAACCTGCTGTTCCCGGCGATCATCGGGATGCTCGTGGCGATGATCTACGTGCCGCTTCAGGCGATGCGTGTGGGACTGCTGACGCGTTTCTTCGGCACGCTTGGAATGGCGCTCGGCGCGGGGATGCTCTTCATCGCGCCGGCGATCTCGCTGTTGACGATCTCGATCTGGTTCCTCTGGCTCGGCCTGATGTTCATCGACAAGATCCCGGGCGGGCCGAGGCCGCCCGCCTGGGAGGCGGGAGTGGCGATCCCGTGGCCGCGGCCGGGAGACGAGCCACGCGAACGCGACGAGGACGTCGACGAGGAGGAGGACGCCGAGAGCGTGATGCAGCCGGAGCCGCGCGACCACTCCGCCCGGCGCGACCGGGCCCGGAAGCGCAAGCGCAAGCGCCGCCGATGAGCCTCGAAGCGGGTCGCGAGCTCCGGTACGGGGACGGCCCGCCGACGCGCGAGGAGGCCGAGCGGCTGCTCGAGGTCCCGACGCGGCTGCTGCTCGAGGCGCGTGAGCGCAACCCGGCGCTCGCGGCGCTCGGCCTGCAGGGCGCGCTCGAGCGACTCGAGCACGCCTGGGTGCCGAAGGAGGGAGCGCTGATTCATCTGGAGGTCCACTCGGTCGAGACCGCGGCGCCAACCGCCGTGATCGTTCACGGCCTGGGCGATCACGCGCGCCGTCTGACGCCGCTGGCGGTCGCCCTTGTTGAAGCCCGGTTCAACGCGATCGCCATCGACCGGCGCGGGCACGGCATCTCGGAGGGCCGCCGCGGCGACGCGACCCTCGACGAGGACTTCGCCGTATTGCGGCTGGGCGTGGCCCAGGCCCGCGAGCGGTTCGGTGGTCCTGTCGTGCTGCTGGGGGACTCGCTCGGCGGGATCATGATCTGGTACCTGCTCACCGAGGGCACCGACGTGGATGCCGTCGTCTGTCACGACGTCAGCCACCCCGACGTTCGCCATGACGCATCGATGCGGTTCAAAGCGCCGTTGGTGCGGGCGCTCGGCAGGATCGCGCCCCGGACTCCGATCTCGGTCCGTCAGATCGCCGACTACGACCACGTTGCGCTCGACCCGATCACGAAGGCCTACTTCGACGACGAGGTCGACAAGCTGTTCAACTTTCAGGTCAGCGCGCGGTCCGGCGCGAGCTACCTCGCCTGGCGTCCTCGCCGATCGTGGGAGGAGGTGGCTACGCCGGCTCTGGTGATCGCCGGAGCGGAGGACAGGATGGTCCCGCCCAGCTTCATTGAGGCGTCGATGAAGCTGTCGAAGCCGCCCAACACGACCTACGTCAAGGTGCCCGGCGCCGGGCACCAGCTGTTCCTCGACGATCTCGGCATCGCCCTCCCGCCGTTGCTGGACTGGCTGCGCCGCGCCCTCGACGCAGCGCGCGCAGACGTCCCCGAACGGTTGCTATAGGCGGCAGCCCGGGACGTTCGGCGCCCTAGTCGCCGTCGGCCGCGACCTGCTGCTGCAGTTGTTCGACGACGCTCGGGTCGCGAAGCGTCGTCACGTCGCCGAGCTCGTTGCCCGTGGCGATGTCCCGCAGCAGGCGGCGCATGATCTTGCCCGACCGCGTCTTCGGCAGATCGTCGGCGAACAGGATCACCTTGGGCCGGGCGAGCTTGCCGATCTTCTCGGCGACGTGCTCGCGGAGCTCGGCCTCCAGCCCGTCGTCGCCTTCGATGCTGCCTTCGGGCGTCACGAAGGCGACGATCGCCTGTCCCGTGTCCTCGTCCGGGCGGCCGATGACGGCCGCCTCGGCCACCTTCGGGTGCGAGACGATCGCCGACTCGACCTCCATCGTCGACAGGCGGTGCCCGGAGACGTTGATGACGTCGTCGATGCGGCCGACGATCCAGAAATAGCCATCTTCGTCGCGCCGGGCCGCGTCGCCGACCAGATAGGTCTCGCGCCCGTAGCGATCCCAGTAGGTCTCGATGAAGCGGTCGCGCTCCTTGTAGAGCGTGCGGGTCATAGACGGCCACGGACGGGTCAACACGAGGGTCCCGGCGCCCTCTTCGATCTCGCTGCCCTCCGAGTCGTAGATGGCGGCGCGGATGCCGGGGAACGGCACCGTCGCGGAGCCGGGCTTCGTCGTCGTGAGGCCCGGGAGCGGAGTGATCATGATCGCGCCGGTCTCGGTCTGCCACCACGTGTCGACGATCGGACAGCGCCCGCCTCCGATGTGCTCGTGGTACCAGAGCCAGGCGCGCGGGTTGATCGGCTCGCCGACGGTGCCGAGCAGGCGAAGCGAGGAAAGGTCGTGCGCCTGTGGATGCCCGGCGCCCCATTTCATGCACGCCCGGATCGCAGTCGGCGCCGTGTAGAAGATCGTCACGCCGTAGCGCTCGATGATCTCCCACCAGCGGTCCTCCTTCGGGTAGTTGGGCGCCCCTTCGTACATCACCGACGTGGCGCCGTTGGCAAGCGGTCCGTAGACGATGTAGGAGTGCCCCGTGACCCAGCCGATGTCGGCTCCGCACCAGAAGACGTCGGTGTCCTTGAGGTCGAACACCAGCTCGTGCGTGGCGGTGACCTGGGTCAGGTAGCCGCCGGTGCTGTGAAGAATTCCCTTCGGCTTCGCCGTGGAGCCGGAGGTGTAGAGGATGTACAGCGGGTCCTCGGCGTCCATCGGCTCGGGCTCGCACTCGGGGTCGGCGTCCGCCACGGCCTCGTGCCAGAAGAGGTCCCGGCGCTCGGTCATCGGCGGGTTGGTGCCGCAGCGGTCGACGACCACAAGGTGCTCCATCTTCGGCAGTTCGGAGAGAATCCCGTCGACCTTTGCCTTCATCGGCGCCGGCTCGCCGCGGCGCAGCGTCGCATCGGCGGTCACGAGCAGCTTCGCGTCGGAAAAGTCCATGCGCTCCTTGACCGACTCGGCAGAGAAGCCGCCGAAGACGACGTTGTGGATGGCGCCGATGCGCGCGCACGCGAGCATTGCGGCCACGGTCTCGGGCAGCATCGGCAGGTAGATGCCCACCACGTCGCCCTTGCCCACCCCGAGCCCCTTGAGCACGTTGGCGAAGCGCTGCGTTGAGTCGAGCAGCTCAGCGAACGTGACCGCCTTTCTACCCTCATCGCCGAGCTCGTCGGCGTTCTCGGGCTCCCAGTGGATCGCCACTTGGTCGCCGCGTCCGGCGGCGACGTGGCGGTCCAGACAGTTCGCCGAGGCGTTGAGCTTTCCGCCTACGAACCACTTTGCGAAAGGAGGCTCGGACCAGTCGAGAACCTGATTCCAGGGCTCGATCCAGTCGAGCTTCTCGGCCCAGCTCGCCCACCAGGCCTCGGGGTCGGCGTCGGCGCGCTCATAGATGCCGGGGTCGGAGGCATTGGCATCGGCGGCGAACTCCGGCGGCGGCTCGAAGGTCTGTTCCGTCTCCAACAGCACCTCCAGCTCGGACCTCGAGGCGGTCTGATCGGCCATCTCTCCTCCTCAGTCGACTGTCCGGACCATATTTACCCCTGAGCGGGCAAGACCATGCGCCGGCGGGCTCTACCATCGGTGAAAGGCAGAGTCCGATCGGTGAAAGGCAGGGGCCGATCGATGAACGGCACAGTCCAACCAGATCGAGGAGCGATGAGATGACCCATCACGACCACCGACCGCTCGACGGCAAGCGCGCCGCAGTCATGATCGGCCCGCTGTTCGAGGACACCGAGGCGACCTATCCGTACTACCGGCTCCAGGAAGCCGGTGCCGAGGTTGAGCTGATCGGCCTCGAGAGGGGAGCCACCGTGACCGGCAAGCACGGCCAGCCGCTCGTGATCGACCGCGCGGCGTCGGACGTCCCCGCCGGCGAGCTCGACGTGCTTGTGATCGCCGGCGGCTTCGGGCCGGACAAGCTCCGGGTCGATGACGGCGTGAAGTCCCTCGTGAGCGCCATGAACGAGCAGGGCAAGCCGATCGCGTTCATCTGCCACGCCGGGTGGGTGCCGATCTCAGCCGGGATCCTCCAGGGCCGCCGCGCCACGTCCGTCCCTGCGATCGCCGACGACATGCGAAACGCCGGCGTCGAGTGGGAGGACACCGAGGTGGTCGTCGACGGCAACCTTGTCTCCTCGCGGCGGCCCCCCGACCTGCCTGCGTTCATGCGCGAGCTGATCGGCGTCGCGGAGCGTTCCGAGGCACCCGTCGCCGCGTAGCGGGCCGTGGCGCGGATCACCGATTACGGCTTCGGCCACGTCAAGGTCGACGGCGTCGAGCACACGAAGGACGTGATCGTGTTGCCCGAGCGCGTCGTCGGGAACTGGTGGCGTCGCAACGGGCACTCGCTGGTGATGGAGGACCTCGACGAGGTGGCAGACGAGTTGCCCGAGCGGCTGATCCTGGGCTGCGGCGCCGACGGCCGGTTGGACCCAGATCCCGGGGTAGCAGCCGCGCTCGCCGGGCGTGGTGTGGAGATGGAGGCGCTGCCCACGGCGGAGGCGGTCGAGCGCTACGCCGAGCTGGAGGGGCAGAATCCCGCGGCTGTTGCCGCGGCGCTTCACCTCACCTGTTGACGCGATGCGGAAGCGACCGCGCTGAGCGGCGCGGCGCAGCCGCCCGTGACCTACGCTTTCCGGCGTGATCCGCCGGCCGGGGAGCCAGGCAGGGAAGGACCGACGCGCGAGTGACCGTGCCGCCACGGCGCTGATCGTGGGCGCCGCCGCCGTGGTCGTCCTCGCCGCGGCCTTGCCGGCCGCCGGCCAGGAGCCCGCCGCGGGAGACGATCCGCCCGGGACCGTCTCCAAGGTGGTTCGTCAGAGCCCGTCCGAGATCCGCGACTACTGGACACCCAGGCGCATGAACCGGGCCGAGCCGGTGGAGCTTCGTCGGGCCGAACTGCCCGCACCCGGGGCGCCCGATGTCGCGGAGCGCCCTGGCGAGCCCAAGCTCGTGTTGCCGACACGCCCCGGGGTTCCCGATACGCGCGCGGGCATCCTCGACGGGCTGCTGGGGACGGGTACCGACCCGCAGCCTCGCGACGCGGTCGACACCGGCCCGAACAACACGGCGTTCCCCCGACGCGTGCACGGCAAGGTGTTCTTCACGATCTCCGGGGGCAGCGATCCTGGCAACTTCCTCTGTTCGGGGACGGCCGTTCGCTCCCCGAGCCATACGCTCGTCTGGACCGCCGGGCACTGCGTCAACGACGCCGAGTTCAACGGCGGCTTCGCCACGAACTTCGAGTTCGTCCCGGGCTACCGCAACGGCCAGCGTCCGTTCGGCGAGTGGGTTGCCCGTGAGCTCTTCACCACGTCGGGATGGCGCAGCAACGACAACATCCGGCTGGACCTCGGCGCCGCTGTCGTCGGACGAGACAGCGAAGGCCGCGGGGTTCAGGACGTCGTTGGCGCACGCGGAATCGCGTTCAACCAGCCCCGCAACCAGACGTTCGAGGCGTTCGGCTATCCGGCGATATCGACGCCATTCCGGAGCTTCAACGGCCAGCTTCTCTACAGCTGCACGTCGCCGCGGATCGGCGATGACAATCCGCCCGGCGTCGGCCCGGACCCGCTTGAGATCGACTGCGACATGACGGGCGGATCGAGCGGCGGGGGTTGGGTGATCGACGGGCGGTTCGTCAACTCCGTGACCAGCTATGGCTACGAGTTCAACTTCAACAGCCTGTTCGGGCCCTATATGGGAACGACGGCGAAGAACCTCTACCAGGAGGCACGGGGCAAGAAGCGCAAGTGCGGGGGTGAGGAGGTGACCAACCTCGGTGGTAGCGGGCGCGACAACTTCGACGGCACGACGAGACGCGACTCGTTCAAGCTGCGGGGCGGGCCCGACCGGTCCAACGGCGGGGTCGGCGCGGACAACGCCTGCGGCGGCAAGGGCCGGGACGTGCTGATCGGCGGGCCGGGCGTGGACTTCTGCAACGGCGGCAAGGGCCGCGACCGGGCGCGGGGCTGCGAGGAGCGAAAGAAGATCCCATAGCTCGACCCCCCGCGCGCCGAGACCCGAATTTCTACCGACTATCCGCAGTTATCCGGGTTTCGGCGGCGCAGGCCGGCGCCGAGCGCCAGCAGGCCGAGCCCGATCAGCGCCAGCGGGAGGGCGACGAGGCCCGTCGCGGGCAGCTTCGAGGAGGTGCCGGGCGCGTCGGGCGCGGCGACGGCGGCGGCTTCGGAACCCGGAGCGGCGGCGTCCGCCTCCGGCTCGTCGTCGGCTTCCTGGCCGCCGCCCGCGGCGGCCGCAAGCACCCGCACCGTCCCCGTCATCTCGGGGTGCAGCGTGCAGACGTAGGGGAAGTCGCCCGCCTGGCTGAACGTGGCCGAGGCGCTCGAGCCCACGGCGACCTCGCCGGTGTCGAAGCCATCTCCGGTTGCGGTGTGCGGCTCATCGGGGCCGCTGTTCGTCCAGTTGACGGTGTCGCCTTCGTTCACGGTGACCGTCGCCGGCGAGAAGCTGAAGTCGGCCATGGTCACGGTCGCCGCGCCTGCGACCACCGCCGGCGCAGCAGCCGGGGCGGGGGCCGCCTCCTCGGGCGCCGGTGGCTCAGGCGCCGGCTGCTCCGGACCAACCGGCTCTTCGGGGTCACCCGGCTCCGTCGGGGTCTCTGCGGGCTCCTCGGGCGTGGTGGGCGGCGCCGTAGCCGGCGCGTCCACGGGCGGTCCGGCGGGCTGCGCGTCGGGACTTGGGCTTTGGGCAAGCAATGCAGCCGGCGTGCACAGCGCCGCGAGCACCGCCGCCGCGGCAGCGACGGCGCCGGTTCGCCGGCGTCGACCCCGCGTAGATTGCGCGCGCGCCATCCGCCTACTTATACGCGGGTCCGGCCCGTCGGGATTTGGCGCCTCTAGCCGAGCGAGCTCACGCCCGGCGGCGCGTCGGCCGTCTGGCTGGCCCGCAGGCGCTTGCGGTGGGTGCGGATCTCGCTGAGGATTCGCTCCAGACGTGGCTCGGTCGACGAGTCCACGTGAGTCATCGCCGCCGCGATCGCCGGGTGAACGGCGCCGAGGCGCTCATGCATGGCCTGCGCGACGGCGCGGTAGGTCGGGTGGCCCTCGCGACCTGAGCGAAGCTCGCAGACGTGCATCGCCTCGCGGGCGTTGAGGTCGAGCACGTAGCGGATCCGGTAGCCGAGGCTGAGCGCATATGGCGCGCCCTCCTCCAGTCCCGCCGCCTCCAGCCGCTCGAACTCGCTTCGCGAGAGCTCGAGGCCTCGCTCGTACTCGTCGCCGGCACCGGCTTCGCGCACCTCCTCCGGCACGCCGGCGCCCAGCTCAGGTCCGAGCCGCTGCCACTGACAGGTGAGCATGCGGTGCCGCTGGAGGTCGCGAAACCCTCCGTAGTCGGAGACGATCTCGAACCGGTACCGCACCGCCTCCCAGCCGCGCCCCGGCCGGTGGCGGCGGTTGGCCCGCTCGCCCCCCAGCCCTGAGATCAGCTCGGCGCGTTCGATCGGATCGAGCGCACTCACCCGGCTCGAGATCTCAGCCTCCGACATGCCCGATGCCTCGAACAGCGATGCGGTCAGCAGGTCGGCCTCCGAGCCGTCGACGTGCGTGAGCTCGACCGATGGCACCCGCTCGCCCTCCCTCCGGTCGAGGCCGAGACGCGCAACGGCGCGCTCGGCCGCCTCGCGGCGCCGGCGCAGGTAGGCGATCCACTCGCCACCGCGGTCCGGGCGCTCGACACGCGAGACGAAGCTCGGGATCACCTGCTTCAGCTCCGTCAGCGCCAGCTCGCCGAAGGCGCGCGCCTCGGGCAGCGGCGAGGCCATCAGACGCAGCAGCAGCTGCTCGTAGGCCTGCCCGGACGCATAGATGCCCACGTGGCTCAGAGTCGAGGCGGGCAAGAGCCCTCGGAGGAGGTCGAGCGCCTTGGCGCGGATCGAGCGCTCCCAGGCCGCCTCGGGCTCGCCCTCGCGCGGCCACTGGCGCGCGGCCCACTCCTGGACCGTCTCCAGTCCGCGCGAGTAGATGGCAAACAGCTCGTCCATCGCCCGGCGGTAGTCGGGCCCCAGCTCCTCGTCGGAGTAGTACCGGTAGCCGCCGCCCGCGTCGGCCGGCAGCGGCCGGTCGTAGGGGATGTAGCGCGTCGATTGCTCCAGATAGGCCGCCAGCCGGCCACGCTGCAGCACCTTCGTGAGGACGTTCGACGCCCACTCGCAGGCGAGGTGCGCGCCACCGACCTGGGCGATCGAGTCGTCGCCGTAGCCGACGAACACGCGCTCATAGAGGCCCGCGGCGCGCTCGCCCTCGGCCCCGTCGAAGGGCCGTGAGCCCGGCGGTACGTCGGCGGCGAACTCCTCCAGGAAGAGGCGGCGCAGGGTCCCCGGGTAGCGCGAGTAGCGAGCAAAGAGCGCGCCCTTCACGGTCTCGGGGAGGTTGATGAGGCAGAAGACGGGTCGGTCGAGGTTGGTGACGTGAGGGGCGAGGAGCGCTCGCTCTTCGTCGGTGAAGGTTTCGACCGGATAGCGCACGGCGGTCCATCCTACGCACGCTCGCGGCGGCGAACCACCGGCACCTCGGGCCCGCGCATACCTGATAATGGGTACGTGGCCAGGGACGACGACGGGACGGGTTCGGGGGCGCAGTCTGAGGCTGATGACGTGGTGAGGCTGGTTCGAATCGCCGGGGTCCTGCTGCTCACCGGTTCGCTCTTCTCCGTCCCCGGCGGCGCCGTCCTCCAGCCCGCCCCGCCGCTCACCGACTACCTGGTTTCAGCGGCCGGAGTGCTGATCGCCGCGGGGCTCCTGCTTTCGCCGAGGCGCTGGATCACGCGCAGTTGGATCTATGCCTCGCTGCTCGTGGGGGTCGTGCTGATCGCGCTTGCGGTCGGCCTGTTCAGCGACGACTACGCCTTCTTCTACGTGATCACCGCGATCTACGGCGCGCTCGTCCTGCGTCGGAAGGCCGAGGTCGTTGCCTACGTCGCTCTGATCACCCTCGCGCTGCTGGCGCCGCTGGCCTACGACGATCAGATCAAAGAGCAGCTGCACCACATCTTCGTCGTTCTGCCGGTGCTGTTGATCTCGTCCTTGTTCGTCGTCTATCTGCGCGAGAGCCTCGAGCGCAACGTGCGCAACTACGCGCAGCTCGCCGACGAGGCGGACGAGCTCGCGTCGCGCATCCGTCGCAGCGTCGGCCTCCCGCCGCAGCGCGAGCAGCCGCGCGGCTAAGCGCCGTCGCCGTCGGGGCCGGGCGACGGATGATGAGGCGACGGCGCCTCAACCGAGATTGGTTCGCTCTCGCCGGCTGGGTTCGATACAGCGTCGACGAGCACGTCCTCGCGGCTGTAGTGGCCGGCCGAGTCAAACCAGCGCTTTGCGCGCAGCCCGGCGCGAAGGTCGCAGTCGGCGACCACAATCCCTTCCCGGTCATACAGCGGGCCCGCGATCACGGCGCCCTCGCCCGGCTCGCAGATCGCGGCCCCGCCGCGTCCGAACGTCTCCTTGCCCTCCGGAAGCGGCGCGGGGAAGTCGTCAGGGAAGGCGCTCGCGGGGATGTACTGCGGTACGGAGACGACGAAGGCGCCGGACTCGATCGCGATGTGGCGCATCGAGGCGAGCCAGCCGTCGGTGTCGTCGGCGGTCGGCGCCACCCAGATCTGCGGCCCTCCGCGATAGATGGCGTAGCGCGCGAGCGGCATCCGGTTCTCCCAGCAGATCAGACCTCCGATGCGGCCGACCGGGGTCTCGGTGACGGCGAGGTCGTCGCCGTCTCCCACGCCGTGAAAGAGGCGCTCGTGCATCGTCGGCATCAGCTTGCGGTGTTTCCACGTCAGCCCCTCGGGCCCGATCAGCAGCAGCGTGTTGTAGAGCGAGCCCGGCCGATCGGACTCACGCTCGTTGACGCCAATCGCGCAATGCAGCCCGAGCTCCGCGCAGCGTGAGGCCAATCGCTCCGTCAGCGGCCCCGGCACATCCACCGAGTTCGCCCACAGGCGCTCCCAAAGCTCATCCCAGCCCGAGAACGACCCGGCGTCGTGCGCCCAGGCTCCGCTGGGATAGAGGGGCACGAACGTCTCCGGCAGCACCGCCAGCGGTGCTCCGTCCTCCGCCGCCTCGCCGAGCAGCTCGCACGCCTTGTCCACGGTCGCCTCGGCGTCCAGGATCACCGGCGTCGCCTGAATCGCCGCCACTCTCACGGTCTCGAACCGGGGCATCGGCGCGAGCATAGCCTGGCGCCGCCGGCGGCCGCTCAGGTGATCAGGGCAGCCCCGGCCAGGGCCGCTACCGAAATCGCCGTCGACCATGCGATGGCGCCGGCGGTGATCCGGAGGTCCAGGCCGTAGGCGTGAGCGACGATCATGGTGTTCAGACCGCACGGCATGGTCGCCAGCAGCAGATAGGTGTCGGGCAGCTCGATGAACGGCTGCGCGACCGCGTACAGGAGCGCCGGCGCCACCAGCAGCTTCAACGCCACTGCTGCGGCCACCGGCGCGTCCAGGCTGGGCGGAAAGCCCACGGTCCCCTCGTCGGCCTCTTCGGCCAAGGCGGTCCCTACCGCAAAGAAGCCGAGCGGCAGGATCGCCACCACGACCACGCGCGAGACGTCGACCAGCACGTCCGGCGCGAGCGCGTCGGGGGCGAGCAGCGCCGCGATCGCTGCGTAGAGCGGCGGGTTGCGGCCAAAGAAGGCGAGCGTGCGCTCCCGCAAGCCCTCGCCCGCCCTGGCGCCGAACGCCGCGCCGACGGCGAAGGCTCCAAGCAGCAAACCGGGTCCAGAGACGAGGATGTCGTAGGCGACCGCCTCCCCGAGCGCGTCGAATCCGAGCAGAGCGGCGACCACGGGGTAGCCGAGATAGCCCGAATTAGGGACGAGGTTCGAGGCGATTACGGCACCGGTCGCCGACCGCTCGAGCCGCAGCACCTTCGCCCCGACCACCCAGGCGGCGATCGCGGTCAGCACCAGGGCCAGCAGCCCGAAGCCGACGCCCAGGCCGGCGTTGGCGTCGAGATCGGCGTGTGCGAGGTTGAAGAAGATCGCTGGCGGCAGCACGAAGTAGAGGACCAGCTCCAAGCCGCGCCGCGCGGCCGCGCCGGCTCGATCCCGATAGCGATGCTCGGCCCACACCCCGGCAGCGGTCGAGGCAACGATTGCAGCGACGATCGGCAGCAAGGGCGGACTATCCTCGCGCACTACGCGTGTAGCTCAGCCCGCGCGAGGGTGTCTAGCGATCGCGCCGGATAGAGAGCTCTAGTGGCCGAGCCTTGCCGCCGCGCGGGCCTCGTTCCAGTCGCTGAAGCCGTCGATGCGCACCACCTCATCGCCGCGGAAGGTGCAGAGGTGCGCGTACTGGACGGTGACCTCGACTTCGCTGTCGCGGCCCTTGCCCGTGAACGTGAGCAGCGCCAGCACCCGACCGTCGTCGAGCTCGATGAGCTCGTCGATCTCGACGTGCAGCAGCGCCCAGGGCTCCTCGACGAACGCGTTCCAGAACTCGACCAGGCCCTCACGCCCCCGATAGCTCGGCTTCAGCCCGGGGAACAGGCCCGCGGTGTGGAACTCGAAGTCCGCAGCGGTTCGCTCGAGCACAGCGACTAGATCGCGCCGGTTCCAGGCGTCGATTCCCTCGCGATAGCGCTCGAGGTTTCCGGGCATCAGCTCGGCAGCGATGAGGCGAGCGCCTCGCCGGCGTTGGCCGCCCAATCGACCAGCGGGGAGGGGATGACGCCGAAGAACACCGTCGCCGCGGCGGCAAGGCCCGCCAGCGCGATGATGGTGCGGCAGCGCGTGCCCGCCGGGGCCGAGGGCGCGCCGTCCCCGGCCGCCGGGCCGAAGTCCTGCGCGTCCGCTTCTGGCGAGCCCCCTGCGATTGCGGGCATCGGAGCCGGTTCGGCCGGGAGCCGCCGGGCCGACGGGCGCATCCAGACCGCGGCCACCACCCGCAGGTAATACGCAAGCGAGATCATCGTGCCGACGGCGATCGCGACTCCCAGCCAGGTGTCGTCCGCGTCGACGGCTGCCTCGATCAGAAACAGCTTGCCGATGAAGCCCACGGTCCCGGGCAGCCCGGCGAGCGCGAGCATCGAGATGGTCAGGGGCCAGGCGAGCTCCGGCCGCTCCCTCCCGAGGCCCTCGACGGCACGGATGTTGTCGCCGTAGGGCGTCTCGCGTTCGCGAATCGTGATCACCGCAAAGGCGGGCAGGTTCATGAATACATAGGCGGCGAGGTAGAACACCAGCGCGCTCACGCCGGCCTCGGTTGCCGCGGCGACGCCCACGAGCATGTAGCCGGCCTGCGCCACCCCCGAGTATCCGAGCAGGCGCTTGAGGGAGTCCTGGCCCAGGGCGCCCACGTTGCCGATCACGATCGAGACGGCCGCGAGGGCTGCCAGCGCCGGCTGCCAATCGTCGACCGCCGGCCCGAGCGCGACGTCGAAGAACCGCACCAACACGCAGAACGCCGCGGCCTTGGTCGCCACGGCCATGAACGCGGTCACCGGGGTGGGCGCCCCCTGGTAGACGTCGGGCGTCCACTGGTGGAAGGGCGCCACCGAGAGCTTGAACGCAAGCCCGGTGCCCGCCAGCGCGATGCCGATCAGCAGCAGCGGATCGTCGAGGGCCTCGCCGCCGATGCCGGTGCGGATGCCCGCGAAGTCGGTTGAGCCGGAGGCGCCGTAGACGAACGCCAGGCCGTAGAGGAGAGTCGCCGAGCCAAGCGAGCCGATGATCAGGTACTTGAGGCCCGACTCCAGCGACTCCCGGCGGCGAAGCGCCGACCCGCAGAGCACATAGAGCGGCACCGACAGCAACTCGAGCGCGACGAAGAACGTGATCAGGTTCTGCGCCTGCGCAAGCAGCACCATTCCCAGCACCGAGCACAGGAGCAGCGCCTGGAACTCGGCGTGGCCGCCGGGGCCCGGCGCGCGGTCGGCCGCCTCTTCGCGCCAGCTCAAGGGGATGCAGAAGGCGGCGGAGGCGATCGCGATCAGGCTGCCCGCCAAGCCGAGCTCATCCAGCCGCAGCGCCCCGGCGACGAGGTCCTTGCCTTCGCCCCACTGCCAGATGCACAGGCCGGCAGCCGCGGCGAGAGTCAGGAAGCTGAGGGCGGAGACGACGAAGCGCTGGTGCCGGCTAGGGGTGAACACCCCGGCCGTGAGGATCACGACGAGCCCCGCGGTGAGGGCGAGCACCGGGGAGAGCCCGGCGTAGTCGATGTGGGGGGCCTCGAACGTCACCGGCCATCCTCGCGCGCGACAGTCGACTGAGCGACCCTCTGGGTCGGTTTCTCGACGGTCATCGCTCGGCGACCACCTCAGGCGCTTCCTGCGCGGGCGTGAGGGCGGACAGGGATTCGCCCACCGACGCCTCGCCCCGCTCCAAAATCAACCCGGGCCACAGGGCCAGCGCCACGATGCAGGCGACGAGCGGCGCAAGCGCCGCGCCCTCCCGCAGAGACAGCTCGCGCGACTCCACGCCGTCGGGCAGGCGGTTGTGCATCGTGCGCTGGTACAGGCGCAAGGCGTAGAACGCCGCCAGCGCGACGCCGATCGCCGCGACGAAGGCGTAGACGATCTTCGCCTGGAAGACGCCGTTGAGGATGTAGAACTCGCCGATGAAATTGGCGGAGCCCGGCATCGCCAGCGTCGCGAGGGTCACGACCATGAACAGCGCGGCGAGGATTGGCGCGCGCATCGCCATCCCGCCCATTTCGCGCAGGTCCTCGGTCTTCGCCCGCTCGTAGAGCACGGCGATGATCAGGAAGATCGGCGCGACGATGAGGCCGTGGTTGACGATCTGCAGCACCGCGCCGTCGGCGCCGTCGGGGCGCAGGGAGAAGATCCCGATCGTGATGAAGCCGAGCTGGGCGATCGACGAGTAGCCGGCGATCAGGCGCACGTTCGTCTGCGTGAACGCCATGATCGACCCGTAGAGGATGGACGCCACGCCGATCACCAGCACCAGCTCCTGCAGGTTCGCCGTGGCGTCGGGATAGATCGGCACCACCACGCGCAGGAAGCCATACGCCCCTACTTTCGAGAGCACTCCCGAGAGCAGCGCCAGTACCGGCAGCGGCGCAGCGCGGTAGGCGTCGGGCATCCACCCGTGGATTGGGAAGGCCGGCATCTTGACGAGGAACGCCGCCGCGAAGAAGCAGAAGATCCACTCCTGGTTGCTCTCCGAGAGCAGATTCGCGCGCAGGTCGGCGATGGAGAAGCTGAGCTCGCCGCCCTCGGGCGTGGCGAGGATCGCGGTGGCGATCGCCCCCACCAGCATCAGCAGCGACCCGACGAGTGTGTAGACGATCATCTTCGTCGTCGCCGCCACCCGATTGCGGCCCCCGAAGACGCCGATCAGGAAGAAGAACGGCACCAGCATCAGGTCGAAGAAGAGGACGAAGAGCAGCAGGTCCTGGGCGAGGAAGGCGCCGAGCACCGCGGTCTCGCCGAGCCCGAGCAGGAAGTAATAGAGCGGCGCTCGCCCTAGGTCCTCGGGGTAGCCGCGCAGGGCGGAGAAGGCCGTCGCGCCGGCCCACAGAAGCGCCGTGAGGAGGACCAGGAAGAGGCTGATCCCGTCCATCCCCAGCTGGTAGCGGACGCCGAGATCGGGGATCCACTCGTGGTCGACGGCGTATTGGAGGCCCGGCACGGCGGCGGAGAAGTCGACGACGAAGGCGATCGCCAAGCCGAGCGCGCCCAGTGAACCGACGAGTGCGATCCAGCGCGCCCACGCTCGCGGGAAGGCAAAGGCGCCGATCCCGAACGCGAGCGGCACCCAGAGCAGCCAGTTGAGCAGCTCGCTCATGGGTTCAGGTGAGCGGCTTTAGCCGCGAAAGCAGCATGTGCCGGTCGTTGGTTCTTCCGCCTCACGAGCTCACCACCAGGAAGTACGCGCCCAGTGCAGCGAAGCCGCCGAGGAGCAACAACGCGTACGCGCGCACGAACCCCGACTGCACGCCTCGAACGACGGCCGCCGCGCCGCGCACAAGTCCCACCGCGCCATCGACGATCCCGTCCACGACCACGCGCTCGAAGACCGAGTTCGCGAACCGGCCCAGCGCGATCGACGGCCGGTAAACCAGCGCGTCCTGGACCTCGTCGAAGTACCACTTGTTGAACAGGAAACGGTGGACGTCCGCCATTCGCTCTTGCAGGCGTCCCGTGACGCCCGGGTTGGCGACGTAGCAGTAGTACGCGAGCGCGATCCCGGCGATCGAGAGGATCGCACCCACCCCCAGGCCCTCCCAAGCCGCGCTGGTCGAGGGCACGAGGTGGTAGAGCGCCGAGTCCTCGAACGTGGGCTCGAGGAACGTCTCGATCACGTGGTCGACGCCGGGTACCTGCGACACCCCGCCGATCAGCGCCAGTACGCCCAGCACCGCCATCGCCCACCGCATCGGCCAGGCCCGCTCGGCGATGTGGTGCTCGGGACCGGGGAAGCCGACGTCGGTGTCCTCGCGCTCGCCGGTCATCGGATTCTCGGGCTCGGCGTGGGCGAGGTGTCCGCCCTCGAGCTCGCGCGCTTCGCTGCACGGGTCGCCGGCAACCACCCGGAAGCCGATCCGGAACGCGTAGAAGGCGGTCAGGAACGCCGTGGCGTAGCCGCCGATCGCAAAGATCCAGTACATGCCGCCGCGGTCCGCGGCGAAGACGAGGATCTCGTCCTTGGAGAAGAACCCTGAGGTGCCAGGGAACCCGGCGAGCGCCAATGCGCCGACGATCAGTAGCAGCGAGGTGAACGGCAGCGCCCGGCGGAAGCCGCTCATGCGGTCGATGTTCTGCACGTTCGCCATCGCCGCAATCACCGACCCGGCTGCCATGAACAGCAGCGCCTTGAAGAAGGCGTGGGTCATGAGGTGAAACAACCCGGCCGCGTAGGCACCGATCGAGACGCCGACGACCATGTACCCGATCTGGCTCATCGTCGAGTAGGCGATGATCCGCTTCAGGTCGGTGACTACGAGCGCGATGGTGGCAGCGATGATCAGCGTCGCCAAGCCGCCGAAGGCGGCGATGTCGGCAGCAGTCGGCGCCAGCTCGAAGAACGGGAAGGTACGGGCGATCAGGTAGACGCCCGCAGTGACCATCGTGGCAGCGTGGATCAGCGCCGAGACCGGCGTGGGGCCCTCCATCGCGTCCGGTAGCCACGTGTGGAGTGGGACCTGTGCCGACTTGGCAAAGGCGCCGACCAGCAACAGCAGACAGATCGCGACAATCACGCCCTCGTTCTCGGTGAAGGCGTCCGGTGCGGCCTCGAAGGCCTCGAGGTAGTCGAACGTGCCCAGCTCGCGGAAGATGAAGAAGGCTGCGAAGACCATGCCGACGTCGCCGATCACGTTGATCACGAACGCCTTCATCCCAGCCTTCGTCGCCGTGTCGCGCCGGTACCAGAAGCTGATCAGCACGTAGGAGGCGAAGCCGACGAACGCCCAGCCGACGATCAGCAGCACGAAGTTGCCGGCCAGGACCAGCAGCAGCATCGAGAAGACGAAGAAGTTCAGGTAGCTGAAGAACCGGGCGTAGCCACGGTCGGAGTCCAGGTAGGCGACCGAGTAGAGGTGGATCAGCGCCGACACGCCGGTGACGACGAGGCACATGAACACCGACAGCGGGTCGACGAGGATCCCGAGCTGGATGTCGAGGCCCGCCGCCGAGGCGTAGTCCCACAGCGATGACGTGAGGTGGCGCGCCTCCGCCGGCTCGTCCTGAAGCATCACCAGCGCGCCGATCGAGCACAGGAAAGCGAGGCCGATCGCGGCGGTGCCGATCCAGCCGGCGGTGCGAGCCGGAAGCGCCCGCCAGCCGAGCGCGATGATCAGGCTCCCGGCGAGCGGAAAGCCCAGCACCAGCCACGCATACGTCGTCGCGCTCATCCGCGCAGAGTCCTGATCTCATCGACGTTGAGCGGGATGCGCCGCCGGAACATTGCGACGATCAGCCCGAGGCCGACGACGACCTCGCACGCCGCGACGACCATCACCACCAGCGCGAACACCTGACCCTCCTCGTTCCCCGCGGCGCGAGCGAAGGCCACCAGGGCGAGGTTGCCAGCGTTGAGCATCAGCTCCAGGCAGAGCAGGATCACCAAAGGGCTGCGGCGGATCAGGATTCCCGCGGCACCGATCGCAAACAGCAGCGCCGAGAGGACGAGGTACCACTCAACCGCCACTGGGTTCCCCCTGACGCCTGCGTCCAGCCAGGACCACCGCGCCAACAGCCGCGATCAGCAGCAGCATCGATGCTGCCTCGAACACGATCAGGTAGCGCTCGAGCAGCAGCTCGCCGATCGAGCCCGGCGACCCGAAGCCCAGCGGGATCGTCGGGCCCTCGCTCTCCAGTGACTTCAGCGCGGTGCCGGTGATCGCGATCGTCAGCTCCACGAACAGCGCAGCCGCCAGCACCGGGGCGACGAAGCGCTGCCCAGGGATCTGGTCCCAGATCGGCTCCTCCACATTGCCCACGTAGGCGGCGACGAACACGTACAGCACCATCACCGCCCCCGCATAGACGACCACTTGGGCGGCGGCGATGAACTCGGCGTGCAGGAGCAGGAACAAGCCAGCCAACGAGACGAGGTGGACGATCAGCGCCAGCACGCTGTAGAACGGATTGCGCAGGCCGATTACGGCGATCGCGCCACCGAGGGCGCCGATCGCCAGTCCGAAGAAGGCAACCTCCTCCATCAGGCCTGTGGCTCCGCCGCCGGCGCGGCCCCCTTGATCTGCGTAACGCCCCGTGCGAGTGTTGGACCAACGGGGACACTCAATAGGAGGGGAGACCCATGAATCTGTACGCAATCCTTCGCCGGAGCGGCTGGAAGTCGCCCGCCGATCTCGAGGAAGCGGCCGCCCGCTCGAAGGAGGTCGGAGACGAGCAGATGGCCGACGACATCCGCTGGATCCGCAGCTACGTGCTCGAAGAGGGCGGAAGCACGGTCGGAACCGTCTGCATCTACGAGGCGAGCAGCCCGGAGGCGATTCGCAAGCACGGCGACATCGCCGACCTGCCCGTGGACGAGATCATCCCGATCGCCGACACGGTGATCGTCAGGCCGGATCCGGAGAAGGCTGCGGCGTAGGGCGATTTCGCGCCTGAGGGGACGGGCGGGCCTGAGGGCCCGCCCTTCCTTTCGGGCGCGGCTCACTCTCCCTCCCGCCGCAGCGGCGTTCGCTCCAACGGGTCGGCGAGCAGCATTTCCTTCGTGAAGATCAGGTCCGACCGGTTGTAGTCGGCCAGCTCGTACTCGTGCCCCATCGTGATCGCGTCGAATGGACACGCGACCTCGCAGTAGCCGCAGAAGATGCACCGGGCCATGTTGATCTCGTACACCGCTGCGTAGCGTTCGCCCGCGGAGACTCGATCCTCGGGATCGTTTTCGGCGGCGACCACGCGGATGCAGTCCGCCGGGCACGCGGCCGCGCACAGCGAGCAGCCGACGCACTTCTCCAAGCCTGTGTCCTCGAAGCGGTGCAGTTTGTGGCGGCCGCGAAAGCGAGGGTAGACCGGGGTCTTCTCCTCCGGGTACTGGATCGTCACCGGGCCCTCGAACACCCGCGCCATCGTCGTCTTCAGCCCGCGCAACGTCTCGCGGAACGCTCTGAATGCACCGCCGCCTCCGCCGGGGGTTGGACCCCGCTGGACCGAGATCACCTCGACGGCGTCGGCGAGGTAGGGGAACTCCTGGGATCCGTTGTCGCGGCGATCGCTCAAAACACCACCACCAGCACCGCGGTGACGAGGATGTTGAGGGTCGCCAGCGGCAACAGCACCTTCCACCCGAGCGACATCAGCTGGTCGTACCGAAGACGCGGCAGCGTCGCCCTCACCCAGAAGAAGACGAAGACCAGCGACAGCGTCTTCAGCAGCATCCAGATCGGGTCGAGGAAGCCCGGCCCCGGTCCCATCCAGCCGCCGAGGAAGAAGGTGACCGCGATCCCCGAGATCACCACCATCTCGATGTACTCGGCGAGCATGAAGGAGCCCCATCGCATCCCGCCGTACTCGGTCTGATAGCCCGCCACCAGCTCGGCGTCGGCTTCCGGAAGGTCGAACGGCGCGCGGTTGGCCTCGGCAAAGCCGGCGACCATGAAGGTCAGGAAGCCGAGGATCTGCGGAACGACGAACCAGACATCGTCTTGCGCCTCGACGACCTCCGTCAGCGACAGCGAGCCGGCGATCATGATCGCGCCCAGCAGCGCCAGGCCCATCGAGACCTCGTACGAGATCAGCTGCGCGGCGGAGCGCATCGCACCGAGGAAGCTGTACTTGGAGCCCGACGCCCAACCGCCCAGCAGCAGCCCGTAGAACGCGAAGGCGCCGAAGGCGAAGAAATAGAGGACACCGATCGAGACGTCGATCCCGTACAGGCCCACCGGGCCGTTCCCGATCTCCTGCACGTTGCCCCAGGGCAGGATCGCGAGCACCGTGATCCCCGAGAACACGACCAGGATCGGTCCCAGTGCCCACAGCCCGGCGACTGAGTTCTGAGGGCGAAACGCCTCTTTGCCGATCAGCTTCAGCGCATCCGCGAGCGGCTGCATCAGCCCGACCGGTCCGACTCGGTTGGGGCCGTAGCGCTGCTGGAACCGACCGAGGACCTTACGCTCGATCACCGTGAGCACCGGGACGATCGCGAAGATCACCGCAAAGATCACGAGCGACTTCAGGACCAGGATCCAGGTCGCCTCCGCGAAGCCGACCTCGGCGAGGGAGATCATCCTGCGGCCTCCTGGGGCTTGGAGATCTCGACCGTTTCGGCCCCCGCGAGGGCGTTGGCGTTGTCGGTCGCGGTCCCCTCGATCAGGAACGCGGCGCCCGGCCGCATCCGCTCTCGCAACGCGACCCGCGCGCGAACCGACGTTCCGTTCGACCGGACGTGGACGTCCTCACCGTCGGCCAGACCCAGACGCTCGCCGTCGGACACAGCCAGCTCAACGGTCTGCTTCGGCGCCAGGAATCGCAACGCCGGGTTGCGCTCGGTGACCTCGGTCGCCCACAGGTCCCGATAGGTGCCCAGCCGCAAGGCGCCATTTGCACCGGGGTCCGGTGTCGGGGTAGGCCCGACGGAGGCTTCGGCGAGTAGCACACCGTCGGTCCCTGCAGGTTCTGTCTTGTCCGAGTCGGCCTCCGGAGGGCCTGCACCGACGCCGGCCACATCCGGAAATGACGACGCAGCGTCGCGCTCTTGCCAGCGAATGCCTTTGCCGCCGATTTCATCGTGGCTCAGGCGGGCGTAGAAGGGGACGTCCGACGCGATGGCCTCCAGCGCCTCCAGCGCAGAGTCGATGCCGGTCTCGTCCCCGAGCGCGGCGGACAGCTCGACCAGCCACTGCCAGCCGAAGCGGACGTCGCCCGGGTGCGGGACCGTTGCGCGTAGGCGCTGCACGCGCCCGTCGGGATGTGTGACGGTGCCCTCCTTCTCCGCGTAGGACTCGGCTGGTAGGACCACATCGGCGAACTCCGTTGAGCCGTTCTCGAACATCGACACCGAGATGACCGTCCGGGCGGTTCGGAGCGCTTCCTTCCAAGCTGGGCCTTGGGGGAGGTCACGTACGGGGTCAATCTCGAAGAGGACGACAGCATCGAGTTCGCCCGCGCTCAACGCCTCGCGAATCTCGTCGACGTCCATGCCGGCGTCGGTTTCCATGAGCCCGGGGCCGATGCCGGGCAGGCAGCCCACCTCGCGAAGGCCGCGGCCGTTTGGTCCCTCGGGAACCTCCAGCAATCCGGCGCCGGACTCCTCGCAGCGCAGCTCCCGCGCGCACGCGAGTAGCGCCCCGAGGGCGGCCGGGCCATTCTCGCCGTGGCCGACGCGCTCTCCCCAGATGACGACGGTCCTGCCGGGGCGAAGCTCGCCGGCGATCTGCTCGGCGTCGGCGCGATACGGGTCGTCGCTCTCGGGCTTGGCGTCGGGCGCAAGCTCGCGTGCCAGCGCGGCGAGGAACGGCGCCGCCTCTCCCGGCGCGTAGCGCGCGGTCTCCTCGGCCCCGCCGTCCAGCGCCGTCGGACGGTCGGATGCGACCACCACGCGGCTGCCGGAGCGGCGAATCACCTTTCGCAGCCGCAGGTCGAGGATCGGCATCGCGTGGAGCGGATCGCAGCCCACCACGAGCACCGACTCGGCCGAGTCGAGGTCCGCCGTGGCCGCGCCAAGCTCGCGCCGCGAGAGCTCGAGCGCTAGCTCGCGATCAAGCGTTGCTCCCGCGGACGAGGCGACGTGTGGCGAACCGAGGCTTCCGCGCAGGATGCGCTGCACGAGGTACCCCTCCTCGTTCGAGGCTTGGCCGCCGAGCACCGCCGCCGTCTTGGCGCCGGCGGCACCAAGACGCTCGGCTGCCGCGCCCAGGGCTGCGCTCCAGGCGGACGGGTTGCCCGCGACGCGCGGCTGCGTGATCCGCTCTGCAGCCGCGATCATCTGAAAGCCGAACCGTCCCTTGTCGCACAGCCAGCCGTCGTCGACCGCAGCGTTGTCGCGCGCCAGGACCCGCTCCACCCGTTCGTCGCGGACGGTGAACTTGACGTTGCACTGCGACGGGCACAGTGTGCAGATCGAGCCCGCATCCTCGATGTCCCACGGGCGCGCCCGGAAGCGGTAGGCCTCCGACGTCAGCGCGCCGACCGGGCACAGCTCGATGACGTTGCCGTGGAACGGGGCGATGTAGGGGCGGTCGTCGAACGTGCCGACGTAGCTCGCGGCGCCGCGCTCGAGCAGCTGGAGCTGCTCGTCCTCGGCTACCTCCTGGCTGAAGCGCACGCAGCGGTAGCAGAGGATGCAGCGCTCGCGGTCGATGCGAACCAGTGGCGACAGCGGCACGGGCTTCTGAAAGTGACGCTTGGGCTCAACGAACCGGCTTTTGCCGGGTCCCCAGCCCATGGCGATGTCCTGAAGCGGGCACTCCCCGCCCTTGTCGCAGACCGGACAGTCCAGTGGGTGGTTGACCAGCAGGAACTCGACGACCGCGTTCTGTGCCTCCCGCACGCGGTCGGTTTGGGTGTAGACCACCATCCCATCGCGCACCGGCGTCGAGCACGCTGTCTGAAGCTTCGGGATTCCCTCCACCTCGACCAGGCACATGCGGCAGGCGCCGACCGGCGCTCCGAGTTTCGGCTCGTAACAGAACACCGGGATCTCGACATCACCGCCCTTCGCGGCGTCCACGAGCATCGCGCCCTCGTCTGCCTGCACCTCCACGCCGTCGACGACGAGAGTGATCTGCTGGCGATCGGCGGTCACGCCGCCACCCTCACGCCCTCGACCGCGGACTCGAACTCGCCGCGGAACTTCCGCACCATCGAGCCGACCGGCATCGCCATCGAGTCGCCGAGCACGCAGAGGCAGTTGCCCATGATGTTGTTCTGAACCGAGGCGATGATGTCCAGGTCCATCGGCGTGCCCAAGCCGTTGACCACGCGCTCGAGCATCTTCACGGTCCAGTTGGTTCCTTCCCGGCACGGGGTGCACTTGCCGCACGACTCGTGGTGGTAGAAGCGGGCCGTCCGTAGGGCAAGCTCTGGGATCGACACGGTCTCGTCCGCGACGATGATCGAGCCGGAGCCCAGCATCGAGCCGGCCTCTGCCATTGCCTCGAACGTGTACGGCAGGTCCAACTCCGTCTCGGTGAGCACTGGCGCTGATGACCCGCCTGGAAACCACGCCTTCACGCGGCGTCCCTCCAGCGGGCCGCCGGCGAGCCCGTAGATGATCTCCCGCGTCGGGATGCCGAGCTCGATCTCGTAGTTGCCCGGACGTTCGACGCACCCCGACACCGACACCACCTTGGTGCCGGTCGACTCCTCGGTGCCGAAGCGCTTGTACCAGTCGGCCCCGTTGCGAATGATGTGCGGGACGTTGGAGAGCGTCTCGACGTTGTTGATCAGGGTCGGCCCGCCGTACAGACCCTGGATGGCCGGAAACGGCGGCTTCAGCCGGGGGTTTCCGCGCTTGCCCTCCAGCGCGTCGAGCAGCGCGGTCTCCTCCCCGCAGATGTACGCCCCGGCGCCCCGGTGAACCACCAGCTCCACCCGGCTGCCGGTGCCGAGGATGTTCGAGCCGAGAAAGCCGGCGTTATAGGCTTCCACGACCGCCTCGTCCAGCACGTCCGCGACCTCCCAGTACTCGCCGCGAATGAAGATGAAGGCGTAGGTGGCGTCGACCGCCAGCGCCGCGATCGCGCAGCCCTCGATCAGCTGATGCGGGTTCTTCATCATCAGCTCGCGGTCCTTGAACGCCCCCGGCTCGGACTCGTCGGCGTTGCAGCACAGATACTTCTCCATGTCACCGTGAGGGAGGAACGAGCCCTTCTTGCCCATCGAGAAGCCGGCGCCCCCGCGCCCGCGCAGGCCCGAGTCCTCGAGCTCCGCCACCAGGTCCTCGGGCTCGATCTCCTTGAACGCCTGGGAGAGCGACCGGTAGCCGCCGAGCCGGCGGTAGACGTCGATCGAGCGCAGGTTCGGCTCGTCGATGTGGCGAAAGAGCATCCGCGTCTCAGAACTCAACTGCGCGCCGCCTCCTCAGCTCCGCTTCCGGGGGCGCCGCGGTCGCCTTCAACTTCGGCGACGCGAGGATCCGGTTCGGGTTCGGGACCGCCCGCGACGGGACGTTTTGCCAGCGCCTTCTCCGGCAGCACCTCGGCGCCCGAGCGCAGCTGCTCGATGGCCGCGGCCGCATCGTCTGCGTCGAGCGGTCCGTAGTAGCGCTGGTCGATGGATGCCATCGGCGCGATGTCGCAGGCCCCGAGGCACTCGAACCCCTTGATGAAGATCTCGCCGTCGGCCGACGTAGCCCCGTCGTGATCGGCCTCGTGCGCGTCGACCCCCGCGGCGTCGCATAGCGCACGCGTGAGGTCATCCGCTCCGCGCAGCCAGCAGGAGATGTTGTGGCAGACGAGCACCTGGTGCCGGCCCGCGGGCGTGGTGCGGAAGAGGTCGTAGAAGGTCGCGATCGCCTCCAGGTAGGCGGGTGTGAGCCCCATCACGGCGGCGGCCTGGCGGATCCCCTCCGGCGTGCACCAGCCGTAATGGCGCTGCACTGCCCACATGGCCGGGATCGAGGCGGAGCGCAGTTGCGGATAGCGCGACATCGCCTGCTCGATCTCGGCTCGCAGCTCCTCCGGCACGTCGACCTCGTGCAGCTCAGGCACGCGCTCTGCGTCCTCCGGGCGCATCGAGGCGATCAGCGCGTCGCGCTCGGCCGCCGGAAGGTCATCAGTGGGCCGAAGCTCCGGCAGATCGGTCACCTGTCGATCCCTCCCAGGATCGGGTCGAGCATCGCCAGGTTCTGGATCAGGTCGGCGATGTAGCCATCAACGCACATGTCGCGCAGGCTCTGGAGGTTCACGAACGAGGGGTCGCGGATGTGAACCCGAGCCGGCTTGGCCGAGCCGTCGGCCAGGATGAAGCAGCCGAGCTCGCCGCGCGGGGATTCGATCGCGTAGTAGGCCTCGCCCGGCGGGACGCGATAGCCCTCGGTCACGAGCTTGAAGTGATGGATCAGCGCCTCCATCGACGTCGAGAGCTCGTGGCGCGGCGGCAGCACGATCTTGCGATCGTCGGCGAGCCACGGGCCCTCTGGCAGTCCCGCGAGCGCCTGCTCGATGATCCGGACCGACTCGCGCATCTCCTGCACCCGCACCCGGTACCGGTCCCAGCCGTCGCCGACCGTCCCGACCGGGATCGCAAACTCGAAGTCGTCGTAGGCGCTGTAGGGGGTGACCTTGCGCAGATCCCAGGGCTCGCCGGCGGCCCGAAGCAGTGGGCCACTCACGCCGAGGTCGAGCAGTCGCTGGCGATCGACGACGCCGATGCCCCTGGTGCGGTTGAGGAAGATCTCGTTGTTCGAAAGCAGCGCCTCGAACTGGTCAACGCGCGACGGGAACTCGCGGCAGAACTGAAGCGTCTGCTCGGCGAAGCCCACCGGGATGTCCTCTCCGACGCCGCCGACCTGGAAGTAGCGCGTGTGCATCCGCTGCCCGGTGGAGAGCTCGAACAGGTCCATGATCCGGTCGCGGTCGCGAAAGCAGTAGAAGAACATCGACATCGCGCCGAGGTCCAGGGCGGTGGTGCCGAGCCAGATCAGGTGCGACTGGATGCGAGTCAGCTCCATGTGGACCGCGCGCAGGTACTGGGCGCGCTGCGGCACCTCCAGGTCGAGCAGGGTCTCGACGGCGCCGCAGAAGGCCTGTGCGTTGAAGTGGTAGGAGAGGTAGTCCATGCGCTCCACGAACGGGATCGCCTTCCAGTAGGACTTGTCCTCGCAGTTCTTCTCGATCCCCGTGTGGACGTAGCCCACGATCGGCTTGAGGTCGCGGACGATCTCGCCCTGGAGGCTGACCAGGAGCCGGAGCACTCCGTGCGTCGCCGGATGGTGCGGCCCCATGTTGATCGTCAGGAGCTCCTGCTCGAGGTCCAGGTCGAGCGCCTCTTCGGCGGCGGTGCGCTCGACCGGCGAGGTTCCGATGACCTCGGCGGCCGTCTGGGCGGGCCGGTCGCGAGAAAGTCCGGGGCCGCCGCTCACTCGTACCACCCCGAAATCTCGGGCTCATCCTTGGTGAAGATCACCGGCTCACCGCCCATCGGGAAGTCGCGCCGCTGCGGCCAGCCCACGTACTCCTCGGGCATCAAGATCCGGCGTAGGTCTGGATGCCCTCGGAAACTGATCCCGAAGAAGTCGTAGACCTCGCGCTCCTGAAATTCGGCGGTGGGAAACAGGTTCACGACGCTGGGTACCTCCGGGAGCTCGTGTCCGCCCGGATCTGCGACCGCGGCGCGCACGCGCAGGCGTTCGACGCGGGGCATGCACAGGAGCTCGTAGACGACGCCGAACCGGGGCTCGGCGGGCAGGTAGTCGACGCCGTGCAGGCTCGCCAGGAAGCGGTACTCCTGGCTCGGCGTCTCGCGCAGCCAGGTCAGCACGTCGACGATGCTGTCCGGATCGACAATCAGGCACGCCTGGCCGTGCTCGTGGTAGGTGCCGAGCACGGAGTCCGGGTGCGCTTCGTTGAGTTCCTGAGCGATCAGCTCCAGGCCGGCCGCGTCGGGCATCTCAGCCGCGCTCTCGTGCTGCCGCCGCAACCGCCTCGCGGGCGGCGGCGTACGCCTCCCGCTGCTCGGGCGTCGGCTCAGTCTCGGTGTGCGCCCACTCCTCGGTCCCGGCAGCGTTGTAGCGGGTGCGCCAGCCCGGGTCCGGATTGCCGAGGACCTGCCGCTGGAGCTTGTTGAAGCCGTACACGAGGGCCTCCGGACGCGGGGGGCATCCAGGGACGTGGATGTCGATTGGCATGAACTTGTCCGCGCCCTGGACGACGGCGTAGTTGGCGAACATGCCTCCGGACGACGAGCAGGCGCCCATGGAGATCGCCCACTTCGGCTCGAGCATCTGGTCGTAGAGGCGGCGGACTACCGGCGCCATCTTGATCGCCACCCGTCCCGAGAGCATGATGAAGTCGGCCTGGCGCGGAGACGCGCGCATCGCCTCGGCGCCGAAGCGGGCGATGTCGTAGCGCGGCGAGACGATCGACATCATCTCGATCCCGCAGCACGCGAGACCGAACGTCAGCGGGAACATCGCGTTGGCGCGTCCCCAGTTGAGAGCCTTCTCGAAGGTCGTGGTCATCACGGCCTCCTCCACGTACTTCTCGAGCTCGGCCCCTTCGAGATCGCCCCGCAGAAGGTCGCGGGCGCGGAGCTGGCGCACCCGCAGCTCCTCGGGTGAGCGCGGCTGCTCGAGCGGGGCGAGGGCCCGGAGCTTCTCGCGCTTCACCTCCAATCGAGCGCCCCCCGGCGCCACACGTACACCAACGCCACGAGCAGCAACGCGACGAAGATCAGGATCTCGACGAGGACGAAGACCGAGTCGGAGGAGTTGAGGATCACGCCGACCGGATACAGGAACACGACCTCGATGTCGAAGAGGATGAACAGCATCGCGATCATGTAGAAGCTGACCCCGAAGCGGAACGTCCGCGAAATCTCGGTCGGCAGCCCGCACTCGTAGGGATCGCTCTTGACCTTGCTCGGCCGCCGGGGACCGGTCTTCAGGTTCACCATCGCCAGCGCTACTCCAACGATCGAGCCGAGACCTACGAAGACCACGACTGGCAGATAGCTCCTCAGCACTCCGACCGAGTTCTATACCAGTTTGTGGCAGGTTGCTACATAGTGTTTTTCCGCATCATCAAGCCGAAATCCGACCCTTCCGGGCGGATATTTCGCCGCGGCGCTTGATGGAGACGATCCACGTCATCGGCGGGGTCGCCGTGCTCGTCACCAACCTCCTCGCCGGGCTTTGGGGAGGGATCGCCTGGCTGCGCCACGAACCGAGCGTGACCTTCTGGTACCTGCTGCGCGTGGCACAGGTCGCGGTCGTCGTGCAGGTGCTGCTCGGCGCGATCCTGCTGCTGCTCGGCCGCGAGGCGGTCGAAGGCCTGCACTACGTCTACGGAGTGCTGCCGCTCGTCGTCTCGCTGCTCGCAGAGGCGGTACGCGCCGGCGCGGCCGAGCGCGAGCTCACAGGGCTCGACTTCGACGCCCTCCCGACTCAGCGCCAGCGCGCGATCGCCTTGGCGATCGTGCGCCGCGAGACCGGGATCATGACCGTGTCGGCGCTGGTGGCCTTCTTCCTCGCGCTGCGGGCGGCAGGAACGACCAGCTTCCTTTAGACCTTGCGCCACGCCCGGGACAGCGGCTAGGATCGGCCCGCTCAGAGAGGGAACTCAACGAGGGAGCACACGTGAAGAAGGTAGGGCTGCTCGCAGGGTTGGTGGTGTTCGTGCTCATGGCCGGGTCGGCGGCGGCGAAGAAGGGCGACATCATCGTCGGGGATTCGAACAACGCGGAGGTGATTCGCGTCAATCCGAAGACCGGCGCGAAGGACGTGATCTCCGACGACCCACGTCTGGCCACCCCGAACGACACGGTGTTCGGACGCGACGGCACGATCTACGTCTCCGACTATGGATCAGGCGCCGAGGAGCCAGCCGTCTTCTCCATCAACCCGAAGACCGGCGCGACGGAGATCCTGAGCGACGATCCTCGCTTTGGCACGCTGGACGGGATTGCAATGGGCCCGGACGGCGACCTGTACGTGACCGACATCGACGCATCCTCCGCCAGCGATCACCCCGCTCTGTTCAGGATCGATCTGCCGAGCGGGGCCACCAGCCCGGTGTCCACGGACCCGTTGCTCAACGGTGGCCCGATTGGCGTGGTAGTTCCCCCCAACGGGACGCCGATCGTCGGCCAAACTGAGCTGATCGCGCGAGTCGATCCCGAGACCGGGGTGGCGACCACGATCGCCGATACCGGTGACGGCCTACAAGGTGGAGAGGGGCTCGCCCGCGGCCCCGACGGGACGCTTTATGTCATCGACTACAGCGGGGGCGCGGGGCTCGAAGCGATTGATCCGAAGTCAGCGCGGGTATCGAGCCTCTCCGGCCCGATCCCGTTCTACGACGGCTACGGGCTGGCGTACGACTTCCACGGCCGGGTCATCTTCCAAGGCGGAACGAGCGTTTACTCGGCGAACATCGGCACGGGCGGCGTCAGGACGATCGCCGAGGATTTCGGCTACCCGGAGGGCTTGGAGGTCGAGCCCCCGAAGTGCAAGGGCAAGACGGCGACGATCGTCGGCTCGACCAAGAAGGACAAGCTCAAGGGCTCGAAGTTCAAGGACGTGATCCACACCCTCGGCGGCAAGGACAAGGTGAACGCAAAGGGCGGAAACGACATCGTCTGCGGCGGCGGGGGCAAGGACAAGCTCAAGGGCTCCAAGGGCAAGGACAAGCTCTTCGGCCAGGCCGGCAAGGACAAGCTCGACGGCGGCCCCGGCAGGGACAAGGAGCGGCAGTAGCTCTACGCGTCGGCGAGACCCTTGAGGTCGGCCAGATCGCGCTCGCTTGCGCGAGCCGCCTTCATCTGTCGTAGGTCAGCCAGCGAGCAGATTCGAACCGGGACCCCGAGTAGCTGGGTCTCGACCGCTTTTCCGGCCAGGTCCTCGTAGCTGGGCACTCCGGGCGCGCGCTGCACTACGTCGAGGCCACCGAACCGGGTGGTCAGGGTCACGTTCCGGCCGCGGCGCAGGCTGACGCCGTGTCGCTGGTGGTCGAGCGACTGACCATCGTCCAGGGGCACGACCGCCTCGAGATCGATGAGCCCGTTTGCGAGACGGCGCAGGTTGCCGCGATCGGGGTCGGGAACAATGTCCAGGGCCTTGGTTGCGCGAACATAGCCGTGAGCCGCCACAGCAAGCCCGCCGATCACGACGTACCGGACCTGGTGTTGGTGCAGCGCGTCGGCGAGCGCCCTGAGATCCAGCTCGGTCACTCGGGCCTCGCACTGCCGGCGATCGCAGTGACCTGTCTGGAGAGCGTGTGCATGTCGGCCAAGCGCTCCTCCATCGGGCGCTCCCGCTCCATCTGTGCTCGCGCCCGCGCGCCTGCATCCAGCTCGAGGCCGCCTTCGATTGTCCGCATGTCGTAGGTGCCGGTCAGTGAATCCAGCAGGCCTTCGAGCGGGAGCCGGTACTCGCCGCCCGGCAGCCGTACGTACGGGACCTTGTCCGCGCGGATCCAGTTGGTCACCGTGCGTGGGGAGACGTTCAGGAGCTCGGCCGCCTGACGCGTGCTCAGCAGTTGCTCGTCCATGCGCCGAGTGTAGCCGTATTTTCCGGGTTTTCCGCCTATTCCGGCGAGCCGAGGCCCCGATAGGCACCGCCGTGGAAGACGAGTGGGTTGCCGTCGGCGGCCCCGAGCTCGCGCACGTCTCCGATCAGCAGCACGTGGTCTCCGGCGTCATGGGCCTCGCGCAGGCCGCAGGCGACCCAGGCGAGGGCCTCGGCGAGGATCGGCACGCCCGCCCGCTCGGTGGACGGGATCTCCCGCCACTTCTCGGTGTGGGGCGCGCGGCTGGCAAACGACCTTGCGAGCTCCGAATGGTCGGCGCGCAGGACGCTGATCCCGAACGCTTCCGCGGCCCGCACGGCCGTCAGCGTGCGGGTGCCGCGGTCGAGTGAGGCGAGCATCAGGGGTGGCTCGAGCGAGACTGAGATGACCGCGTTCGCCGTTGCGCCCGCCGGCCCGTCGGGGCCCGGCGCCGAGACGATCGTGACGCCCGTGGGCAGGTGGGCCATGGCGCGGCGGAAGTCGTCGGGCGTCGGCGTAGGCACAGGCGCCGGAAGTATGATGCCGCCGCGGTGCGACCCGGGCTAGCCCTGACAGCAACGATCGCCGCGGCACTCGCGCTTGCGGCGTGCGGCACGGAGGGGATTCAAGTGGCGGAGGACGACTCCGCATACGAGGGAGCGGCGCTGTTCGCCGAACGGTGCTCCGGCTGCCACACGATGAAGGCAGCGGGTGCCCAGGGCTCGGCCAACCGGGCGCTTCGCAACCAGGGCCCGAACCTCGACCAGCGCACCGAGAGCGTCGAGGACGTGTTGTTCGCGATCCGAAACGGGGGCTTCTCCGGGGCGATCATGCCTCAGAACATCGTCGTCGGCGACGAGGCGCAGGCCGTGGCCGAGTTCGTCGCCGAGTACGCGGGCTGCGACATCGAGCGGTCGCCAAAGCCTGGCCAGACGACCGAGTCCGCCCCCAGCGGCTGCTGACCCGCGGGGGGTCCTAACGCTCGATCTTCGCCGCATCCGCGAGGACCCCGAGCCCGCGCGGGCCGCTCTAGCCCGTCGCGGCGCGGCGGAGGACCTGGACCGCCTGCTGGAGCTCGATGCTCGGCGCCGCGAGCTGCTGCCGCAGGTCGAGAGCCGCCGGGCTGCACAGAACGAGGCCTCGGACGAGATCGCCGCCCGCAAGCGTGCGGGCGAGGACGCCGACGACGTCATCGCGCGGATGCGCGATGTTGCGGCCGAAGTCAAGAAGCTCGAGGCCGAGCTCGGCGAGGTGCAGTCCGCCCGCGACGAGCTCGCGGCGACGCTGCCCAACCTGCCTGATCCCGAGGCCCCCGAGGGGGAGACCGACGAGGACGCTGTCGTCCTGCGCGAGGTGGGCGAGCGCCCCACGTTCGACTTCGAGGTCCGCGATCACCTCGACCTCGGCGTCGACCACGGCTGGATCGAGATGGAGAAGGCGGCGGCGGCGTCCGGCTCCCGATTCGCCTACCTGCTCGGCGACCTCGTTCTTGTCGAGCTCGCGCTGGTGCGCCTTGCGGTTGAGATCGTCGGGACCGAAGGCTTCCTTCCGGTCGTGCCACCGGTCATGGTGCGCGAAGGGCCCCTGTATGGCACCGGGGTCTTTCCGGGCGACAGCGAGATGATCTACGAGGTGCCCCAGGACGAGCTGTTTCTGGTCGGCACCTCGGAGGTCTCGCTGGCCGCGCTACACGCCGACGAAATCCTCGACGCCGGCGAGTTGCCGCGACGCTATCTGGGAATCTCGACCTGCTTTCGCCGCGAGGCTGGAGCGGCCGGCAAGGACACGCGCGGGATTTTTCGCGTGCACCAGTTCGACAAGGTGGAGATGTTCTCGTTCGTGGTGCCCGAGGAGTCGAAGGCCGAGCACGAACGCCTGGTGGCCATCGAGGAGCGGATCCTTGGCGCGCTCGAGGTTCCCTATCGGGTGGTCGACATCCCCGTGGGCGATCTGGGTGCCCCGGCCGCGCGCAAGTTCGACTGCGAGGCATGGATCCCGAGCCAGGAGCGCTACCGGGAGGTGACCTCGACCTCGAACACGACCGACTACCAGGCGCGCCGGCTCGGCGCCCGGTACCGGCCTGAGCCAGAGGCGCAGCCCGAGCACCTGCACACGCTCAACGGCACAGCGATCGCGATCGGGCGCACGCTGATCGCGCTCCTGGAGAACCGTCAGCAGGCAGACGGCTCAGTCGAGCTGCCGGCAGCGCTGGCCGACGCCGGTGCGCCGCCCCGGATCCCGAGCTAAGCCTCGGCGTCTGGATCGAGCTGCAGCGAGCACGAGTTGATGCAGTAACGGAGCCCGGTCGGGTTCGGCCCATCGTCGAAGACGTGACCGAGATGGCCGCCGCAGCGCGCGCACACGACCTCGGTGCGCCGCATGAGGTGACTGTTGTCGGGACGCGTCTCGACGGCATCGGAATCCATCGGGTCGAAGAAGCTCGGCCACCCGGTCCCAGAGTCGAACTTGGTGTCGGAGTGAAAGAGCTCCTGACCGCAGCCGCGGCAGCGGTAGGTGCCTGGCGTCTTCTCATCCCAGTAGGCGCCGGTGAACGCCCGCTCGGTGCCCTGCTCGCGGAGCACGTGATACTCCTTGGGCGAGAGCTCCTCGCGCCACTCTTGCTCTGACTTCTCGAACTTCTCCAGTTTCTCCATTTAATTCCTCGCTTCTAGGTTACGACCTCGATGGCCGACTCTTTCTATGTCCGCGAGGGGGACCTATTCGTTTCAACCGAGCTCACCCGGGGGCCCTGGGACCCGAACGCGCAACACGCCGGGCCTCCCGCGGCGCTGATCGCTCGCGAGATCGAGTCACTGGATGTCCAGAACGGAGAGCGTCGGATCGGGCGGGTGACCTACGAGATCCTGCGCCCGGTCCCGATCGCTCCGCTCAGTGTCGCGGCTCGCATCGTCCGACCGGGGCGCCGGGTCGAGCTCGTCGAAGCGACGGTCTCGAACGGCGGGGGCGAAGAGCTGATCCGGGCGAGGGCGTGGCGCCTGCGCATGTCCGAGGTTGACGTGCCGCCACCGCTGACGAGCGGGGGCGGATCCGGCGACGTGGGCACCCTCGCGTCGACGCTGCGTCCGGGGCTCGCGCCGCCGCCACCGGACGAGGGTGAGCCGCGGGCGTTCTTCGATACGGGTCACGACGTCGGCTACCACACCGCGATGGAATATCGGTTCGTGGCGGGCGCCTTCAGGGAGCAGGGTCCGGCGACGGTGTGGATGCGAATGCGCCAGCCGCTGGTCGCGGGCGAAGATCCCTCGCCGCTTCAGCGTGTGCTGGCCGCGGCGGACTCCGGAAACGGCATCAGCGCCACGCTCGACTACGGCCGCTTCGTGTTCATCAACGTCGACCTCACAGTCCACCTGCACCGGGCGCCTGGGGGCGAGTGGGTCTGCCTCGACGCGATCACGATTCCCGAGCCCGAGGGCGTCGGCATCTCCGACACGGCCCTGTATGACGAACGCGGACCGATCGGCCGCGCCGCCCAGACCCTGTTGATCTCTGAGCGATAGCGGCTCAGCGACCGACCTTCTCGAGCCCGAGCCAGTCCGCCATCGCCGTCAGCTCGGCGTCGAGCGCTTCGTCCGTTTCGGGCGGCGCCCCGTTCTCGAGGTGCTGCGCCCGCACACGCAGGATTCCCGCTTCGCGGTCGGCCTTCAGGTCAACGCGAGCGACCAGCCGATCGTCGAACAGGAACGGCAGCACGTAGTAGCCGTGCCGTCGCTTGGGAGCCGGGACGTAGATCTCGATTCGGTAGTCGAAGCCGAACAGGCGGGCCACCCGCTTGCGGTCCCAGATCAGCGAGTCGAAGGGGCCGATCAGGGCTCGCGCCGAAATTCCGCGGGGAACGCTCGCGTCCTGACTCAGATACGTCGGCGCGCGACCCCGGCCCTGCATCTGCACCGGGGCCAGATCGCCTTCCTCGACCAGCTCGGCCACCCGCAGCTTCGCCTCGTCGGCCGGGAGGCGAAAGTAGTCGCGAAGCTCCGCCTCAGAGGCCACGCCAAGCGCCCGGGCCGCGATTCGCAGCAGCTCGCGCTGCGCTTCGTCCACGGGCGGCGTGGGCGCTTCGAGCACTTGCGTCGGCAGGACGCGCTCTGGGACGTCGTAGAGCCGCTCGAAATTGCGACGCCGGGCCGTCGTCACTTCGCCCGCGTAGAACAGATAGGCCAGCGCCCACCTGACGTCCGACCAATCCCACCATGGCCCGGTCGGTTGCGGACCGTCCTCCGCAAGGTCGGAGGCTGCCAGCGGTCCCCGCTCACGGATCTCGTCCAGCAGCGCCGCGATCAGCTTCGGACGCTCGCGCGCGATCCGGCGAATCGAGCGCCAGGCATGGGTGGAGGCGCGCTCCATACGCCAGCGAAGGAGCGGTTGGAGCGACACCGGCAGCAGCGACGCCTCGTGGCCCAAGTACTCGAAGAGCTTTCGCGGCGCCCGATGGGAGGCCCGATCCAGCAGCTCCCGGTCATACGGCCCGAGCCGGCTGAAGATGGGCAGGTAGTGGGCGCGGACGAGGACGTTCACGGAGTCCATCTGCAGCAGCCCGATTTGCTTCAGCACCCGGCGCAGCGCCCAGCCACCGGGCGCCGAGTCGGCCCGCGGCTCGCCGAAGCCCTGCGCGCGCAGTGCGACGCGCCGGGCCTCGGCGGCCGACAGCGATGCCCTCAGGCTGCGATCGCCTCCGGGGCAGTTGCCGTTGCCGGCTCGAGCGCCAGGTCGAGCACCTCGTCGATCGCCAGCACCGGGTGGAAGCGCAGCTCCTCGCGCACCTCCTCCGGCACGTCGTCGAGATCGGCGCGATTTCGCTCCGGAAGGATCACGTCGGTGAGCCCGGCGGCATGCGCCGCCAGCACCTTCTGCTTGACGCCGCCGATCGGGAGCACCCGGCCCTGGAGGGTCACCTCGCCTGTCATTCCAACCGTGTGCTTGACCGGCCGTCCGGTGAGCAGCGAGACGAGCGCCGTGGTCATCGTGATGCCGGCGCTGGGGCCGTCCTTCGGGATCGCCCCGGCAGGAACGTGGATGTGGAACTCGCGCTCGGCGAAGGCACTCTCGTCGAGACCGAGGTCACCTGCGTGTCCGCGCACATACGAGAGCGCGATCCTCGCAGACTCCTTCATCACGTCGCCGAGCTGCCCGGTGAGCACGAAGCCCTCCTTGCCGGCCATCGACGTCGTCTCGACGAACAGCACGTCGCCGCCAGCGCCCGTGACCGAGAGGCCGGTCGCCACTCCCGGCGTCGCCGTGCGCTCCGCCGCCTCCTGGAAGAAGCGCTGGCGGCCGAGTGCGTCGCGGATCGTCTCGTGGTCGATCGCGACGGGAGCCTCGGCCTGTCCGGAGGCGATGTGAGTCGCTGTCTTGCGCAGCAGCTTGCCGAGCTCGCGCTCGAGGTTGCGCACGCCCGCCTCGCGGGTGTAGTCGGTGACCACCTCGCGGATCAGCTCGTCCGTGATCTCGACCTCGTCTCCGGTGAGTCCGTTTCGCTCGACCTGGCGCGGCCACAGGTAGCCGCGGGCGATCGCCACCTTCTCCTCGGTGGTGTAGCCGTCGAAGCGCACGACCTCCATCCGGTCGAGCAGCGGCCCCGGGATTGTTTCGGCGATGTTGGCGGTGGCGATGAAGAGGACCTCGGAGAGGTCGAGCTCGACGTCGAGGTAGTGGTCGCGGAACGAGTGGTTCTGCGCCGGATCCAGGACCTCGAGCAGGGCCGCGCTGGGGTCGCCGCGCCAGTCGGCGCCGACCTTGTCGACCTCGTCGAGCATGATCACCGGGTTCATCGTTCCCGCGTCCTTTAGGGCGCGCACGAGCCGGCCCGGCAGCGCGCCGATGTAGGTGCGCCGGTGCCCGCGGATCTCGGCCTCGTCCCGAACGCCGCCCAGCGACATGCGCACGAACTCGCGTCCGGTTGCGCGCGCGATCGACTCGCCGATCGAGGTCTTGCCCGTGCCGGGCGGTCCGATCAGCGTGAGGATGGCTCCGGCGCCACGCCCCTCCTCGGACAGGCCGCGCTCGCGCCGAAGCCGGCGGACGGCGATGTACTCGGTGATTCGGTCCTTCACGTCCTCGAGGCCGGCGTGATCGGCGTCGAGGACCTCCCGGGCGTGCACGGGATCGAGCCGCTCGTCCGAGCGCTCGCCCCAGGGCACGCCGAGGAGCCAGTCGAGGTAGGTGCGGATCATCGACGACTCGCCGCTCGCCTCGCCCATGCGCTCAAGGCGCCCGAGCTCGCGCTCGGCCTGCTCGCGCACGGGATCGGGCATCTTCGAGTCGGAGATCCGCTCCCGGTACTCGTCGATAACCGAGCCGTCGTCCTCGCCGAGCTCCTTGCGAATCGACTCCATCTGCTTGCGCAGGAAGTACTCGCGCTGCTGTGCCTGAGCGCCCTCCTCAACGTCGTCGCGGATGCGCCGGCGCACCTGAAGCTCGGCCAGACGCTCGCGCTGCAGCGTGAGCGCCAGCGCCAGGCGCTCGGTGACGTCGATGGTCTCCAGCAGGCGCCGCTTGTCGTCGAGGCTCAGGTCGGGGCTGTAGCCGGAGGTGTCGGCGAGCGCGCCGGGCTCGGAGATCGAGCGCATGAAGGCGGAGATCCGACCGTCGTCCCCGCGCAGCTCGAGGATCTCCTCGACCACGGCGCGGTACTCGCGCTCGAGCTCGCGCGTGCGCTCGTCCGACGGCATCCCGTCGTGGATCTCCTCCACCTCGATCACGAGGTCCTCGCCCGGCCCGCTGGTGGCGGCTCCCGCGAGACCTCGGTGAACGCCGGTCAGCGTCGCCGCGACGACACCGCCAGGAAGCCGGCCGGTGTCGACCACGTCGGCGACCGTGCCCACGCGCGCGTACTCGCCCTCGGCTCGGGGCACGACGAAGACCCGCTCGGCGTCGCCGACTTCGGCGACCACGGTCGCGGTCATGCCCGGGAAGAGAATGCTGTCGTCGAGGGGGATCAGCGGAAGTCGCATTGGACCAGCCTTTGCTTACGAAGGAGAAGTTACTTCAGTTTGTGAAGTAATGGTAGCGAGGGCGCGCTGCTCAGCTCACTGCCTCAGCCGTGCGTGTTGGACCCCGAATAACTTCGGACAGTCCGTAGAAATTCGGGTTCTCGGTGAAACCCGCGGTCGCTGCCGTGCCCGGCTACCTACCTGGCGGCAGCGGAACGCCGGCGAGGATACCCCCGACGCCCGCAGGCACCGTCAGCCGCAGCCGGTGTTGTTGCCGCACGAAGAGCACGTGTAGCAGGAGCCCGTGCGCTGCATCATGCCCCCGCACTGCTCGCAGGCGGGGCCGAGGTCGAGGCCCGACATCATCGCCGGGCGCACCGGCGGCGTGTCGGTGAGCGCCTCGGTCGGCGGGCGTGATTCGGCCGTCTCGGGAGCGGCGGGCGCCCCCGGTGGCCCGG
>Ga0081538_10000406_pt1 | contig 48785 bp, 52 predicted proteins | sample TabmetS5T2R1_FD_71022 | JGI IMG/M metagenome (GOLD analysis project Ga0081538, IMG submission 71022) | Tabebuia heterophylla rhizosphere microbial communities from the University of Puerto Rico - S5T2R1 | ecosystem: Host-associated > Plants > Roots > Rhizosphere ... | reverse complement strand
GGCGATGTCGCAGGAGAGCGTTGAGCTCATGCGCGAGGCGCTTGCATTCCGAGATCGCGGGGCTATGCTGACCGCAGGGAAGGGACTCCAGTCAGCGCCTGACCCCGACCAAGACTCGCGAGAACGACGCTGGGGGTAGATGTCGGGCTCACGGGACACCGACCTGAAAGAAGGTGTGTCGTGACGCTTCCCAACGACCCCGTGCCGGTCAGGGAGGCCGCCGAGCACGGTGGGTTGACCATCCATCTGCTTCCGGCGAAGACGAGGTGCGTGGTCCTGCTCGACGGCGAGCTCGACCTCGCCTCCGTGCCCACCCTGGAGAGGGAGCTCGGCCGCCTGATCGCGGCCGAGCCCGAGATGCTGATCGTCGATCTGGAGAGGCTCTCGTTCATCGACTCGTCGGGGCTTCGCTGCCTGCTCGAGGCGGCAAACGCGGCGGCAAGCAACGGCGACGCACTGCGCTTCATGGGCGCGACCGGACACGTCGAGGAGATGCTCCAGCTGACCGACATCAAGAGGCAGCTGCGGTTCATCGACTGAACTCAACGAATCCGGATGACCGTGCGCCTGACAAGACAGTCCTCTCAAAACGCAGGTCGAACGCGTACAGCGCCCCCTTCACCTCCGGCGTGGCGGCAATCCCCTGATAAGACGCAACGCCCGGACCGGCGATCCTGACCGCCGACCCGGGTCCGGCGCGAAGCGGTAGCGGCTCTCACTCTCCTGGCCTCCTGCCGCCGCGCTCGAGTCGCGTGGCCGATTCCTCGCTCGCGCGCTATGCCAGGCGCTTGCGCCGGCGCTTTGCGGGTAAAGCGGATAACTGACTCCGGCGCCCCTTCCTCTCTGGCGGGCGTCGGGGTATGGATCATCCGAAGCAGCACCTCTCGATCCAAAGAAGGGGCCTCGCGGGCGGGGCCCCTTCTCATTCGGATCGGCGGCTCCTCCGTGTGCGCTCGCTTCCGCCGCCTTGGGCTTATTGCCGGCGAACTCGCTCAGCGGCACCTCATCGGCGCAGCCGTGGTCGCGACTCATCACCAATTGCCGCGATTGCCGTCGGCGGCCCGAGGTGGCGCGATTGCAGGCGCGGTGCTCCGGCCCCCCGGAACGGGTCCGATCGTTGTCGGTCACGGTCGTCCACGCGATTCTCATCATTCCTGGCAGACACGCTCGGGTCCGCCGTCGCCTGCCTGATTGGAAGCTCGTGACCCGAAAGCGGGGCGAGTCGCCAGCGCCCGATCGCAAGTAACCCGCAGCCGAAAGGGACCGGAGCCCGACAACGGAACGATCGGACTCCGGCTAGAGGACCCACAGTCCTCTCGGCAGTCCGAGCATAGCCCCGGATTCGGCCCTGGACCACGTTTGCGACCGCAGATTCGTGGTAGCCGGATCCTGGGAGGGACGGCAGGGCGCCCCACCCGAGTCAGATAGACGCTGAGAACCGCGCTTTGCGCCTGGCGCTGGGGCTTCGCGAGAAACCCAGCCGAGGCGAGACTCGGCGTTCAAGACGAGGAACATAGCCATGGAAGGCCTGTTGAAGGGGCCGTCTGAATCCCCTGAAGCGCGGATCGCGGTCACGGAGGACTTCTTTCGAAAGCTCAATCTCGGCCAGACGGAAAGCGCATTCCGCGATCACGGTGGGGCGTACATCCAGTGCGAGTGCTGGCAGGAGCGATGTGGCGAGCGGATCTCGGTCTCGGCCGAGGATTGGGCGCAGGTTCGCGCCCAGGGCAACCGCTTTGCCGTTGCGCCCAACCATGTGGCAAAACGCTTCGAAGCGGTGCTGACCACCTATCCGAGCTTCTGGCTGATCGAGAAGTTCGGTGAGGCGGGTGAGATCGCCGAGGAGCTGGCGAGGTTGGAGCGCGCCGCGATTGCGGCCGTGAGGGCAGGGGCAGAGCGCGAGCGTTCGGATGTCACGCACCGGCGTAAATCTCGAGCCGGGATCCACGCTCTTAGAGGCTGAGCCGAACATGGATGCTTCGTCGTCACAGTTCGAGGTCAGGCACACGGAGGTCGACGGGCTGGCAGAGGTCGCGGTCGCCGGAGAGCTTGATGCGGACACCTGCGGCGAGGTCGTCTCCAGACTGCGGAGGGCGTTACGACGCGATGAACCAGTCGTGCTCGATCTGGATGAGTGCACGTTCACCGACTTGGAAGCTGTTGACGGCATCGCCGAAGCGATCGGGCGACCCAAGAACGGGGACGGCGAGCTGGTCATCTGCAATCCCAGCCGTTACGTGGCAATGGTTCTCAACATCACCGGGTTGGATGGGATGCCGGGAGTGCGACACGGGTACCAGGACGGTGCCCCGATCGGCAGGGACGGCGCGGAGTGGTAGGGGGCGAGAGTTCCTCTCATTGGCGGGTGCCCCTACCTCCGCGCTCCGAGACTCCAGTCCGGGCCCTGATGACGAGCCCGACCGCCCGCCCTGGGCAAGCGCCAGCCGGGAACATCCTTGAATCCCGGGCTAGCGGGGCTATCGTGATCGCAGGGAAGGGACTCCAGTCAGCGCCTGACCCCGACCAAGACTCGCGAGAACGAACGCCGGGGGCAGCGGACGGGCTTACGGACACCCACTTGAAGGCGGTGTGCCGTGACGTTCCCTGAGCCGAATCCAGTTCGAGAGTCCCTGCAGCAGGGACAGTTGACCATCGTCGTGCTTCGGGGGGAGGCGACGTGCGTGGTTAAGCTCGTGGGCGAGCTTGACCTCGATTCCGCACCCACGCTGGAGCGAGAGCTCGACCGTCTGATCGCAGTCGAGCCCGAGATCCTGGTCGTCGATCTGGAGAGGCTTAGGTTCATCGATTCGTCTGGCCTTAGCTGCCTGTTCGAAGCGGGAAAAGTCGCGGCGAGCAATGGCGATGTATTGCGATTCCGGGGAGCAACCGGGCACGTCGAGGAGATGCTCGAGCTGACCGACATCAAGAAGCTGCTGCGGTTCATCGACTGATGGTGCACGCGACGAAGCTGAGCCGACGCCCCGCACCCCAGACGCTCGAACGGACACGACACCTGGGCCGTCAGCGGGGGGGCGCCGACTCGTCAGGGGTCACACGGACGACGGGACCGCCGCACTGACGGAAGCCGGGGGTAGGGGCGCAAGCTCTCCCCGCGCACCTCCCCGTGCCCCATTGGCGGTGGCCCGTCATCGGGCGAGCCAAGGCCCTCGAAGCCGCCGGGCTGTCGAGTAGGGCCCTCATCCCGGCCCCCGCCGGGAAACGCGCCCGTAACCCCGACGGTTGGGTACGCGCTCACTCGAATAGAGGCGCTTGCCTCCACCGGCGATCGGTTCATCTCCCGCCCGGCGCCGGGTAAGGCGCAGGGAGAACAAAGCGAAGGGGCGCCTGCCTCCGAAAACGGGCGCCCCTTCGTATTTTGGGTCACCGGATGACTCCGGCGGGATCAGCACCTTGACGACTGCCATGCCGATCGCGAGGGCGAGGCCGACCAAGGCAAGAGTAAACGCCGCGCCCGCAGCGATCGCAGCGAAGCCGTCGATGCCCTCATCGATGGCGAGCTTTCCAGCGCCGCTGGCCAGCGTGACCACTATCCCCACGAATCCCGTCAAGCCGGCGGCGCGACTGTTAAAGCTCTGCTCCTTGGCATCCTCAGCATTCTGGAACTCGCGCACCGCCTCGAGAAGCGTCTCGACCGTGTCCTTGGTGATCTTTCGGGCGGCGGGCGGATTGATCCCGGCAACCTAGAATCCGCGGCAGCCCGGGGATCTGCGCAGGGGTCGGACTTTCCGCGTCGGAGGGTCCGCGCGTTCTGTTGACCCAGGCGTTGACCCGGAGAGCGAAGCGGCCCCTCTCGGGAGCCGCACACCGCTTGGTCGAGCGATGGGCCGGGGTGGATTCGAACCACCGTCTAACGGATTATGAGTCCGCTGCTCTGACCAACTGAGCTACCGGCCCGCTTCGCGAGCGTAGCGCCGGTCGCTCGAGGTGGGGCGCCTCTTGACGCACAACCGTCCCCACACAACCGTCCCCACTGCGCTGATAGGACTGCTTCGCGATGACTTCGTCGTACGTGGTGACCTGAGGTGGAGGCGGGATCGGGCGCGCGATCGTCGAGCGGCTGATCGAGGACGGGCACGTCGTCACGGTGGACATCGACGCCGACGCGCTCGGCTGGACGAGTGAGCACGAGAGGATCAGCGCGGTGGCCGGCGATGCCGCCGACGAGACGGTTGCGGAGCGTGCAGCCGACACGGCCGCGAGCGCGGGCACGCTCGCCGGCTGGGTGAACAACGCGGCGGTCTTTCGAACCGCTGCGCTCCACGCCGTGCCCGCTCAGGGAATCCTGGAGTTGATCTCGGTGAATCTTGGCCTTGCTCTCACGGGTCCGGCCGTCGCAGTCAGGCGCTTCCTCGCCGCCGGCAACGGCGGGGCGATCGTCAACGTCTCGTCGCACCAGGCGCAGCGCGCGGTGCCGGGGGCAGTTCCATATGCGACTGCGAAGGCGGCGATCGAAGGGCTGTCGCGGGCGGTAGCGGTCGACTACGGGCGTCACGCGATCCGAACGAACGCTGTAGCCCTAGGCTCGATCGCCACCGAGCGCTACGAGCAGCTATGCGGCGCCCGGCCCTCGGTTGACGAGGAGATGCAGCGACTGCATCCGCTTGGTCGGGTCGGCCGACCGTCCGAGGTGGCAGCGGTGGTCGCCCACCTGCTCTCCCCCGAGGCGAGCTACGTCAACGGGGCGATCGTGCCCGTCGACGGCGGGCGAGCCGCGCTCGGCCTGGATCCCGAAACGCGGGCGCCAGAGGCCTGACGGTCCCCGTCACATACCGTCAAAGTGTTGTGAGTGAGTCCGCAGCACGGATGCCCGATCGAGACTCGGCTGGGCTGATGGCGCAGCTGGTCGGTGACTCCCGCGAGTATGCGCCGGCCCCCGGCTTCGTCGACGAGCTGTTCGCCGATACGGGCGTGCCGCGGAAGCACGCGGCGAACCTGGTCACGACGCTCGACGGCATGGGCAGGGTGGTGCTCACCGAGCTGGGCCACCGCCGGGACGAGATCTTCCGCCAGCAGGGAATTACGTTCGCGATCTCCGATCCGAGCGGGGCGCCACACGAGCGCCCCTTCCCGCTCGACCTGGTGCCGCGCATCATCCCGGCGGACGAGTGGGAGCTGATCGAGCGCGGGCTCGCCCAGCGGCTGGCGGCCCTCAACGCCTTTCTCGACGATGTCTACCACGGACGGGAGATCGTGCGGGAGGGGATCGTTCCGTGGGAGCTGGTGCTCGGCTCGCCGGAGTTTCGCCGTGCGGTCCACGGCGTCCGGCCGCCCGGCGGCATCTACTTCCACGTCGCCGGTTGCGATCTGGTGCGCGACGCCGACGGCGGCTGGCGGGTGCTGGAGGACAACCTGCGCACGCCATCCGGCATCTCCTACGTGCTCGAGAACCGACTGGCGATGACGCGGCTGTGTCCCGAGCTCTTCACGGGCTACCGGGTGCGGCCGGTGGATCACTATCCGCAGCTGCTGCTCGGCGCCTTGCGCGATATCGCGCCGGCGCCCGGCCGCGAGCCGACCGTGGTGGTCTGGACGCCCGGTCCCGCCAACAGCGCCTACTTCGAGCACTCCTTCCTGGCGCGGCAGATGGGCGTCGAGCTGGTCGAGGCGAGCGACCTCGTGGTGCGCGACGACATCTGTTACATGCGGACCACCGAGGGGCTCTCGCGCGTCGACGCGATCTATCGCCGGCTCGACGACGATTTCATCGACCCGCTGGAGTTCCGGCCCGACTCGCTGCTCGGCGTGCCGGGGCTGATCCGGGCATACAGGGCCGGGACGGTGGCGCTGGCAAACGCGGTCGGCACCGGCGTGGCCGACGACAAGGCGGTCTACCGCTACGTGCCGGAGATGATCTCCTACTACCTCGGCGAGAAGCCGCTGCTCGAGAACGTGCAGACCTACCTGCTGCGCGAACCCGAGCAGCTCGACGCGGTGCTGGATCGCCTGGACGGCGTCGTGGTCAAGCCGACGGATCAGTCGGGCGGCAAGGGCGTGTTCATCGGCCCGCGGGCGAGCGACGCGGAACTGGCGAGGCAGCGCGAGCTCGTCCTGCGCGACCCATCGCTGTGGATCGCGCAGGAGCTGGTTTGCCTGTCGACCACGCCGACCGTTACCGAGAGCGGCGCGCTGGTGCCGCGGCACGTCGACCTGCGGCCGTTCGCGGTCTGCGGCGCGGAGTTCCGGATCATCCCCGGCGGGCTCACGCGGGTGGCGCTTCGGGAGGGGTCGATGATCGTCAACTCCTCTCGCGGGGGCGGGTCCAAGGACACCTGGGTGCTCGACGCGGCCGGGCCGCACGTCGCCGAAGTGGAGGACGTAGCCGCCCGCGAGTTGCCCGACATGCCGACGCTCGAGCAGGCGACGTGGACCGGGCAAGAGCAGCAGCAGCAGCAGCAGCAGCAGCATGGATCCGGGCGAGCGGGCGGCGACGGCTGACGATGCTGGCGCGAATCGCCCACGAGCTGTACTGGATCGGCCGTTACGTCGCGCGGGCCGATGACACGGCGAGGATGCTCGACGGGCTGTTCCGAGCGAGCCTGCAGGCGCCGGGAGGGCCAGGGACCGCGAGGTTGCCCTGGGAGACCGTGATGACGGCGTTGGGGGCGAGGCCAGATCCCGACGAGGCGCCCGTCTCGGCAAGCGAGGCCGTGAGGAGCTTGACGCTCGACGCCGACAGCCCGGCCTCGGTGACGGCTTGCGTGGCGCGAGCGCGCGACGGTGCCAAGCGCGTGCGCGACGTGGTCTCCCGCGAGATGTGGCAGACGCTCAACACGCTGTACCTGGAGCTCGACACGAGCGACCTCGGATCGGCGCTGCGGACCGGGCCCTATTCGGTCTACGCCTTCGTGCGCGAGCGCTGCGCGCTGTGGTGGGGACTTGCCGACGAAACGATGCTGCGCGACCAGGCGTACGCGTTCCTCGCCGCCGGCCGCCACGCCGAGGGCGCCAGCATGATGCTGCGGATGCTGAGGGTCTCGATCGTCCCGAGCCTGGCGCTTGTGGACGAGTCGGGATCATCCGCCGAGGGACCGGCGCCGGCGCTGCTTCAGGCGATCGGCGGGCTCGAGGCGTTCCGGCGCTCGGTGCCCGGGCCGGCGGACGCATACCCGGTGGCCAAGTTCCTGCTGTTCGAGCCGACCTATCCACACTCGGTGGCGGCGGCGCTGGAGCTCGTGCACGGCCGGCTGCGGGATGCCGACCCCAGCTATCGCACGGCCGCTCCCCTGCTGCGGCTTGCGCGGCTGCGGGCGGAGCTCGAGTTTCACCGCGGGGGACCGCCGCAGGACGGCGGCGAGGGGCTCGCGTCGCTGCTCGAGCACGTGCAGCGCGAGCTGTCCGAGGCCGATGCTGAGATCGAGCGCCGCTACTTCAGCGGCGCGGCGGCCCAGCCGCACGTGGTGACGGCATGAAATTCAGGATCACCTACACCACCGAGTACCGCTACTCCGAGCCCGTGAGGGACAACCTCAACGTGCTGCGCGTGAAGCCCGCGACGACCAAGACGCAGGCCGTCGACGACTTCGCCCTGCGTGTCGCTCCCGAGACGCGGCTGCACCAGTACCGCGACTACTTCGGCTCGGAGGTCGTGGAGCTCGGCGTGACGGAGCCGCACGAGCGGCTCGACATCGAGGCGCGGATGCACGTGACGACAAGCGAGCCCGAGCCTGCGCCGGCCGGGTCCTGGGAGGCGGTGGCGAGCCGCGGCTATCGAACCGAGGGCGGGGAGCACCTCCTGCAGACCGAGATGTCGCCGCCGGGCGGGGCGCTGGACGGACTGCTGGATGCGGTTCGGGCGGCGACGCCGGCGGAGAGCCTCGCTCGGGTCAGCGAGGAGATCCCGGACCGGTTCGAGTACCGCTCCGGATCGACGTTCGTCGGCTCGACGGTGAGCGACCTGCTCGAGGGTGGCGCCGGGGTGTGTCAGGACTTCGTTCACCTCGGGCTGATGCTGCTGCGCGAGCTGGGAGTCGCATCGCGCTACGTGTCGGGATACCTGTTCGCCGCGCCCGAGGACGGCGGCCCCGACTCGGTCGAGGTTCAGACGCACGCGTGGCTTGAGGCGCTCGTGCCCGACGCCGACAGCGGGCCGAGGTGGGTCGGAGTCGATCCCACCAACCGCAAGCTCGTCGGCGAGACGCACGTGAAGATCGGTCACGGGCGCAACTACCAGGACGTGGCACCGATCCGGGGCGTGTATCGCGGACCCGCCACGAGCGAGCACACGGCCGCAGTCCAGATGCGGCGACTGAACGACAACGGGGCCTAGACGCCGACTCGCTCGAGCGCCTGCTCGAGCTCCGCGGCGCTGAAGGCGCCCTCGATGCGGGTGTCGACGCGGCCGTTGCGGTCGATCACGAACAGCCACGGCTCCGTCTGGAGGTTGTAGGCGCGCACCTGCTCGCGTAGGCCCTTGTTCGGGTCGTTGTCCGCGTAGATCTCCATCTGGATGAAGGCGGCGTCGTCCTGGTGTTCGTTGGACACCTGCTCGGCGACGTCGACGACGGGGCCGCAGACGCGGCTCTGGCACAGCGCCGGCGTGGCGAAGAGCAGCACAACCGGCTCCTTGCCGAGCACGTCGGCCAGGTCGTCTTCGTGCAGCGTGCTGGGTGGGATGCGCGTGTCGATCTCCGACACGTCGGCGACGTCGTCGGTGGTGGGCGTGTGAACGCTCGGCGCGTGCTCTCCTGGAGCCGGGACGGGGTCGTCGCGCCGCACGACGAGACTTGTGGTGACGCGGCTCGCGGTGATTTCGCCGTCCTGGCGGATGAGGGCGATCAGGCGCCACTCCCCGGGCGCATCGAGTACTAGGTCGCTGACGTAGACCACCTTCGCAGCATCGGGGTCGTCAGCGGTTGTCTTGGCGGTGAAGGCGGTTTCGGTCTCGAGGCTCTCGATGCGAGCCGGGAATGGCCCCTTCGCCTCTCCGTGGGGGCCGTGTGCGGCGTAGATCGCAACCTCGGCATCGGTGACCTGCTCTTGGGAGATGGTGAAGACTCCGAATCCGAAGCGGTTGCGGCCCTGGTTGACGGTCAGACCCGCGGGTGAGACGACCAGGTCGCCGGGGTTGGAGTCGGCGTAGAGCTCCTCGAGCGTGCGTCCGTCCGGCGTCGGGAAATCGGCCGCGGAAGGCGCCGGCTGGGCGCCCTCGCCCGACGAGTCGGAATCGTCGTCGCCGCAGCCGGCGACGGCTAGCGCGCCAGCGGCCAGTGCCGCGAGCCCGAGGGATCGATAGGTGGTCCCGCGCACCCGCCGCATGCTAGGGAACCAGGCTAATCGCGCGGTAAGCGCGGGTCGGCTCCGCGCCGGCGCATATAGGGTGCTCGTCCGCAGTCGAGCGAATGGAGGATGCGTGGCGGATCGTGCGGCATTGGTGACTGGCGGATCGAGCGGGATCGGCTTGGCGATCGCGCGGGCGCTGGCCGAGGATGGATACGGCGTCACCGTCTCGGCGCGGCGGCCCGACAAGCTCGAGGCGGCGGCCGACGAGCTGCGGGCGGATGGCCACGACGTGCACTCGTTCGCCGCCAACGTGATCAACGAGGAGGAGATCGTGGCGTTGATCGGCGCTCACGAGGAGCGATTCGGCCGCCTCGACGTGCTCGTCAACAACGCCGGGCTGGGCGTCGGCGCGCAGATGGGCGAGATCGAAACCAAGAAGCTCGACATGCAACTCGACATCAATCTGCGCTCGTATGTGATCGCGACGCGCGAGGCGCTGCCGCTGCTTCGCAAGGCTGGCGCGGAGCACGGCAAGGCGCTGATCGTCAACACGGCGTCGATCGCCGGCAAGGCCGGGCAGCCGTGGATCTCCGTCTACTCGGCGACCAAGTTCGGCGTGGTCGGGTTCAGCGAGGCCACGCAGAGGGAGGTGGGCGCCGACGGCATTCAGGTGACGGCGCTGTGCCCGGGGTTCGTGGATACGGCGATGACCGAGTGGGTGCGCGGGCAGGTCGATCCCGAGGCGATGATCAGGCCCGAGGACATCGCCGAGGCGGTGCGGATGCTGCTGCGCACCTCGCCCAACTGCCACGTGCCGGAGATCCTGTTCCTGCGCCCGGGCGAAGCGGTGGGGACGGTCGGCTAGGGCTCGGCGGGCTCGGCGCGGTCTGCGCCGCTAGGGCTCGGCGCGGTCGGGCTCGGCCGCGCGCTCCCAGCTGCCCTCCTCGGCCAGCGCCTGCTCGGCAACGGTGAGGAGGTCGAGGTACGGGGCCGGGCGCTTGCGGCGGATCTGGATCTCCGGTGGCGGGGATTCGCAGCGGGCGAGCTCGGCTCGCTCCGCGCGGATCTGCGCGGCGAGCTCGGCAATCGATCCGGCGGCCGGCAGGTCCTGGCGGGCGAGGCTCGATTCGATCATCGAGCGCAGCGTGCGGACCTCCCGGCGGGTGGCGCGGCGGGGTCGGCGGGCGTTCGTGTAGGCATCCCAGGCGCGGGCGAAGCCGGCGAGCGAGGTGCGCCCGCCGTTGCGATGCGCGGCGAGCATTGGACAGATGCCGCCGGATTCGGGGTCGACGTAGGCGCCGACGACGATGCGGTTGGAGTCGATGCCGCGCAGCATCGCCTCCTTGGTGCGGGTGGGCAGCGCGTCGACCGCTAGGCGCAGTCGCTGCGCGGCGTTCCTCTCCCTGCGTCGCATGGAGAGAATGGTGCGGAAGTGAGGGGCGCGACAGGAACGCGGCCGGTGCGCGGAACGGGATCTTGCAGCGACGGTTCCTAGTCGCGGCGTTCGGGGACGCCGGCCATGCGTTCCCGGCGATTGCGCTGGCGCGGGCGCTGGCGCGGCGCGGCCACGAGGTCGTCGTGGAGACGTGGGAGAAGTGGCGCGACGCGGTTGAGGCCGAGGGCGTGCGGTTCACCGCTGCGGAGGAGTACAAGACCTTCCCCCCTCCCCCGGCCGGCTCCGAAGACGGGCCGTCGGCCGCCGATGCGGCGCTGGCGCTGTTGCCGTTCGTGCAGGACTTGCGGCCGGACGTCGTGGTGAGTGACATCCTCACGGCGGCGCCGGCGCTGGCGGCGGAGCGCGCGGGCGTGCGGCGAGCGACTCTGATCCCGCATGTGTATCCGGTGCACGAGCCGGGGATGCCGTTCTTTGCGTTCGGCGCGCGGCCGCCGCGGACTCCCGCGGGGCGCGCGTTGTGGAAGGCGGCGATGCCGGTGCTCGTGGGCGGGTTGCGGCGCGGGCGCCGCGAGGGGAACGCAATGCGCGAGGCGGTTGGGCTGGGGCCAATCGAGCGCTTTCACGGCGGGATCAGCCAAGAGCTGGCGCTGGTGGCGACGTTCCCGCAGCTCGAGTATCCGCGGCGCTGGCCCGCGCATGTGCACGTGACGGGGCCGATGGAGTTCGAGCTGCCGTACCAGGAAGTCGACCTGCCGGCGAGCGATCAGCCGCTCGTGCTGGTCGCGCCGTCGACGGCGCAGGATCCGGAGTGCAGGCTGGTACGGGTGGCTCTGCAGGCGCTCGCCGAGGAGCCGGTGCAGGTGCTGGCGACGCTGAACGGGATGCGGCCGGAGCTGCCGCTCGGCGAGGCACCGGCTAATGCAGTGGTCGTCGACTGGGTCGGCTACTCGCAGGTGATGCCGGCGGCTGATCTAGTGGTGACGCACGGCGGGCACGGGACAGTGGCGCGAGCGCTCGGGTCGGGGACACCGGTGCTGTGCTGCCCGGCCGTCGGCGACATGGCGGAGAACGGGGCGCGCCTGCAGTGGGCCGGCGCGGGATTGATGCTGCCCTGGCGGTTGACTCGGCCGGGACCGATGCGAGTCGCTGTGCGGCGGCTCCTCGGGGATCCGTCGTTTGTCGGTCGGGCCGCCGAGATCGCCGCTTGGGCCCGAGAACACGACGGGCCCGACCACGGTGCACGGTCAGTCGAGGAACTCGCAATCTCCAAATAAAGAAAGACCGGCAATTTGCAGGCCTTTTGAGGCTCCGGGGGTGGGACTCGAACCCACACGCCCTTTCGGGCAACAGATTAACAGTCTGCCGCGGCTGCCAGTTTCGCCACCCCGGAGTGCGTGATGCGTTCCGATTCGCCCGGAACACGTCTATGTGGCTGGAAGGCTAGCGGCTCCCGCTTCCACCTCCGCATGGCATGTGGCACAGAGTAGAACGCACTTCTGAGCCTCAATTCGGGCAACAGCGATGGCGCGCGTCACGCCACGGTTGCTGACCGCGAACTCCTTCTGATCGGGATCAATGTGATGAAACTGGAGTGCCGCTGGGTGTCGGTCATAACCACAGATCGCACACCGGCCGCCCGCCTCCAGGACGAGCGCCTCCTTGACCCTCCGACGTCGCCGCGCAACTGCTTCTGAGTTGCATCGGGCACATCGGTGTCGCCCACTCTTGAAGACGAGGAAGTCGGTCTCGCCGTGCCGGCGACATGTCCCCAGGAACCTCGTCTGTCCCGCCGCCAATGCCTCGCGTGCCCGTTGGGTGTTCTCGTGGCGCCGCGTGGTGCTCAGTCCGTGCTTGTTGAGCCAGTGCCGCACAGTGGATGTGCTGCGGTCCAGTTCATCGGCGATCTCGGCAAGGGTCGCGCCGCGCTCGACAAATGGCTCCAGTTGCGCACGGGTGAGCCCACCGCGTGGCGCGTACCTCTCCTTGCCGTTGGCGGTCAGGCCGTACTTCTTGACCCAGTAGCCGACCGTCGACGGATCGCGGTTGGTCAGGGCGCCGATCTGGGGAAGCGACAGTCCCGCGTCGAGCCAGGCCTTGAGTTGAGTGCGATCCATGGCCGAATTGTTCGGCGCGGATCGGATGGAAACCGAACACCTGTTCGTCTACCAGTTCCGCCACACGACCACGAGGCCCGCCGCGACTAGCGGTCGAAATGGGCGATTTGCTCCGCCAGCTCGCCGCGGCGGCGGTGCAGGTCAACCGGCGGCTCTCCCCCGTTTTCGTTCGCGGCAGCGATCTGGTCGTCCACCCGGGCCAGCTCCAGCTCGAGGAAGTTGAGCTCCATCGCGGCGGGGCTGGCCGGCTCGCGCTCCGAGCGCATCGCCACCCGGGTCACGTAGGCCCACAGTTCCTCGTCGTCGCGCTCGAGTCCATCAGTCGGATCCTCCGGATGCTCGCGCAACCACGTCCACGCCCGGGCCGCGGCCGGCGACGAGAAGTGCTCGGCGGTCAATCGATCCAGGTACTCGCGCCCGTCGGCCGGCGACGCCACGCACATCGCCAGCAATGCCTCCTCGCGATGCTCGCGCGCGCTCATCGGACGCCCCGGCGCCGGCGCGCCGCGCCGACCGCTCGCCCGCTCGGCACCACCTGCAGCGGGCTTCGAAGCCTCGGCCGTTCGCCGCCCCGCCCCGGCAACCCGCCGTGCCACCAAGCCCGGATCCGCCCCGAGCCGGTCCGCAACCTCGCGCATAAGCTCCTCGCGGGTGATCGAATCGGACATCGCCCCGATCACCGGCACCGCCTCATCGAGCGCCCGGTCGCGTCCGGCCGGACTGCCGGTATCGGCATCGTCGAGCAGCATCCGCACGTGGAACACAGGCAGCTCCTCCGCTTCCTCGACTGCCGCGCGAAACCGCTCAGCGGCGTCCAGGCGCGCCGCCTCATCCCCATCCGTCAGCAGGTCCGCGGGGTCCTTGCCCTCCGGCAACCGCGCCACGCGAAGCCGCACTCGCTTGCCGCTCGCCACCGTCTGCGCTCGCAGCATCGCCTCGCGCCCCGACCGATCCGCATCCAGCGCCAGCACCACCTCCTCGGTGTAGGCGGCGAGGATCCGCACCTGCTCGGGCGTGATCGCCGTCCCCATCACCGCCACCGCCTCGGTGATCCCGGCCTGATGGCAAGCCAGGACGTCCGTGTACCCCTCCACGACCACCGCGCGCCCGGCCTTGGTGATCGCCGGCCGCGCTCGGTCGATGCCGAACAGCGTGCGCCGCTTGCGATACAGCTCCCCCTCCGGCGAGTTCTTGTACTTCGGCTTCTGGTCGGGCAGCACCGCCCGCCCGCCGAACCCCTGCACCCGCCCCCGCGCGTCGCAGATCGGGAACGTGATCCGCGAGCGAAACGCGTCGTAGTCCCCCCTCCCCTGCTGAGAAGCCTGCACCAACCCTGCCGCCCTCATCTCCTCGACCGAGTACCCAGCGCGCTGCCCGCGCACCAGCACCGTGTCCCACTTTCCCGGAGCCAGGCCCACGCCGAAGTCGCGCAGCACCTCCTCCCCGAGCCCGCGCCCCGCGAGATAGTCGCGCGCCTTCCGCGCCTGCGGCGACTCCCACAGAAAGCTCGCGTAGAAAGCCGCCGTGCGCTCGAGCAGCTCGCCCAACCGCGTGCGCCGCTTGCGCTGTTCCTCCGCCCTCGGATCCTCGCGCTCGCGCTGCAACTCCACGCCGTAGCGATCCGCCAGCGACTCGACCGCGTCAGGAAACGAAAGCCCCTCCTGCTCTTCGACGAACTTGATCACGTCGCCCCCCACCCCGCAGCCGAAGCAGTGATAGAGCTTGGCGGCGGGATCGATGGAGAACGACGGCGTGCGCTCGTCGTGGAACGGACATAGCCCGCTGAATCGGGTGCCCGACCGCCGCAGATCGGTGTAGGCGGACACGACCTCGACGATGTCGGCCGCCTCCTTGACCCGCTCGATGCTGTCCCCGGTGAACTGCGCCATCGCTCTCCGGCCCGCCCGACGGCGCTACAGCCGCGACTCCTCCGGGAGCGCCAGGCGCCTGAAAGACGCGATGGCGTAGCGATCCGTCATTCCAGCCACGTAGTCGGTCACCCGCTGCACCGGGTCGGTGCCCAGCGTCCCGTCCCCGACCTCGTCCGGGTGCTCGAGGTAGTGATCGAACAGCCCGCGCAGGGTCCGACGCACCCGATCGTGCTCGCTGCGCGCCTCCGGAGCGAGGTACACCCGCTCGAACATGAACTTGCGCAGGCGCAGCATCGCCGCCCCCACTTCGTCCGACTGGGCGATATCACCTGCATTGCGTGAGGTCACGACGATGTCGTTGACGAGCGTGTCGATGCGCGCCGACCCGGTGCGACCCAGCAGCTCGATCTCCGCGGCCGGCAGATCCTCGGGACTCACGATCCCCGCGCGCAGGGCGTCGTCGATGTCGTGGTTGATGTAGGCGACGCGATCGACCAGGCGCACCACGCGTCCCTCGAGCGTCGCCGGCTTCTCTGGACCCGTGTGGGTGAGGATCCCGTCGCGAACCGCCTCGGTCAGGTTCAGCCCCCGCCCGTCGCGCTCGAGCGTGTCGACCAGCCGCAGCGAGTGGCGGTTGTGCTTGAAGCCCGTGCCCGCGTGCTCGCGCAGCGCTTCGTCCAGCGTCTCCTCCCCGATGTGTCCGAACGGCGGATGCCCGAGGTCGTGCCCCAGGCCGATCGCCTCCGTCAGATCCTCGTTGAGCGCAAGGGCCCGCGACACCGTCCGCGCGATCATCGAGGTCTCGAGCGTGTGCGTCAGCCGCGTGCGGTAGTGATCGCCCTCGGGCGCGATGAACACCTGCGTCTTGTGCTTCAGCCGCCTGAAGGCCTTGGAGTGCACGATCCGGTCGCGGTCGCGCTGAAACGGCGTCCGCACGGGGCTGTCGGGCTCGGGCTCGCGTCGGATCGCCGGATACGACGGCGTCGCCAGCTCCCACAGATACTCCGCCTCCCACGCCCGCACGCGCTCCTCCAAGGGCCTGGCGGCGGTGACCGAAGTGGCGGAGGCGTCGGACATCGAGCTCTAGAAGAGCATAGGCTCAGGGGGCGCCGTTTCATCCCCCACGTGCGCGGGTAAGACGGCGCTTCGACCGCTGACCACACACGACCGCCAGGGGGTCTACCCGAATGAAGCGAACCGTCGTCTGCTCACTCGCGCTTGCGCTCGCGCTGCCGTCCGGCGCCAACGCCGCCGCCGACCTCGATTCGAGCCCCGCTCCGCAAGCACGTCGCGGCACGGCACCCGATCTCTCCATCTCGTTCACCGTCCGCACGCGCAATGGCAACCCCAAGCAGGTCAAGAAGTTCGTCGCCAACGGCGTGCCGTTCACCTGCAGCGACGGCAGCAGCGGCACGACGACGGAGCCCGCGCGGCTCGGCAAGAAGATGAAGGTGAACGACAAGCGCAAGTTCCATGGCCGCGCCAAGCTTGGCGAGACGACGATGATCGTCAGGGGCAAGATCCGGAAGAAGGGCCGAGCCCGGGGAACCGTGCGCCTGTTCGGCCCCGAGGCAACCGATCCGAGCGTCACCTGCGACAGCGGAGCGGTGGGCTGGCGCGTGCGACGCAACTAGCAGCCGACGAACAACACCCCGACGTCAAGTGGCGAGTTGTTCGCGGTATGCGAGAACAACTCGCCGGCGCGGCGCAGTGGATCAGTCAAGCCGCCGCGCGCAGGTGCACGTGGGCGTGGTGCTCGAGCGTCTCGGTGACCGCTCGCTCCGCCTGGCGCAGCGCTCGCTCGGAGGCGCTCGGCGCCTGCGCCAGTGGCCTCCCCAGCGCCTCGATCATGAACGCGTGCGCGTCGCGCGAGAGGGGAAAGCCTCCCCGCTCGCAGGCAGAGCAGACGACGCCACCCGCAGCGCCCGAGAACCCGCTCAGCCCGTCTCGCTCGCCGCAGCGCGCGCACGACGCCAGCTCCGGCGCGAAGCCGGCCGCCAGCGCCAGCTTGAGGCGAAACGCGAGCGCCGCCGCAAGGCCCGCCGCGCCGTCGGCCGAGCCGTCGCCCGCCACCGACTCCGAACCGTCGAGCAGCGCCAAGTAGCGGCCGAGCAGGTTGTACGCGCTCGGATTGGCCTCCTCGGTGTCGAGCAGACGCAGCACCGCGTCGCAGGCGCGCGCCGCCGCGCCCAGCGCTGGGCCGTCGGCGCGTAGATTGGGATGCGCCGCGACCGTGTGCGCCGACGTCACCGTCGCCAGATCCCCCCGCCCCTCGTACAGCACCAGGTCGAGGCGAAAAAACGGCTCCAGCCGGCCGCCGAAGCGCGAGCGCGGGCGCCTCGAGCCCTTAGCGATCGCCCCAATCCTGCCCCGCGTCGCGCTGTAGAGATGCAGCACGCGATCGGCCTCGCCGTAGCGAATGCTGCGCAGGACGATCGCCTCGGTCTTGAAGCTTCCCGCCATGGGGGCCGCATAGCCTGACCCGCGGCCCGGACGCATCCGCGCCCGCTGCTTACTCGGAGCTCGCGTACTGGTCCGCGCCCAGGAAGTGCAGCGACACGTACGGCTCGTCCCCGACCACCCAGCTGTCGTGGTCGGGCGGCACGGCGAAAATGTCGCCCGGCTCCATCACCTCGTCGTAGTCGGGGCCGACCACCGCCGCGCGCCCCGACACCACCAGTCCCAGGTGCTCGACCATGCAGCGCTCCTCCGGCGAGGAGCCGATGTGCTCGCTCCACTTCCACCCCGGCTGATACGTCGCGCGCCCGATCGTCATCCCGCCGATCCGCACCAGCTCGAAGCGCCCGAGCGGAAACTCACGCACCTCGTCGGGCTCTTCGAACCGCCGCAGCAGGAACTCGTCGATGGCCACTGGCTTACGACTTTACGGCGAGTGCGCCACCGAGTCGCGGATCGCCTCGGCTGTGACCGTTGCGGCCATCGTGCCGAGCACCATGAGCGCCCACGAGGCCTCCGGGCTGGGCGGGGCCGGCACGTCCTCACCCGCGGCGAGGCAGAAGACCACGTCGCCGTCGACGGGCGAGAACACTGGGTCGACCGCACGCGCGACCCCCGCCGTCGCCATCCGCGCCACGATCCCGCACCCGCGCTTGTCCAGCGGTGCGTCTGTGCAGACGCAGACCAGCGTGGTGCTCTGCCCCGGCTGCACGGCGTAGGGCGGGCCGCTGATTCCGGGCATCAGCTCGGCGCTGCGGGCCATGCTGCCGTCGTCGCGCCGCGGCCCGCCCAGCACCTCACCGTCCGCGCCGACCACGTCCCCCGCCGCGTTGCAGACCGCCACCGCGGCAACGGTCGCCCCGTCTGGCACACGGGCAGCGGCGTAGCCGACACCCGCCCGCGTCGCCCGCTCGTGGCCGAGCGCTTTGCCCACCATCGCGCCTGCGCCAGCTCCGATCGGCCCACGCTCGGGCACACCCTCCCCCGCGGCGTCACAAGCCGCATAGCCCTGCTCGGGGCCGGGCCGAGTGGCGGCGTCGCCCTCGGCGAGGTCGTAGATCACAGCGGTCGACACCAACGGCACGTGTCCGGTGGGTGTCGGGCGCCCGAAGCCGTGCTCCTCCAGCCACCGCGAGACGCCGTCTGCTGCGGCGAGACCGAAGGCGCTACCGCCGGTCAGCAGCACGGCGGTCGGGCCCTCCGCGTTGGCCAGCGGGCCGAGCAGCTCGATCTCCCGGGTGCCGGTCCCGCCGCCGCGCACGTCGACACCCCCGGTGGTGCCGGCGGGCGGAATCACCACCGTGCAGCCGGTACGCGCCTCGGGATCCGTCCAGTGGCCGAACAGGAAGCCAGCCGGTGGCGCGACGAGCGCTGCGCTCATCGCCTCGCCCCGCTACGCGCCGGGCGCCCCCGTCTGCGCCGGCGCCGGCGCAACCGCGTCTGGCATCCAGGACAGAAGTAGGTCGAACGACCGCCGACCACGATCCGGCGGATCTCAGTGCCGCAGCGCTGGCACTCCTGGCCCTCGCGGGTGTGCACCACGAACTCGTCCTGCATCGAGCCGCGGTCGCCCCGCAGGTCGCGGTAGTCGTCGATCGACGAGCCGCGGTTGGCAAGCGCCAGCTCCAGCGCCTCGACGATTCCCTGTCGGAGCGCCTCGCAATGCTCGGGGCGCATCGATCCGGCCGGCGAGAGCGGATGCAGCTCGGCGCGCCAGAGCGCCTCGTCGGCGTAGATGTTTCCGATCCCTGCGACACCCGTCTGGCTCAGCAGAAAGGACTTCAGCGGCACCCGCCGGCCCGCCGCAAGCTCGCAGATCGCCTCCGCCGTCAGCGCCTCGGTCAGCGGCTCGATGCCGGCCCGCGGCTCCAGATACTCGTCGAGATCGTCGCTGTCGAGCACGGCGCCCGTACCGAAGCGCCGCACGTCGGTGAACAGCAGCTCCGAGCCGTCGTCGAGCTCGAAGCGGGCGCGAAGGTGCGACACGTCGGGCTCCGACTCGTACAGGCGCGGCCCGCCGAGACGATCGGTCTCCATCAGATCCGCCACCGCGCGGGACGAGGCCGGGCGAAGCAGCAGGTTGCCCGTCATCCGCAGGTGCATGACGAGCGCCTTGCCGCCGTCGAGGCCCACGATCAGGTACTTGCCGCGCCTGGAGACTGACTCGATCCGCCGGCCCTTCAGCGCCCTGGAGACGGACGCGGGCGGCTCGGGACGCGTCCAGCGCTCGTCGAGCACCTCCGCCCGCTCGATCGTCCTGCCCACGACCTCCGGCTCGAGCTGGCGGCGAACCGTCTCGACCTCGGGCAGCTCGGGCATGCCGAGGATTCTGGCGAACCGGCCCCGGCGGCCGCGAAAACTGAGCACGTCGCGGGAAGCAGGCCGGGCGTCGACGCGAGCGTACTTTGAACGTAGGAACTCCCGGCTGCTCGAGCTGCTCACCGATTTTGCAAACCGATGACTTCTGCGTCGCCGCCGAGTCCTACCGGTTGACGGCAATGAAGACCGGCAGCTGCGAAAGGAGAGCACCATGCACGCAGCCCTTGTGACATTGACGATCGATCCGGATCAAGCGCCAGCGGCAGCCAACACGCTGGTGAACGAAATCCTGCCGAGGGTCCGCTCCGCTTCCGGCTTCGTGGCCGGCTATTGGCTAGAGCCTGCGGACGGTCAGGGCTTCTCGATCGTCGTGTCCGAGACTGAGGAGCAGGCCCGCGAAACCGCCCAGCTAATGACCGGCGGAGCCGTCCCCGGCGTCACCATCAGAGGCGTCGACTTTCGGCGAGTCGCAGCGACCGCCTGAGAGCGTTCAGCTGGCATTGCTCGCCCCGGCGTTAGCCCCGCACGCGCGCTGCTGATTGTCCCGTCCTCTGTCCCGCGAGCGACCCGCCGTTGCAGAGAACCATTTATCTACGCGGTGGCGCGCGGGTGGGCCTTGAAGTAGACCTCCTTGATCCGCTCGCGCGAGAGGTGCGTGTAGAGCTGCGTGGTCGCGACGTCGGCGTGCCCGAGCATCTCCTGGACCGAGCGCAGGTCACAGCCCCCGGACAGCAGGTGCGTCGCAAACGTGTGCCGCAGGGTGTGCGGGCTCATCTTGCCGTCGAGGCCCGCATCCTTCGCGCGGCGCTGGATGATCTTGTAGAGGCCCTGGCGCGTGAGCGCTCCGCCCCGGAAGTTCACGAACAGCTTCGCCTCGCGCCGCTCGCCCACCAGCTCGGGGCGCCCGGACCGGAGGTATCGGTTCACCGCCGCAGCGGCGGCGCGGCCGAGCGGCACGATCCGCTCCTTCGACCCCTTGCCGTGCGGGCGCACAAAGCTGCGGCGCAAGTCGACGTCGGCGACCTCCAGCCCTATCGCCTCCGACGCGCGCAACCCGCACCCGTACATCACCTCCAGCAGGGCGCGGTCGCGCAGCTCGATGGGATCGGTGCCGTTCGCCCCCTCGAGCAGCGCCTTGACCTCGCCGAGGCTCAGCACGTGCGGCAGCTTGCGGCTTTTCGCCGGTGGGTTGAGGCTCGCTGTCGGATCCTCGGCAATCAGCTCCTCGCGCCGCAGGTGCCGGTAGAACGAGCGCAGGCAGGCGGTCTTGCGGCTGATCGTCGCCGGGGAGCACGGGGCGCGCGATTCGGCATCGCCGTTGCCCTGCCGGCCGGTCGCCAGGTCGGCGAGGAAGTCCGCAACGTCGCCGCGCTCCACGTCGGTGGCGCCCCGGCCGCGCTCCGCAAGGAAGGCGCCGAACTGAAGCAGGTCGGTCCGGTATGCGTCCAGCGTGTTGCGCGCCAGACCGCGCTCGAACTCAAGGTAGGCGAGGAAGTCGAGGACGAGCGCCTCGAACCGCGCTTCGACCTGACGCTGCTCCGGCGGCTTGGTGGCGACGGCCATGCCGCCCCGGTTCTCCCGCGGGACCGCCGACCCTGCCCGTGCAACCAGCTATGCGTCGTTCGAGCGGCGTAACTCCCGCAGGAGCATGAGCCCGACGAGCGACTTCGCGTCACGGCACTCGTCGATCGCCCCATCGAGATCCGAAAGCGGCCACCGGACGATCTCGATGCGCTCTGAGTCATCCGGCTCGGCGTCGGAGTCGCTGAGATCCGTCGCCAGAAACAGGATCGTCTGCTCGTCGGCGAACCCAGGGCTCGTGTAGAAGCGCTTGATCTCGCGCCACTGCGCCGCCGCCTTCCCGATCTCCTCGCCGAGCTCCCGCCGGGCGCACTCGAGCTCGCTCTCCCCTTCCACGTCGAGCTTGCCCGCCGGAAGCTCGAGCAGCGACTCATCGCCCACCGCCTCGCGCGGCTGGCGCACCAGGTACAGATGTTGGTCGTCGTGCGCGAGCATGGCGACGGCGCCCGGATGGCCCACCACCTCACGCTCGGAAACGGACCCGTCGGACAGCCGGAACGTGTCCTCGCGCACGGTCGCGATCGGGCCCTCGTAGACGACCTTGGAGGAGATCCGGTCCATGCCGTACCTATACCGCCTCGCTCGCCTCGGCTAGCGCCCGCCCCGACGCAAGCGCGCCCGCGAAGAACAGCGGGTCCTCGGCGATGCTGCGCCCCATCGTCGTCGCCGGCAGTCCGCTGCCGGCGTAGCCGTCGAGGTCGATCCGCTGCACGGCGATGTCGTGCCGCCCACCGCAGAGCTCGATCAACGAGTCGAGCGCCGCCTGCGGGGACCCGCCCTCCGGAGCTTCGGCGTCGAGCAGCGGCCAGCCCTCGACCTCCGCCTCGGGCACGGGCACCCGGACCGTTCCGAGCAGCAACTCGAGGACGGTGGCGGTGTGGTGGCTGAGGCCGCGGTGCCGCGGGCGCGGGTCGGAGCTCGACAGGCGGGGCGACACGAGGGGGGGCAGGCCGAGGGCAAGCGCCGCGTGTGCCGCGTCGAGCGCGGCCATCCCGCCGTGCCCGAGCCGCGTGTCCGAACCGAGGATCCCGGGACCCGGTCCCGCGATCACCGCCTCCCAGCCCAAGGATCCGACGGCGTCGAGCGCGCCCAGGATGCTGATCGCTTCGCGCTCGCCCCCGAACGCGGCGCCCGCGGTGACGTGTCCACAGAGCAGCTCGCGGGCGCGGAGCTCGGCGACGTCCTCCGACAGGCCCCCAGCGAGCGCCCCGCCCGCGCCCTGGAGGAATCCGACGCGAAGGCCCGCACGCGCCTGCGCCGCCGCCCACGCGGCCGGGGCAAGGTGGCCGTGGAGCGGGATCACCAGCACCGGCACGAGCCGCCGCTCGCCGTTGGCGCGCTCGACCGGGAGGACAGGATGCTGAAGCGAGGTGTAGTTGAGCTTGATCACGTGCTCGTCGCCAGCGGCACCAGCCTCGAGGCCCCGCGTGAGGTTGACGTGAACGATGTCGAACCCGCCGGAGCCGAGCCCGAGGTCCTGCGCAACCACGTTGACCACGACGTCGTCGCCCTCACGCATCTCGCCCACGAACGCGGCGTCGGCCCAAGCCGCTCGCTCCTGGCCGTCGACGAGCACGCGCAGCGGCTCGGTTGACGTGACCGTCCCGCGGCGGAGCTTCAGCATCGGATGAGTGATTCCGCGGACTCGCGTGCGCGGGGGCGCCTGGCACCGAGCCGGGCGTGGTCGGGGGACGAAGCGCGTGCCGGTGGGCACGCGCGAGGAGCACGGGCGCGATCCGGCGAAGTGTGTCCAGGCGTCATCCGCCTGCGTGAGTTCGCGGGATCACTCATCTAACTCACCCTCCGCGGCCACGGCCGCGATGGCCTCGCACACCTCGAGCATCTCGATGATCCGCTGCGCGGCGACGCTCTCGTCCGGCGTGTGGTTTGCCTCGGTGCCGTTGGCCAGCAGCACGCACTCGAACCCGCGCGCCACCAACGCGTTGGCGTCGCTGCCACCACCCGTCGCCACCTCGCGCGGCTCGTGGCCCGTCCGTCGCAGCGCCTCGGTGGCGATCCGTACGGGTGCCGAGCTCGAGGGAAGCCTGTAGCCGCGGAAGACCTCCTTGACGTCCAGGTCCACGTCGCAGCGGTACTCGCTGGCGGCCCACGTGCAGGCGTCCACGAGGGCCGCCGTCGCCTCGGCCGCGCGCGCCTCGTCGATCGACCGCGCCTCGGCCTCGATCCGGCAGGAGCCGGCGACGACATTTGTCGCGGTTCCGCCCCTGATCACGCCGACGTTGGCAGTGGTCTCCTCGTCGAGGCGCCCGAGCTTCATGCTCGCAATCGCGGCCGCCGCCGCCTCGATCGCAGAGTGGCCGTCCTCGGGCCGGATGCCCGCGTGCGCCTCCGCTCCTTCGAACTCGGCAACGACCTGGTTGTGGGTGGGCGCCGCAGTGATCACCTCGCCGATGGGGGTCGCGTGGTCCAGCACGAACCCAAACGCCGAGCGCAGCCGTCCCAGTTCCAGCTCGTTAGCGCCGCGCAACCCGTCTTCCTCGGCGACCGTGAACACCAGCTCGAGTCCGACGGGCGGCCGGGTCGCGCGGGCGCGCAGCGCCATCTCCATCAGCACGGTCACTGCCGCCTTGTCGTCGGCGCCGAGGATCGTGTCGCCCCGGCTGCGGAACACCCCGTCCTGGAGCTCGGCCTCGATCGGGCCATCGTGCGGGACCGTGTCGAGGTGGGCGCAGAACGTGACCCAGGCGTCCTTCGCGCCGGGCACACGGGCGATCAGGTTGCCGGCGCCCGCGCGGGCAGGCGTCGCGGCGCGGTCCTCCTCCACCTCCACCCCGCCCGCGCGCAGTTCGCCGGCGACAGCGTCGGCCACGGCGCGCTCATCGCCAGTTGGGCTCGCGATCTCGCACAGACGCACGAAGCGCTTCAGCATCCGCTCGGACACGGGCCGAAGGCTATGCGCTCGGATGCCGGCTCAGGCGAGCCACTCCCGCAGGTGTCCGTACACCGCGGGGTGATTGAGGAGGTCGAAGTGGGTCGCGTTGGGAAGGTGGCGACCGCTCTCTTCGACGAATGGGACCCGCCGACCCCGCTTGCCCCCGCGGCCGGAGCCGCTCTCAAACAGCACCAGCAGGTCACCCGCAACGCGGCCGAGCGGGCCCTCGGGCTGGCGGGTCACCGTCGCGCAGACCCAGCAGTGCTCGGCAGTCTCCAGGAGAGGGACGTTCGCGCACCGATCGCCCAGCACGGCGTCGGGATCGCAATTCGCCCAGTCCTCCTCGAGCAGAGCGCCGTGGCGGAGATCCTTGATGCCGGCGCTGCGCGCGTTGAGCACGGTCGCCAGGGGCCGCGTCTCATCGAGCGCCGCGAGGCCCCAGGCCGCGACATTGGTCGCCTTCTCCAGGGGCGCGCCCAGGTGCGGTGTGCCGAGGTAGACGACCTTGCGGGTCAGCGACACCCACCCGCACCCGCCCGACTCGCCCTGGTGGCAGGCGCTGCGCGCCACCAGCCCTCCCATCGAGTGGCCCACCAGCGCGATCTCCTCCACCTCGCACGGCCACGCGCCCACCACCGTGTCGAGCAGGCGGGCCAGGCGGGCGCCGTTCTCGGAGACGTGAAGTCCGGTGTTGTAGCGCAGGTACAAAGGAGTGATCCCGAGGCCGCGCTCCAGGCGCGATCCATGACTGGAGTCCGCCTCGCCCCAGAGTCGCTCGGCCCCGAGCCACCACGCCCGCTCGGTCTCACACAACCCGTGTACGAAAACGGCCAGCCTCGGAGCTGCGGTCGGGAACGCAGCGGCAAGCGACTCCCGATCCACTGGCACCGCCCGCCCGGCCTGCCACAGCTCCATCTCGATCGCCAGCTCGCTGCGCTCCCGTTCCAGGCGGTCGCCGAGAAAGCCGTTCAGCGCCGCGAGCGCCAGGCTGCCCCCGCGCGTGGCCGAAAACCAGCCGGCCGCGTTGCGGGGAGGGCGCGCGCGCAGGGCGGTGGCGGCCAGCGCCCCGGCGGCACTGCCCGCAACGCGCACCGCTCCGTACGAGCCGGCGGCGATCGCGTCGTGAAGGCGTCGCGCCGGCGAGGTTGGCGTCCCCGAGGCCACGAACGCACGCCGTGCGATTGCCTCGTGGACCTCCTCGACCCTGCGCACCGCCTCGCCGAAGCCTCGGCCGGTCAGGCTCGCCGCCGCGGCGGGCTGGTTGGCGGCCTCGGTTCGAGTCGCGGGCGTCGCCATCGCGCCCCAATGATCGTCGACGCCCCGGAGGCGTTGTGTGATGGCCCCGGCTACGAGGCGGTCACGACCAGGGCCAGGCCATCCATGCCCTCCGGGCCTTCGGCCAGCCGCGCTTCGACACGGTCTCTGACGGCCTCGCGCACGCGTTCGCGATCTGCTTCGGAAAGCGCCTCGAGCTGCTCGGAGGTCGATGGCGAGAGCGTGATGGTGCGCAGCCAATGCTCGTCCGCGTCGGCGTAGCCCCAGTGCACAGGCACCTCCTCGATCTCGGGCTCGGAGAACCCGGCGCCGCCCAGCAGCTCGTTGATGCGATCGTGATCGCCCAACACGAAGGGACCGGGACCACCGGGTACCGGAGGAGCCGCGTAGCCGAGCTCGACCATCGTCAGACGCGGAATCGCAGCCCACGGATTGCGGTCGGCGGTCGCCCAAACCGCGAACGCCAGGCTTCCCGAGGCGCGGAGGACACGCCGGGTCTCGGCGAGCGCGGCCGCCGGAGCCGCCATCAGCATGTAGCCGAAGCGGCAGGCGACCCGATCCACGCTCGCGTCCTCCAAATCCATACGCTCGGCGTCGAGCACGCGGTGCTCGACGTTGCGCAGCCCGAGCCTCTCGCTCTGCGCCTGCGCGGCCTCGACCATGGAGGGGGCGAAGTCGGTTGAGATCAGCCTCCCCCCCTCGCCCAGCCGCACGGCCAACTCCGGGGTCGTCTCGCCCGTGCCAGCGGCGAGCTCGAGGATCGTCTCGTCCGGCCGGGGGTCGAGGCGTGCGACCAGCCGCTCGTCGACCAGCTGCGTCGCCGCTGAGAGGAAGTCGCGTTCGCGATCCCAGGTCCTGGCGATGCGTCCCCAGGCCGCCTTCGAGTCCTCGCGGTACCGGTCGAGGTCCATCGGGGTCTGCTCCGCCACGAACGCAAGGCTAGGCGCTACGTGGCAGGATCGCTGCGTGGAATCGGCCACGATCAGGCGCGCTCCACCGATGCCGGCGCTCGTTCAGCTCGGCCTGATCGGGTTGTTGGTCGTCCTTGCCGCCATCGGCTGGGCGGTCACCGACGACCGCATGGCCGGGATGGACGCCGGCCCCGGAACCGCCCTCGGCGGCCTGGGTTGGTTCATCGGCGTCTGGGTGGTGATGATGGCCGCGATGATGTTCCCGTCGATCGCGCCGATGGTGATCATGTACGCGCGGGTCCAGGAGGGGAAGCGAGAGCGGGATGAGGCGTCGCCCGCCGGAGCGACAGCGGTCTTTGTGGCGGGCTACCTCGTCGCGTGGGCGGCCGCAGGGCTCGCCGGATATCTGATCTTCGAGGGCGTGCGCTCGCTGGGCATCGGTTTCCTCGGCTGGGATGAGGCAGGGCCATATGTGGCGGGGGGAGTGATCGCCGCCGCGGCCGTCTACCAGCTGACGCCGCTGAAGGATGTCTGCCTGCGGCACTGCCGCCATCCCCTGATGTTCCTCATGAACCACTGGCACCCCGGTCGCGTCGGAGCCCTGCGCATGGGTGTCGAGCACGGTGGCTTCTGCGTCGGCTGCTGCTGGATGCTGATGGCGGCGCTGTTCGCCCTGGGGGTGATGTCGATCGGCTGGATGGCGTTCATCGCCGCGCTGATCGCGGCCGAAAAGCTGCTGCCCTGGCAGGCGGTGGCGAACCGCGGCATCGCAGTCCTCTTGGCGGTGCTGGGGATCGCGGTGGCGTTCGCTCCCGAGGACGTCCCCGGCCTCACCCCGCCCGACTCGCCCGAGGCGGCTCAGGCGATGGAGGCGATGGGGATGCAGGGGGAGGACGGCTCGATGGGGATGGAGGGCGAGTCCATGGAGGAGGGCTCCAGTGGCTCGATGGGGATGGAGGGCGAGTCCATGGAGGAGGGCTCCAGTGGCTCGATGGGGACCGAGGGCGAGTCCATGGAGGAGGAATCCATGGGCGGCTCCGGCGGTGCGGGCATGGACGAGGAGTCGATGGACGACTCCTCCGGCGCCATGGACGATGCGGCGATGCCCTAGCCGAACTCGTCCGCGCTCGACCACTCGAACGGGAAGTGCTTGCTCGAGCGGCCGGGCCAGCTCCACTTGAACCCGAAGGCCTCGACCTCGTCCTCGCGGGCCGTGGCGTAAGTCGCAACCTGTCCAGGGCCGACCTCGGCCCCCGGCGCGTTGTGCACCTGCACGCGCGTTCCCGGGGGGCTGGTGGGTCCAGTCAACGCCTCGGCGCTGCCTTTCGCCTTTCCCGGGACGTCGACCCGCCAGCTGCCGAGGTCGTCGTCGATCGCGAACTCGATCGGCGCGTACTCGATCCCGCGAATCTCCTCGATCAGCTGCGCGAAGCCAGCGGGCCAGCCGCCGGCCTCTCCGGCCCAGATCGTCTGCAGGGCCTCGCGCTGGTCCTCGTCCGCGCGCTCATCGATGAAGAACCCCATAGCCGAGTCTTTTGCCTCGCCGGTCCAGAGGTTTCCCACGAACGAACCCACAGCGACGACGCTGAGATCGTCGAGCTTCACGTCGCCGTAGTTCCCCTCGCGGATGTGCCACGCGAGGATGGCGTCGCACTGATCCTCGTCGGGCGCCTGGGCGAACGTGCAGCCGCACGGTACTCGGCACCGGCAGACGTCGAACCAATCACCGGCCAGCCGCCACTCCTCAGCCATTCGCGCCTCCTCGCTCGCTCGCGCCGATTGTTTCGGCTTTGCGGCGAGTGGTCAACCCCAGCGCAGCCGCCCGCCTAGCTCGACTCGCGGCGAACCTCGACTGCGTCGGGATCCGGCGTAACCTCGGCCACGGTCTCTTCCGTTGCGGGTCCGCCCTCCTCACGCTGCCGGGACAGGCGCGCCGCCGCCCCGACGAAATCCCTGAAAAGAGGCTCGGGCCGAGTGGGGCGCGAGTTGAACTCCGGGTGAAATTGCGAGGCGACGAAGAACGGGTGGTCGGGGAGCTCGATGACCTCCACCAGGCGCTCGTCGGGCGAGGTTCCGCTGGCGACCAGGCCCTCGTCCTCCAGGCGGCGGCGCAGCATGTTGTTGACCTCGTAGCGGTGGCGGTGGCGCTTGTAGATGACCGCCTCGTCGAAGATCTCACGCGCGCGGGTCGAGTCGTGGAGCTTCACGGGGTCGGCCCCGAGGCGCATCGTGCCGCCCATGTCCGAGACCTCCTTCTGCTCGGGCAGCAGGTCCACGACCGGGAACGGGGTCTCGGGATCGAACTCCGCTGAGTTGGCTCCCTCCATGCCGGCGACGTGCCGGGCGAACTCGATCACCGCGATCTGCATCCCGAGGCAGATCCCGAGGTACGGGATGCCCCGCTCGCGCGCGATTCGGGCCGCCTCGACCTTGCCCTCGATCCCGCGCTCGCCGAAGCCACCCGGGATCAGGATCCCGTCGGCGTCCTCGAGGCGCCCGGAATCGAAGCCCTCGGAGTCGACCAGCTCGACCTCGATGTTGGTGCCGTGGTGATAGCCGCCGTGGTTGAGCGCCTCGACCACCGACTTGTACGCGTCGGCCAGCTGGACGTACTTGCCGACGAGCGCGATCTTGGTGGTGTCCTCGCAGCCGTCCGCGCGCCGCACGAGCTCCTCCCACTCGCCGAGCTCCGGCGGGTCGGCCTCGATGCCGAAGTGGTCGAGCACCAGGTCGTCGGCGCCCTCCGCCCGCATCACAAGCGGCACCTTGTAGATGTTGTCGACGTCGCGAGCCGACAGCACCGCCTCCTCGGGCACGCTCGCGAACAAAGCGATCTTGCGGCGGATCTCGCGATCGAGACCCGTCTCCGAACGGCACACGAGCGCGTGCGGCTGGATGCCGATTCGGCGCAGCTCGTTGACCGAGTGCTGCGTGGGCTTGGTCTTCATCTCGCCGGCGTGGCCGATGTACGGGACCAGCGTCAGGTGCACGAACATGCAGCGCTTGGAACCCAGCTCCGAGTAGAGCTGGCGGATCGCCTCGAGGAACGGGAGCGACTCGATGTCGCCAACCGTGCCGCCGATCTCGGTGATGACGAAGTCCACGGCCTGCGACTCGGCGACGATCAGGATTCGCTGCTTGATCTCGTCGGTGATGTGGGGGATCACCTGGACCGTGGCGCCGAGATAGTCGCCACGGCGCTCGCGCCGGATGACGGAGTTGTAGACCGCCCCGGCTGTGACGTTGGAGGCGCGCGACGTGTTCTCGTCGGTGAAGCGCTCGTAGTGCCCGAGGTCGAGGTCGGTCTCCGCGCCGTCCTCGGTCACAAACACTTCGCCGTGCTGGAACGGGCTCATCGTCCCCGGGTCGACGTTGATGTAGGGATCGAACTTCTGCAGCTGGACCCGGAACCCCCGGCTGACCAGCAACCGGCCGATGGAGGCGGATGCGATCCCCTTGCCCAACGAGGAGACGACGCCGCCGGTGACGAAGATGAACCTGGTCTCGCCGGGCTTCATCCGGATCTCGTCGTCGGCGTCTCCGGCAATCTGCCAATCGAGTCTAGCCAGCGCAATGGCGGAACGCGCTCGATCGTCTGGGACATCGACCGAAACTCCCCGTAAGCCGTCAACGCGACGACGATCGCCAGCGCGACGAGCCTCGCGTCGTCCGACAGCACCACGAGCAGCGAGATCCCGGCCAGGGCGCCGACCAGGTTCGAGCCGGTGTCGCCGAGCATCGCCTGCTCGCGCAGCGTGAACACAGCGCCAACCAGCACCGGCCCGATGAAGATCCCCAGGAGCTCCAGGGGCACCTCGGTCCAGGCGCCCAGGCAGAGCCCGCCTAAGAGCAGGGCAAACGCCTTCTCGACCCTGCCCGGGCGCAGGTCCAGGAGGTTGAGCAGGTTCGTTGTCAGCAGCAACAGCGCGAGGTCGGCGACGTAGTCAAGCCCCTCGCGACCGCGCCCGGAAACCGCGTACGCGGCCAGGGCCAGCGCGCCCGCTCCCTTGATCGCGCCGGTCGAGAACCGCCCGCTCAGCACCGCTTCGGCGTGTCCGCGCCATCCCCGCGGCGCGTCGTGCGCGGCGCCGCGCCCGAGCGCATCGTCGAGGAGCCCGAGCAACGCGACTCCCAACACGTAGACGATCCAGCGACGCAGCTCGGGGTCGAGGAGGTCCAGATCTACGCGATCGTCGAGGATCGCAAGCGGCGCGAGCGCCAGCAGTGAGCAGGAAACGAGCACCGCTCCGGCCGGAAACGCGACGATCCGGTCGCGGTAGTTGGGTCGCGCCAGGCCCGTGCGCACCATGTCGCGCAGCCAGGGGCCGAGCGCCACCGCGGCGAGAGCCGCGGCCAGTCCCAGGCCGATCAGCCTCATTGCGTGGGGCTATCGGCCGGGGCAAGCAGATCCGGAAGCAGGCGGTCGGCGGTGCCCTTGATGCCAAAGTTCCCCTCGGCGCCGGCGAGCGCGAAGACCAGCGCGACCTCACCCGAGCGCAGGTCGACGCTGTCCACACTCGAGATGCCCTGGTCGGCGAAGAACTCGATCGAGGAGCTCTCGTCGTCGGACCGCTCCACCCCCACCACCGTGGCGCCCGCGTTGTCCATGCCCTCGATCAGTCCGGTCTCGAGGCGCTCGGTGTCTTCTTCTACTCGCGCGGTGAGGTCCTGGGGACGCTCGCGGACGAGCACCACGGCATCGACGTCGCCCGGCGTGCCGCTGAAACGATCCAGCAGCGCTCCCCTGGAGGCCTCGAACTCCCGCCCGCCCCTAACCAGTGCCTCTCCGGCGGCGATGGTGGAGAGCTCGAGGGCCGCGCCGCGCGGCAGGGTGCCGGCGCGGGGACCGGCGAGCGAGTCGGTCAGCCCGTCGGTATCCGGCGGCTCGGTCGCCACTGCGATCGAGCTCACGGTGGCACCGGTGGGCTCGAGCGCTTCCTCTACGTCGGCGATCACTTCCTCCGGCAGCGCTCCCAGGGCCACGATGGCGACCTCGAGCCCGGACAGCCTGCCCTCGACCACGACCGGATAGAGCAGGCCGGAGACCTCCCGTTCGCGGGCGAGGTCGGTTTCGAGATCCGAGACCTGATCGCGCGCCTCGTTGAGGTCGCTGGTGAGGCTCTCCTCCAGGTCCTCGGCCGTGCCCGTGACGACATCGCTGCCGAGCCCCGCGCCGATGAGGATGCCCACCGCGAGCGCGAGGAAGACGGCCGCCAGCGAGGCGGCGTGATAGCGCGCCGAAAACCCCATCAGAGCCCCAACGAAACCTTGATCTTCAGCCAGATCAAGTCAAACAGCTCCTCAAGCGCCGGCGAGCTGATCACCACGATCACGATCAGCAGCAGCGAAGCGAGGACGAAGAGGCCCATCTGCCAGCCCCGAACGCCGGGGTTGTAGAGGCGGCTCACGCCCTTCGCGTCGACCAGCGTCTCGCCGATCCGCAGGCGGGTGAGGAAGGTTGACGACATCCCAGAGCGGTTCTTGTCGAGGAACTCGGTCAGGTTGAAGTGAGCGCCGACGCTGACGATCAGCTGCGCGCCCTTCTCGTGCGCCAGCAGCATCGCCACGTCCTCGCTCGTGCCAACGGCGGGGACAACCAGGTAGGTCAGCCCGAGCCGCTCCAGGCGCTCGCACCCGGGCGCCTGCCCGTCCGCGTACGCGTGCACGATCAGCTCCGCCCCGCAGGCGAGCGCCGCGTCCGACGCGGAGTCCATGTCGCCGAGCACGACGTCGGGTTCGAAGCCCTCTTCGAGGATCGCGTCCGCACCGCCGTCGACGCCCACGAGAATCGGTCTGGTGTCCTCGATGTAGGCGCGCAGAGCCTGCAGATCCCGGCGATAGGTCGTGCCGCGAACGACGATCAGGACATGGCGGCCACGAAACCGGGTGCTTGTCTGCGGGAACTCGATCTTGCCCGCGAGCAGAGCTCCCTCCTCGCGAACGTGCTCGATCGTGTTGGTGGCGAAGCTGCCGAGCGCCTCGTTGATCCGCGCGCGCTGGAGTTCGAGCTGGTCGTTGGCCTCCTCGAGCCCGATGGTGTGCCCGGAAGCGAGCACCGTCCCGTTGGTGCGGATCTGACCGCCGGCGACCGTGATCTCGTCGCCGTCACGAAGCTCGGAGAACAGCGGTGCCGCGGGCGCGTCGACCAGCTTCACGCCCGCACGTGCAAGGACCAGCGGCCCGGCGTTGGGGTAGCGCCCGGTGGACGACGAGGCCACGTTGACGACCGCGCGAACCCCGCTCGCCGCCAGGTCCTCGGCAGCGATGCGGTCGAGGTCGGCGTGGTCGATCACGGCCACGTCGCCGGGACGCAGGCGCTTGACCAGGTCCTTGGTGCGGCGACCGAGCCTGGCGCGGCCGGTGATCGCCGGCTCGAGCGGGGGCCGCAGCTGGATCTCGGGCCCGCGCAAGAGCGCTCGAGCCCGGCTACGCAAAGCCATCGACGGCCGATTATGCGGCTTTCAACAGCTCCCTGGCGTGGCGGCTGGCAGCCCTGTCGCCGCGCTCGCCGCCCAGCATTCGAACGATCTCTGCGACGAGCGCCTCCCCGGACACGCGCTCAACCGTCGCCAGCGCCTCGCCGCGGGCCGCACTCTTGGTGATGGTGTAGTGGCTGTCCGCGAGCGACGCGACGTGCGGCAGATGGGTGATGCACAGGACCTGGCGCCCCTTGGCGAGCTCGCGCAGGCGCTGGCCCACAGCCCGGGCGGTGTTGCCCCCGACGCCCGCGTCGATCTCGTCGAAGACCAGAGTCGGAGCTCCGCCGGCACCGAGACCGGTGAGGGCGAGCATGATCCTCGACAGCTCGCCGCCGGACGCAGCATCGCGCAGCGGGGCGGTCGGCATGCCCGGGTTGGTCGCGATCTGGAACTCGACCGTCTCGGCGCCGCTCACGCCGAAGCCGTCGGGGTGCGGCGTCAGCTCGACCTCGAGCGTCGCGCCCTCCATCGCCAGCTCCGCCAGCTCGAGCGCGACGCGCTCGGAGAGCTTCTCGGCGGCCTCCCGTCGCCCCTTGCTCAGGCGCTTGGCCAGCTTCGCCCGCTCGGCGGCCCCCTGCGCATGGGCCCTCTCGAGCTCGCCCGCGAGCTGCTCGGCGTTTTCGAGCCGGCCGATGCGCTCGCGCGAACGCTCGGCGTGCTCGAGCATTGCCACGATCGAGCCGCCGTGCTTTCGCTTCAAGCGATCTAGCGCCGCCAGGCGCTCTTCCAGTGCCTCCAGCCGGCCAGGCTCGGCCTCGATTCCGTCGGTGTAGGAGCGCAGCGCCGCGGCGAGGTCGTCGAGCTCCACCACGAGCCCGCGCACCCGCTCGGCGACGGAGTCGAGATGGCCATCGACGCCTTCGACCGCGCCCAACGCAACCTCGGCCTCGGCGACCAGCGATCGCGCGCCGCCCCCATCGTCCGCGTCGCCGGCGAGAGCCGCCAGGGCCGAGCCTGAGGCCGCGCGAAGGCCTTCGGCATGGCGCAGGCGCCCACGCTCAGCCTCGAGCTCCTCCGCCTCATCCGGTTCGGGGTTCGCCGCCTCGATCTCCGCCAGCTCGAAGCGCAGCAGGTCGAGGTCGCGTTCGCGGGCTCCCTCTCGCTCCCGCAGCTCGGCGAGCTCCCGCTCGATTTCCAGCACCCTGGCGTGCCCGCGACGGTACTCGGCGCGCTTATCGAGGTGCTTGGCGCCGGCGGAGCCGTCGAGCACCTCGAGCTGCGCCGAGGCGAGCGTTAGGCGCCGGTGCTCGTGCTGTCCGTAGAAGGCGACGAGTCGCGAGCCGAGTGCCTGGAGGTCCGCGGCCGAGGCAGAGCGTCCGCCGACGAAGGCGCTGGTGCGGCCGCTGACGCCAACCCTGCGCCCGAGCACGATCTCGTCAGATTCCGGGAGCCGCTCGGCCACCTCGCTGAGCTCCGGGTCGTCCAATAGGCCGTCGGGGAGCGCGAACACGCCCTCGACCCACGCCTCCTCGGCACCCGGGCGCACGATCTGCGGGCGCGCCCGCCCGCCCATCAGCAGGTCGAGCGAGTGAGCGAGCACGGTCTTTCCGGCTCCCGTCTCCCCGGTGATCGCGTTCAGGCCCTCGCCAAGACGAAGCTCCGCGCGTTCGATCAGCAACAGGTTCTCGATGCGCAGCTCGAGCAGCACGCCTCCGTTCTAGCGGCGACCGGGGACGGATTCGCCCCTGCCGGGGAGTGTCCGTCGAGCGACCCCGCCGGCCGCGTTTCGCCGCGAAGGGAACGTTGACCACAATAGCTGTGGTCAACGTGCGTCTCGCCGCGGCTCACCCGGCGGCCGTAAGCACCTCACCAGCCGCGCCGACGCATCTCGCATGCGCTCGCCGTCGATCGCGAGCTCCGGGTCGAGCAGCACCTGATAGAGCAGGCCGTGGAACATCGCGAGCGCGAGGCCGGCGGCGTCCTCGCCGGCATGATCTTCTCCGAGGCCGAGCAGCGCCGCGACGTTGGGGCGCGCGTCGCGAAACCCCTCGGCCAGGCGCGTGCGGATCCGGGGCTCGTGCTGGGCCTTGGCCAGCGCGGCGACGTAGTTCCTCGCCAGGCCGGAATGGCGCTGGCGGGTCTCCTCGACGACCTCGGTGGCGCGGCGGAACCTCGTCACCGGGTCCTGAGCTTCGAGGTCCCCCAGCGCTCGAGCGATCTCGTCGAGCCAGCGATCGAGCCCGTCGATCGCCGCCTCGGTCACCAACTCGTCCTTGGAGCCGAAGTGGTAGGCGATCGAGGCGAGGTTGGCGCCCGACTCCGTCGCGATCGCCCGGGCGGTGACCCGCTCGGGCGGAAGCCGCTCGAGGCACCGCAGCGTGCCTTCTACGAGCTTTGCGCGGTTGCTGCGCTGGGGGCTCACGGTCGGGTCCTCAAACTAAACATTTGTTTATATTGACGATTCAGCTCGTAGATCGACGCAGGAGTCGGCCCATGTTCCTTGCCACCGCGATCGTTTCGGTTCTGCTCGCCTCGTTGCTGGTCTTCACGGCCATCAGAAAGCTCTCGCATCGCCCAGAGGTAGTTCAGACCTACGTCAGGGTCGGCGTGCCCGAGGACAAGCTCGACTATCTTGCGGTGATCTTGCTGGCCGGTGCGGCGGGCTTGCTCGCCGGCCTCCTCTGGGCACCGATCGGGATCGCCGCCGCGAGCGGACTGATCGTCTACTTCCTGCTGGCCATCGGCGCCCACATCCGCGCCGACGACACGGAGAGCCTGCCGGCTCCGGTCGCGATCGAGTTGATCTCCGCCGCCGCTTTGGCGCTGCGACTCGCGACGGCCTAGCTCAGGCGGCTTCGGCCACTGGCGCTCCCGCAGCCTCAGGGCCCGGCTGAGCCACGAAGTCGCTCTGGCGAACCATCAGCAGGCCGATCGCCGCGCCCGCAAGCGTGACGATCGCGCCGATCAGCAGGATCTCGTTCATGCTCGCCACGAACGCCTGCGTGGCGGCGTCGGAGACCTGAGCCTCGGCGCCCGGCGGCGCGACCTGCGCCGCCGCCTGCGTCCCACCCGACGCCACAACCTCGCCAAGCCCGGACGGGGCATTCGGCAACACCTCGGTGAGCTTCGAGTCGATCTGGGCCTGGAAGACCGCGCCCAGACCGGCGACACCGGTGGCGATGCCCACCTGCCGGAAGGTCGTGTTGATTCCGGAGGCCATGCCGGCTCGGGCGGCGTCGACCACCCCGATCGCCGTCGAGGCGATTCCGGGGTTGACCATCCCGATGCCGATGCCGGCCACGATGAAGCCGGGAAGCAGCGTCGTCCACTCGGACTCGGGCGTGATCCCGCGCATCAGCAGCAGCGAGACGCCGACCAGTCCCAGGCCGATGCCGAGCAGGAATCGAGAGGGGATCCGCGCCGAGAGCTTGCCGGCGATCGGGCTGACGAAGAACGACAGCAGGGTGAGCGGGATGAAGCGCACGCCGGCCTCGAGCGGCGAGTAGCCGAGCACGTTCTGGATGTAGAGCGTGATGTAGAGGAACATCGCGAACATCCCGGCCGACAGGGCCCAGGCGACGGCCGAGACGCCGGTGAAGGCGGGCTTGCGGAACAGGCTCAGGTCGAGCATCGCGTTCTGCTGTCGCATCTCGGCGATCACGAAGGCGACGAACAGCGCCACCGCGCCGGCAAGCGAGCCGACGATCACGGCGCTCGACCAGCCCTCGGGGTTCCCGCGGATCAGCCCGAAGATGAGCAGGAACAGGGCGCCGGAGAAGGTGACGAGGCCGGCCCAGTCGATCGGCTGCGGGTCGGTGCCCTTGATGTTGGCGAGCTTCGTCGACGTCAGCGCGACGGCGGCGAGCCCGATCGGCACGTTGATGAAGAAGATCCACTCCCAGCCGAGGCCTTCGGTCAGCAACCCGCCGACCAGCGGTCCGATCGCGACCCCGCCGCCGATGCTCGCCCCCCAGGCGCCGATCGCGGTGCCGCGCTCGCGCCCCTCGAACTCCTGGGCGATCAGCGCCAACGAGGTTGCGAACATCGCCCCACCGCCGACCCCCTGAAGGCCGCGGGCGAGGTTGAGCAGCGTCGGGTCGCCGGAGAGGCCGCAGAGCAGCGAGGCGAACGTGAAGATGCCGAGCCCGACCGCGAACACCCGCCGGCGACCCAGCCGGTCGCCGAGCGAGCCGGCGACGAGCAGGAACGAGGCGAGGGTGAGCGCGTAGGCGTCAACCACCCACTGCAGGCTCGACAGGCTCGCACCGAGATCGCGCTGGATGTCCGGGAGGGCGACGTTGACGACGGTGATGTCGAGCAGCAACATGAACGTCGCCACGCAGACGAGCAGCAGGGTCCACCACTTACGTTCCATGGTCCTCCTGGGCCACCGAATCCTCAGGGAGAGCAATCATCAGCTTGACTGACGATCAGCTTATAGGATAATCAGCCGCGATGACTTCTGACGCCGCAGCAGCCCCGGCTGCGCCGGGCATCCTCTCCCCCGCGCTGGCTGAGCGCGTCGGCTACTTGCTCGCCCAGGTGCACATCGTCGCGCGCGGGCTCGCCGACGAGGCCCTGGGATCCCTCGGCGTGAACATCAAGCAGTACGCGATTCTCACCATCTTGCGCGCCGAGGGCCCGCTCTCGCAGCAGGCGGTCGGGGTGCGGATCGGCTGCGACCGAACGACGATGGTCGAGCTGATGGAGGACCTCGAGCGCCAGGGGGCGACGATGCGCGGCCGCAACCCGGCCGACCGTCGCGCGTACGCAATCGAGCTCACACCCAAGGGGCGTGCGCTGCTCGAACGGGCCGACCGGGAGGTTGCCGATATGGAGGCGGACTTTCTGGCCCCCCTGTCGGAAGACGAGCGCCAGGAGCTCAAGCGGCTGCTCATCCTCCTGCTAGTAGGCGAGCCGGCCGAACTTGTCGCGGATGCGGCGGTAGAAGTTCGAGCCGGGTAGCTGCGCCAGGCGGCCCACGTGGTCGCGGAAGCGCACCTCCATCTCCGCGCCGCTCTCCAGCTGTGCGACGTGCTCGCCGTCGAGCACGATGTCGACGGGATCGCGGCCGGCCGCGTTGCGCACGAGAAGCGGGTCGTCGGGGGCCACGACCAGCGCCCGGGCGGTGAGCGTGTGGGGCGCGATGAAGCTGACCACGTAGCCCTCCACTCCCCACGCCAGGATCGGTCCCTGGTTGGCCAGGTTGTACCCGGTCGAGCCCGCGGGGGTGGCGGCGACCAGGCCGTCACACCGCACGTGTCCGACCTCCTGATCGCCGAGCGTGTAGGCGAGCTCCGCGACCCGGCCGTGCGGTCGGCGCATCAGGGAAACGTCGTTGAGCGCCAGCGGTCGCTCGGTGTCGAGGCCGGTCTCGAGGGCGGGCAGCGTCATCACCTGAAAATCGCCCGAGAACGCACGCGCGAGCCCGAGCTCCAGATCCTCGCGCTCCACCGCCGCCAGGAAGCCGATCGTCCCGTAGTTGACGCCGAAGATCGGCGCCCGCGTGTCCGCGTATGCCCGCAGCGCCTGGAGGATCGTCCCGTCCCCGCCGAGCACGAGGCACAGGTCCACGTCCCCGGGAAGCGAATCGAGGCGCTCGACGCCGGCGGCGGCGTTGCCGTGCTTGGCGAGTTCGTCCTCCGTGGCGAGCAGGGCGCAGCCCGCGCGCGCGGCGGCGTCGCGCGCAGCGCGCACCGCATCGGACGTCTGCTCGGGCTGCGTGTGGGTGAGCAGCGCCGCGCGACGGACCTCGTTTGGCCCATCCAGTCTCTCTGGGCTCACGCGTTCACCGCCTCGATGGCGCCCTCGACGTCGTCGATCGACTCCGCGCCCTTGACCGCCCAGACGAAGGTCTCCCGATTTCCCTTCGGGCCCGGCAGGCCCGAAGGGGCAAACCCTCGAACCCCGAGATTCGACTCGGAGGCCGCGCGACCGGCGCGCCGAAGGGCGTCGCGGCGAGCCTCCGGGTCGCGCACGACGCCGCCCTTACCCACGCGGTCGGGATCCAGCTCGAACTGCGGCTTGACCAGCGCGAGGAGCTCACCTCCCTCCACCAGGCAGCCCGCCACCGCAGGAATCACCAGGCCTAGCGAGATGAACGAAACGTCGACGGTCGCGAGCTCCGGCGCGAAGGGAAGCTGCTCTCCAGTCAGCTCCCTGGCGTTCACCCCCTCGTGGACGCGCACGCGTGAGTCTTCGCGCAGTCGCCAATCCAGCTGACCGCGGCCGACGTCGACGGCAACGACCTCGGTAGCGCCGCGCTTCAGCAGGCAGTCGGTGAACCCGCCGGTGGACGCCCCGACGTCGAGGCAGCGCATGCCCCCCACGTCGATCTCGAGCGCATCGAGAGCGTTTGCGAGCTTGACGCCGCCCCGCGAGACGTAGGGCGGAGGCTCGTCGACGGCGAGCTCGACGTCATCGGCGACGAGCTGGCTCGGCTTGGCTGCCACCTCTCCACCGCGACCCACGCGCACGCGCCCGGCGCGCACCGAAGCGGCCGCGCTGGTGCGCGATTCGGCCAGCCCGCGCTCGGCGAGCAGCGCGTCGATCCGCCGCTTTGACACGCGGCGGAAGGTAGCGTCAGGGCCCGCCGGGGAGGATCGAGCCAATCTCCCCTGGCGGCGAACCTGCTGGGCTAGCCGGTCGGCGCCTCCTCGCCGCCCTCAGCCGGATTCTCGGGCGGCTCGTCCTCGGAGGGCATCGGCGGGGCCTCGCCCGGCGGCGTCGCCTCGTCCGGCGCGGCCGGCTCCTGTTCTTCGTCGAGCCTCGACTCGTCCGGGGTCACGGTTTCCATCTCTCTCCTTCCGGTGGCGCGGACGGTTGCCGACTTCCCTCTGCGCGCGGCCCCAAACCCTCGATGGATTCCGAGCTACGCGGTGACCCCGGCAGCCTCCAACGCTTCCTGGCGGTCGCAGAACACCATGTGCTTGATCACGCCCCCGTCCACCTCGAAGATGACCCCGACATCGCGCTCGACCGGAACGCCGCTCTCCTTTCCGTGTCCGTGGAGCCTGTTCAAGGCGACGATCAGCGTTCCGTTGTCGATCAGGTCCTCGAACGTCATGCTGAAGTCGTCCCACACCTCCAGCCATCGGCGCCAGGCATCGAGGACAGTCCGCCCACCCCGATAGGTGCCGGGATCCGGAAACGAGCTTGTGGCGAACACCACCTCGAGGTTCGGGTCGAACACCTCGTCAGGACCAGCCCAATCGCCGCGCTCCCAATGAGCGCAGACCCGGCGCACTGCCTCGACGTTCTCGTCCGCCATCGGTAGCTCGGCGAGACCGGCCGCAGCGAGGGCTTCCGCTCGATCCCGAAAGCTCTTGGCCCACACGGACTTGCCGTTCTGCCAGTTGGACACCAGCCAGATCGTCTCTTCAAACGGAGCAGTGCTCCCGCCGCCGCGGCCCCGATAACGCATTCGGCCGATCGTGAAGGTGTTGGCCGCGCGAACTTCGAGGACCGTTGCCTCAAAGTCAGGAAACGCGTCGAGGATGCTCGCCCACCACTTGCGAACGCCTGCGTGCCCGCGTAGCTCGCCACCCTCCACCGCCACAAGCCGGGGGACAAAGACGATGTTGGGAGACATGAGGGCGAGAAACGCATCGATATCGCGTCGATTCACCGCGTCGAAGGCCCGGTAGACGAGGTCCACGTTGTCTTCCGCCATCGCCGGCGCAGTATCCCGCGCGCGGCGATCGCGGACTGATCCCGCTAGTGCGGTTCGCGCGTAAGCCTCGAATCCGAGCCGGCGAGGTGCGCGGCGATCTCGCCCGCCTCGCCGAACTTCTCGACCAACCAGAAGTGCGGAAACGTACTGATCACCGCCTCGAAGTTCTCCGCGACGTGACCGGGCGCGACGGCGAACCGGCTGGGCTCGGCGCGAGCCAGCTTCCAGTCCGCGGATGACAAGGGAATGCGCTCGGTGCAGCCTTGTTCCCAGCACTCACACCGAAAGGTGGGCCGTGCCTCCTGTCCCGCCGCCCACTCGCCGCGGCGCTCGTTGAGGCTTCGCGACCAGGCCTGGTTGTAGGCGATGCGCTCCTCCCGCGAGCCAAACCGAGGCGTGAGTGACTCGGCCACCCCGTTTTCACGCTTGCGATCCCTCGCGGTCATCCTTGACTCCTCCTGCTCAAGGGCGGACGCCCCTGGTTGTTGCCCGTCTGTTCCTTCAGAGCGTCAGCAGGACCGCATGGGGTACGGCCGCGGCATTGCCTATTCGTCAACGCCGGCAGCATCGAGAGCCGCGGATCGGTCCCTGAACTCGCGCTTGCGAATGATCTTGCCCTCGCGGAGCGTGTAGACGTCGAACAGACGGTCGTCGAACGGGACCCCGCTGCCCCGACCGCGACCGGTGTAGTGGACGGTCACGACAACTTGGTCCCCGGCGTCGATGAATTCCTCGCGGGCCATCTCCAGCCCCTCCCAGTCGCTCTCCCATCGCTCCCACAGGTCTCGGACCGCATCCGGTCCTCGCGCCGGTAGCTCCTGGCCGACCTCCCAGACGACATCAGGCGCGAGCCACGCCAACGCCTCGTCCGGGGCGCCCCGGAGGTAGTCGTCGAAGCACCTGCGCACGACCTCGACGTTCTCCTGCGACATTGCCTACTCCGACAGGCCGGCGGCTTCGAGGGCTTCGTCCGGATCGAGGTAGGCCTCGACGCGCTCGAGCCGTCCGTCGCAACATGTCGTGACGAGCCAAGCCCGCTCCTCGAAGCGAGCCTTGCTCTGCCTGCCCCGGCCGCTCAAGGTCGCGGCGACAAAGACCTTGTCGCCGTTGGCCCGAATCTCCGAAACGGAGGTGGTCAGCTCCTCGATGTCGCCCTGGACTTCCGCCCAGTAGCGCACGAGCCCTTCACGCCCGCGATATACACCCCGATCCGCGAACCGGCCGCTCGTATGCCACTCCCCCTCGGGGGCGAAGCCGGAAAGCCACCCGTCGAGATCGGCGCGATTCCCGGCGTCGATCCAACGGCGCACGATCTCGACGTTCTCCGCCGACACCGTCTACTCCTCAAGTCCGGCGGCTTGGAGGGCCGATCGATGGTCCGGAAAGAAGCGACCACGAACGACCTTGCCGTCGACAACGGTGTAGAGCCATGCGTACGGCGGCCCTTCTGTTTCGACATCGCTGTGGCGGCCCCACTGACGCTGATTGCGGACCAGGGCGACGACCTCGCTACCCGCATCTCGAAGCTCGAAGTCGAACTCGATGTTCTTCCACGGCGAGAGCCACGCTCGCCAGAACTTCCGCGTGCCCTCGGGACCCCTATACACACCGGCCAGATCCGGGACGAGTCCAGCGGAGCGCGTCGCGTCCCATTCGATCTGAGGAGCCAAGATCGCGGCCATGGTTTTCGTGTCGCGTCGCAGAAACGCCTCAAACAGAGTCCGTACGGTCTCGACGTTCTCCTCCGACATCGCCCGCCGAGTATCTCGCGCCGGCGGGGGCGTGCGTAGGGCCACACCCGCGAGCCGGCTGGCGAACATCGCCCGAATCGCCTCCCGACGCAACGGCTCGCTCGGGCGCATCAACCGCGCTGGCAAGCCAAAACGAAGACGCCCCGCCTAGTGCGGGGCGCCCTCGGGGTACAGGGAGGAGAGTTCTGGGCTGCCCGTTGCGGCGCGCGCGTGCGTGAGCGACCCGATCAAACCACCCGGAAACGCCGGAGGCCCGCTCGGGGTGCGGGCCTCCGCGATACGGCTTTGGGACTGAGCGCGTTCGCTGATCGACGCCTAGGAGCCGGAGCGGTTGTCAACGCAAGACACAACCGCGCTGACATCTCCCTCGACACTTGCGCATGCGATGAAAGCGAAGGCCTCCGGGCGGCTGAACCCCGGTCCAGTATTCGTCGCTCTACACGGGACGTCACCGCCGGACACCACCGATACCTGAACGCGCCCGAGGCTCGGATCCTCATAGAAGATCGGACCGCCCGAGTCCCCGTTGCACGTTCCCTCTTCACCCTTAGCGATGTTCATCGAAAGGCGAAGTACATCGTTGATGGGGTTATGCGCCTTGTACGTCAGGCCGTCAGCGATAAAGCGAATGAGAAACGTTGAGTCATTGGTTCCGGACGGGTTGGCGGGTCCGGTTTCCTGACCCGGGATCGGAAATTTCTCACCGGTTCCATAACCGACTGCCGTGAACGAAAGAGCTCGCGTGGGATTGGGCACGCTAGCGATCAGATCTGACAAGTAATCCACGGTTGGAGACACTTGAACGGGCGCGAGCGCGCCCCAGCGCTCGAAGATCGTCTGGCCGACGGCATTTTCGGCACTCGTGGAGAAGACGACTAGCCCGTAGTCGAACTTCTCGAAGGGCGCATCCTTCGCGGGGAAGCTGATCGGGACTCCGCCCCTGACATAGAACGTCGCGTTGGTGGTCGTTCCATTCACCTGATTGTTCTGGTCGAAGGACACCCCGACGGAATCGAGCGATCCTGCTGCGATCTCGTCCGCCCACGCATCGGTGCAATGCGCGGCAGTCAGGATCACGACCTTGTCGGCATCGCGGTGGATCAAGCTGCCGCTACAACTGAGGCGGGCGAGATTCTGCGCCTCCTCGATCCCCCGGACCGAGGCGACGTTCGGGTACTCATTGTTCACGTCCGGCTCGCCGAAGGTGATCGCGCCGGCCGACGATGGCACGACCAGGCTGACAACAGCGAACAACCCTAAGACTGTTCTTCTCAACGAAGCTCTCCTTCCGATCTCCCTCTCGCTTGTACAGATGCTGACGGGCTTTCGGGGAGGACGATAGGACAGATGCTCCTAGCGACGTGGCCCCGTGCGAACGACCCGGCGCATAGCGCTCACCTGCGCTCAGTTCCTCGCTGCCCTTCCATGCAAAGGGGAACGACCGCTAGGCGACGTCGATCGGCGGCTCGCGCTCAACCATCTGGACCGCCTCGTCAAGGAAACCGGCATCCGCGTGCGCGATCTCCCGGGCGACCGCCGATTCCTCGTCGTGCACGTCGCTGTCGATTTGCCGTCCACGTCGCTGTCGATTACTGCGACGTTCGTCGCTCGCTTCGATTTCGTTTCGCGGAGTCGCTTTCTCGCGCACACGTAGAACACGCCGCGTGGGTTCCAGCCGGGGCGCCTTGGCAACTCCCCCGTGCTTCGGCTGGACCCGTCGCGCCTGCGTTTGGGGGATGACCGGCTTGTGCCGTTCTCCCGCGACCCCGTTACCTAGCCCGGAAGCGCTGATAGCTGGGTAAGTAGGTGGGCCGTCCTTCGAGGGGCGGTGGTTGGCGGCTCTACATCTTCTCGCCGGGCAGGTTGCTTGCCTGTTCGATCCACGCGACGAGCTGGCCCTCGTCGAGGTCGTCGTCTTCGTAGATGTCGAGGTAACGCCTGTCGGGGTAACTGGACGCCTTGGGCGGAACGGGATCAAGCGAGGCCCCTCGGAAGAACCCGAGCTGTACGTACTTCGTGTAGCACCGGAAGGCGAGGAACCAGCTCTGGCCTTCGTGGCCGTAGAACGGCTGGTTCCACTTAACGGCCTTGTGCACGTCGGGGACGGCGCGCACGATTAGGCCGTCGAGCCGCTCGCCCAGCGAGCGCTTCCAACCGGGCATGGCTGCGATGTAGGCCTGGACTGGCTCGTCACCCTCCCCCTTCGGGATCTGCGGGTTCCCACCGGAGAGCAGCTTCGGTTCGGAGCCGGAGTTCCTGTCGGCCTTCTTCTTGCCCTTCGGCATCGGTCCCTCAGTATCTCGCTATGGCTGTGGCCTAGCTGAGGGCCTCGGGTGAAGCGGCTCGCTGCCGGCTCTCCCCCGCTGCGGCCGGGCGGCAGGTCGCCCGCAGGCGAGCTGCCCCGCTGCGGCTTCGAGCTGGCCGCCACTTCCAGCGCCCGGGGCCTGGGAACGTGGGCACGACGGCCAACCCCCCGCCCAATGTAAAGGCCCGACCGAAAATTTCGCCGTCGTCGCGATCCGGTTGCTGGCGCGCCATGAGGCGGCGCATACCCCGCCCGGTGATCCTGAGTCCGGGCAGGAAATAGCTTCCCGTCTGACGGGGCAAACCCGGAGCGGGCGATAGCGCGTTCGGCGCTATCGGGCCTCGGAGCCGCCGATTTGATCGGCGCTTTGCGCTTCGCCTTCGATTTCTCGCAAGGCCCGAGCGAGCGCAGCATCGCCGCGCTCTTTGCGCTTTCGGTATGGCACCAAGCGGGTCGCAAGCTTCTGTCCGCCTCGGGGCGTCGGGGCGGTTCCCTCGCCACGCGTCGTCGTCGCGGGGATTTCGCCCGGAAGTCTCATCGCGAACCTGTCCCTCCCCGGAAACGGGAACGCCATTGCTTGCCTCGCAACGTGCGTCGGGGCAGTATTTCGGCGCCAGGATCTCGAGCTGCTGCGCTCGGTCGCCGAGGTAAGCGGAGATCTCCTCCCGCCCGCAGTCTTCGCAGCGATCGATCCACTCCATGACGCGCCGGCGTTTGCCTCGAGCTCCGGGTCGGAGCTTCCCGCCGCAACGACACCGCCGCGTGGCTCTGGTCGCCCCTCGCCCCGGTTGCCGTCCGAAATCTTGGGTTACGCTCACGTCAGTCCTGTGCGACGGCGCGGCTGGGATTCGGGTGAATCGGCCGCGCCGTTTCGTTTACCTACCGAGGGTTGCGCGAGGTGCGGCGAATGCGCCAAATTTTTTTGGCTCGTTGGCGCAATTTGGCGCGCAGCCCTATCGAAGGTGAAGTGTCAGCTGGCGTCGATCGCCGGAAATGGCTTGTTCATGCCAAAACGAAGACGCCCCGCCTAGTGCGGGGCGCCCTCGGGGTACAGGGAGGAGAGATATGTGTCTATGGGAGGTTGATCGGACCTAGGCCCCGCGCGGGACGGTGAACCGCGTTGCCGCGGTCAACGCCACTTGAGCGACGCCGACGCCGACCAGAAAGAGTCCTGCGGCCCATTCCTCGGTCGCGAGACCGACCGCGAGGCCGCCGATAAGCGCCACGAAGGCGAGCGCATAGTCGAACCCTGCATGGGCCGACAGCGGCACCGCTCGACGGGGGCCCTCGACCTGAAGTGCGAGGCCGAGAAGCAGGGCACCTAAGGTCACCGTGATCACGGTCGCCGCCTGCCCGAAGTCGAGCAGGAACGGAGCCGCCATGATCGCGGGCGCGGCCAGAATCTCCAGCGCGCCGTGGACCGAGGCTGAGAGTGCCCTCGTACTCATCGTGCACGCAGGGTACGAACGTATGTGCGTTTCTTGTGTGACTGCGATCACACTCGCCCGGACGGAGGCGTGTCGGCGACGAGATCGCCCGCAAAGAGCGGAGTAATCTCGCGGCCATGGACGGCAGGCGCACGGAGGCGTTTCGCGCCGAGCTCGAGCGAGCGCTGCCCGACCGACCGTTTGCGATCGAATTCTGGGACGGAGGGCGGCTCGAATCGACCCGCCCCGGCCCCACCCTGACGATCCGTTCGCCGGGCGCGATCGGCCACGCGCTGAGGGCGCCGGGCGAGCTCGGCCTGGGACGCGCCTACGTCTGCGGCGACATCGACGTTGACGACCTCGACGCGCTCGTCGCGCTGCTGGGGCGCTGGCATCCGCCTCCGATCAGCCTGGCCGGCCGTGTGCGGCTCCTCTCCTCTGCAGTGCGTCTCGCCGGCATCCGCCCGGTCGCGCCCCCCGCGGCCGAGCTGCGACCGCGTGGCGCTACGCATTCGCGCGGCCGCGACGCGAAAGCAGTGCGCCATCACTACGACGTCTCCAACGAGTTCTTCGCGCTATTTCTCGACGAGTCGATGACCTACAGCTGCGCGCTGTTCGAGGGCGGGACGCAGACGCTCGAAGACGCCCAGCAGGCGAAGCTGGAGCTGATCTGCAGCAAGCTCGAGCTCGAGCCTGGGCAGCGACTGCTCGACATCGGCTGCGGCTGGGGCAGCCTGCCGATTCACGCCGCCCTGCATCACGACGTCTCGGCGCTCGGGATCACCCTCTCGGAGCCGCAGGCTCGCCTGGCGGCCGAGCGCGCCGACGCGGCCGGCGTCGGCGATCGCGTTGAGATCCGCGTCATGGACTACCGCGACCTCGGCGCCGAGCGGTTCGATGCCATCGCCAGCGTCGGCATGGTCGAGCACGTCGGCGTGAAGAGGATCGACGAGTACGCGAGCCACGTCGCGGCCGCGCTGAAGCCACACGGTCGCGTGCTCAACCACGGCATCGCCTACGTTCGCGGGGATCCGCGCGGCGGCCACGTCGGCGGCGAGTTCTCCAACCGCTACGTCTTTCCGGACGCCGAGGTGCAGAACCTGTCGCGGATGCTGCGCGCTTTCGAGCTCGCGGGACTCGAGACCCTGCACGTCGAGAACCTCCACACCGATTACGCCGAGACCCTGCGGCACTGGGCCACGCGACTCGACGAGCATCTGGAAGAGGCCGAGGCGCTGGCCGGCAGCGAGCGCTTGCGCGTCTGGCGCCTGTACTTGCGCGCCGCGCGCAACGGCTTTGAGACCGGACAGACCGCCGTGTTTCAGATGCTCTGCAGTGCGCCGCTGCGCGAGCCGGCGTCGCTTCAGCCGACCGGTGCCCGGCATCCCGCCGCACGCCGGCGCGTGCCGGCGGGCTCGCCTAGCAGCTAGTGGAGCTGACGGGCGCCGAGCGTGGCGGTGACGCGCTCAGCGACCGCCTCGCCGGTGAGCCCGACCTCCTCGCGCAGCAGCGCGGGCTTGCCATGCGTGACGTAGCGGTCGGGAAGGCCGATCCTCAGCACCCGCGCCCGTGAGGCCGGATCGGCGAGCGCGTCCTCAAGGTGCTCGAGCACTGCCGAGCCAAAGCCGCCGGGCAGCACGTTCTCCTCGATCGTCACCAGCAGCTCGTGCTCGCGCGCCATGCGGCGGACGAGCTCGGTGTCGAGCGGCTTGGCGAAACGGCCGTCGGCCACCGTGACTGCGAGGTCGTGCTCGCCGAGGACATGCGCGGCATCCAGGGCGACCGAGACGCCATGCCCGTAGCCGAGCAGCGCCACCCGCTCACCTTCCCGGAGCAGCTCGCCGGTGCCGATCGGGATCTCCTGCGGCCGGTCGGGGAGCGCCGCCCCTTCCGCAGCCCCGCGCGGATAGCGCAGCGCAATCGGCCCCTCGTCGTGGGCGACGGCGGTGCGGAGCATGTGCACGAGCATCGCCTCGTCGCGCGGGGCCATCAGCACGACGTTGGGCAGGCAGCGGAAGTAGGAGACGTCGAAGGCGCCGTGGTGGGTCGGCCCGTCATCACCCACGAGGCCGGCGCGGTCCATCGAAAAGACGACGTTCAGGTTCTGAAGGCAGACGTCGTGGACGATCTGGTCGTAGCCGCGTTGGAGGAACGTCGAGTAGATCGCGCACACGGGCTTGGCGCCCTGCAGCGCCAGGCCCGAGGCGAACAGCACCGCGTCCTGCTCGGCGATGCCGACGTCGTAGTACTGCTCCGGGACCTCCTCGCAGAGCTTGTTCAGGCCCGTCCCGCCGGCCATCGCCGCGGTGATCCCGATCACGCGCCGGTCGCGCTTGGCCTCGGCGACGAGCGCGTCGGCGAAGACGGCGGTGTACTGAGGGGGCGCCTTCGGCGGGGGCGGCTCGAGCTTCTCGATCGCCTCCGGCGAGTCGGATTCCTTGACCGGGACTGGCTTCTTGGCTGCCGGCTTGCGGTCGACGATCGAGCCCGGCTTGGCCGCGTGCCACTTCTCCATGCCCTCCAGCCCCCCCTCCTCGGCGGGGGCGAAGCCCTTGCCCTTGACGGTCTGGATGTGCACGACAACCGGCCGGTCGGCCATCAGCGCCCCAGTGAGGGCGCGGCGCAGCGCCGCGACGTCGTGGCCGTCGACGACACCGACGTAGGCGAGGTCGAGCTCCTCGAACAACAGCCCGGGCGCGGCGTAGGCCTTGATCGCCGACTTGATCTCGGGGCCGAGCTGCTCGAAGCGCCGGCCGAGGCCGAGCGGCAGCTTCGTCAGCCGGTCCTCCACGTCCTCGCGGGCCCGGTACAGCCGCGGCTCCAGCCGGAAGCGCTGGAAGTAGCGCGCGAGCGCCCCGACGTTGGCAGAGATCGACATCCCGTTGTCGTTGACCACGATCACGATCGGCGTCTGCAGGCCGCCCGCGTTGTGCAGGGCCTCGTAGGCGACGCCGCCCGTCAGCGCGCCGTCGCCGATCACCGCGACCACGTGGCCGTCCTCGCCGATGCCGCGGCGCATCGCCTCCTTCAGCCCGACCGCGTAGCCGACCGAGGTCGAGGCGTGGCCGGCGCCCATGATGTCGTGCTCGGACTCGAACACCGAGCAGAACGGCGCGAGGCCGCCGTACTGGCGGATCGGCTCGAGTCGGGCGCG
>Ga0081538_10000405_pt1 | contig 48838 bp, 47 predicted proteins | sample TabmetS5T2R1_FD_71022 | JGI IMG/M metagenome (GOLD analysis project Ga0081538, IMG submission 71022) | Tabebuia heterophylla rhizosphere microbial communities from the University of Puerto Rico - S5T2R1 | ecosystem: Host-associated > Plants > Roots > Rhizosphere ... | reverse complement strand
GGGTCAGGGCTACATGGAGCGCGCCCAGGGGGAGAATTCATCCCCGAGTTTCCGGGGGGGGGGGCCGCCCGGCTCCCGCTGGACGAGCCGGTGAGCCGCTCGCCGGTCGCGAAGGCAGGCCCGGCCCACATCGCCACGCTGAAGACGTTCGACCCGCCGCTCTCGGCGCTCGACGGCCGGCGACTGGCGGGAGCTCGTCGCCGCGGCAAGCACCTCCTCTTCCCCACCGACGACGGCGAGCTCGTGCTGCACGTCCACCTGATGAGCGCCGGTCGCATCCGCTTCCTCGAGCCAGGAGCGAAAGGGCCGAAGTCACCCGCGTTCCGGCTGCGCCTCGAGGACGGCGGCGAGCTGATCCTCACCGAGGGAGGCCCGAAGAAGCGGGCTCGAGTCGGCGTCTACCGCCCAGACGAGCTGGAAGCCGAGCTCGCGCACCTCGGTTCCGAGGCAAGCCAGATCGGGGCGGAGGAGCTCGGCGAGATCGCCCGTCGCGAGGCGCGGCGACTGCACCCGTTCCTGCGTGACCAGCGCGCCCTCGCCGGCATCGGGCGCGCCTGGTCGAACGAGATCCTGAACCGCGCGAAGCTCTCCCCGTACGCCCTCACGACCGAGCTCTCGGACGAGGAGATCGAGCGCCTAGCAGCCACGATCCGCGAGCTCCTCGCACACGGCCTCGAGCTCCGCCTCGCGGGGACGGCAGACACGAAGGCGTACAAGGTCCACAACCGCCTCGGCGAGCCGTGCCCCAACTGCGGAACGCCCATCGCCCGCGTCGACTTCGAGGAGCACACGATCTTCTACTGCCCGGACTGCCAGACGGGCGGACGGGTCCTAAAGGACCGACGGCTGTCGCGGCTGCTGCGTTAGCTGCGGCGGACGACCGCCGAGAGTGCGGCGACGACCTCGGGGTCGAACTGCGTTCCCGCGCAGACCTCCATCTCGCGGAGCGCCTCCTCGGCGGAGCGGGCTGCCCGGTAGGGCCGATCCGTCGTCATCGCGTTGTACGCGTCGCAGGCGCAGACGATCCGGGCGACCAGCGGGATCTCCTCGGCCGCGAGCTCGTCCGGATAGCCCTTGCCGTCCCAGCGCTCGTGGCAGGAGCGGACGAGATGCCCGACCCGGCCGAGGAGCCCGCCGATCTTGGCGAGCATCTGCTCGCCCTCGATCGTGTGGGTCTTCATGACCTCCCACTCCTCGTCCGTCAGCTTTCCCGGCTTGTTGATGATCTCGGCCGGGATCCGGATCTTGCCGACGTCGTGCAGGAGCGCGGTCAGCTCGGCGTCCTGCTGCGAGCGGGCGTCGAGGCCGAGCTCGGCCGACACCGCGACGACAAGCTCGACGACATCCCGGCTGTGGCTGCCCGTGTAAGCGTCGTCCGCCTCGATGACGTCGCCCAGGAGGAACGCCGTCCCGCGGTAGGCGTGGCTGAGCTCGAGCGCGTGGTCGATCCGGCTGTGCCGCTCGCGCGCGAAGAAGGCGAAGAGCGCGAGTAGCGGCACGACGAGCAGGATGGCGAAGGGCCCGTCGTAGGCGACGACCGCGAAGAGAAAGCCGGCCGGAGCGAGAGCAGCGTCTACGAAGTAGACCGGTGCCGTGAGCCGGAGCTGGGCGCGAACGGAGACGTCGAACGCGATCCGGGCGCGGACGGCGGAGCTGGCGGAGTCGAAGACAAACTGCGCGAGGAGCACGACGCCCATGAGCGGCAGCACGGACCAAGTCGGGGCCGGCTCACCGGCGAGGGCAAGCACGAAGGCCGGCCCGAGCGCGTGCCACGCGCTGAACACCTCCAGCAGGGCTCGCTCCCCGTGGACGCGCCCGCGCGCGAAGTCAGGCGCGGAGCAGAGCAGGAACCCGAGCACGACGCAGAGCGGCACGAGGCCCGCGGGCAGGAGGAAGAGCATGGGAACGAAGACGACCTGCGTGGGAACGGCGAAGCCCGATCCCACCTCGAACTCCACCCGCGCCGCCAGGGCGTACGCGACCACCAGGAGCACGAGCACGCCCGGAGAGACCACCCGGTCCGAGGGCGCGAGGAGCGCGAACGGGACCGCAGCGGCGACGAACGCCAGCGCGCCGAGGAGCGTGGCGCGCGAGTCTCTCGCGGCCAGGCGCTCCGTCGCGCGCGCGCGCGCGTCTTCTATGAGCCCGCCGGCCTCCGGATCGAGGTCGGCGGTCGTGGGCGTCGCCGCGGACATCTCCACTGGATAGTCGGGACTGGCCAACGGGCGGGATTCCCTCGAACGGGTGATCCGCCAGGCTCCCTCCGACGAGGGATGGCGCCTGGCCTGAAGCACCTGACACTGAGACGACAAAGCGGCCAGGGAGGAACTTGCGGCAATGAGAGGTCTACTGCGGTACGTCGGTCTTGCTGTCTTCGCGTCGCTCGCGTTGGCGGCGCCCGCCCACGCGGGATCGTTCGGTGACTCGGCGACCCCCTGTGAAGGCCGCACGGTCGAGCAGCCCTTCAAACGCTGGCTCGATCCTTTCCGCTACGTGCTCGCGCCGAACGGCGATTTCGAGCGCGGCGCGGCCGAGTGGAAGCTGACCGGCGGCGCCACGGTCGTCGGCGGCAACGAGACGTTCTACGTCGGCGGCACCGGCGACTCGCGGTCGCTCTACCTCCCCACCGGCAGCTCGGCGACGACGCGACCCATGTGCGTCCAGCTGCTCCACCCGACCATCCGCTACTTCGCCAAGAACCGCGCGACCCCGCTCCTCTCCAGCCTGCGCGTCGACGCGCTGATCGAGAACCCGCTCACGGGCGGTGTCGTCACGCTTCCGGCCGGCGTCCACACGGGCGGCACGAGCTGGCAACCCTCGCTCCCCGGCCTCGTGCTCGCCGACTTCCTCTCCATCCTGGGCGAGGACGCCAAGCTGGCTGTCGCGTTCCGCTTCAAGCCGATCGGGCTCGGCGCGAAGTGGCAGATCGACGACGTCTACGTCGATCCGTTCAGGAACCGCTAGGCAGGCGAATCAGAAGCGTCTCGGCGCGAGCCTCGAGCTCACCTCCGAGCGCGCGGATGAGGACAGCGGCGGCGGGCGCCGCGAGCTCGCGCGCCTCCTCGCCGAGGACGACCGGCGCCGCGGCGCGCGAGAGGGGCGAGAGCACGAGCTCCGCGCCCTCGACGTCGAGGGACACGCTCTCGTGACCGCCGAAGCGGGCCGCGGCGCGCGCGAGCTGGGAGAGCGCGCGGACGGTCGGCTCGTAATCGACCTGCACGGGCGCCCCTTTCCCCGCGACGTTGACCCTGCCCTCCTCCAACCGCGCGGCGGCCTCGTGCGCGAGCTCGAAAGAGTCACGCTCGACGAGGGTCGGCTCGTACTTGCCGGACTCGATGCGCGCCGCGAGCCGGAGCTGGTCGACCAGCTCGTCGATCTGCGCCGAAGCGGCGCCGATCATTTCCAGATAGCGCGGGGCGGGGTCCTCCAGAGGCAGGGTCTCGAGGGTCCGCGCGAACCCGTAGACGGTCGCGAGCGGCGTCAGGATGTCGTGGCAGGCGACCAAGACGAGCTCGGCGAATTGGCGGTCGTTGGTCATAGCACGGGCTGCTACGTTCTCTGGGTGGAGCGGAGACTAACGCCGACCACAGGAACGGTTGACCTGCAGGCCTCGGTGCCGGACGTGCAGCTCGGGCTTTCCCGCGCAGGCGTCACCGGGGTGCAGAAGGCGGTGCGAATGCTGCACGGCGGCCGCGACGCGCTCGTCTCGGCCGAGATCGACTGCTTCGTCGACCTCGACCCGGCCCGCAAGGGCGTGCACATGTCCCGCTTCCCGGAGCTCTTCGAGGAGGCGATCGACGAGCTCGTGATCGGCGAGATGCTGCTCGTCGAGCGGCTCGCCGAGCACATCGCGCGCCACATCGTCGAGCGCCAGGACGCGCTGCGCGCCGAGGTGAAGATCGCGGCCCGCTACCCGATCGAGCGGGCCACGCCCGTGACCGGTCTGCGCACCCAGGAGCTGGTGACGCTCATCGGGCTCGCCGCGGCGTCGCGCGCAGGCTCCCGCCGGCTGGTCGGCGTCGAGGCGACCGGGATCAACGCCTGCCCGTGCGCCCAGGGCCTCGTCCGCGACCAGGCCGCCGAGCGGCTAGGCGACGCCGGGTTCGAGGAGGACGACGTCGAGCGGATCCTCGAGCTTGTCCCGCTCGCCACGCACAACCAGCGCGGCCGCGGCACGCTCTACCTGGGCACTGACCTGAGACTCGACGCCGAGGACCTGGTCGAGCTCGTCGAGCGCTCCATGAGCTCGCCGGTCTACGAGCTCCTGAAGCGGCCGGACGAGCTCTTCGTCGTCGAGCACGCCCACCTCTCGCCTCGCTTCGTCGAGGACTCTGTCCGCCTCATGGTCAAGGGCGCCCTCGACGTTTACGGCGAGCTCGCCGACGACGACTTCGTCCTCGCCCGCCAGGTCAACTTCGAGACGATCCACAACCACGACGTGCTCGCGGAGCGCTCCGGTACCGTCGGCGAGGTCCGCGCGGAGCTGGCGAACGGCGGCCATTCGGCCCGTCACACCGAGCTCGGCGACTGGCTCCGAGGGGTCTAAGAGCGCCTAACAGAATCTTGGCCCGCCGGCTGGGTGCGATGGGTGGTTCGAGGCAAGGACACAGCGAGCGTCCATACCCAGAGCGGTATGGGCGCGACCGAGGAGGCCGCCTCGGGCCGCCAGCGCTGCCAGACGGCGTCGCTCCTCATTGTGTTAGGCGCTCCAAGAGCCCCTAGGGCTGTATCCCGTACGCGGCGACCCAGCCGTTGACGACGCCCCAATCGAGGTTCCCGAAGAAGGCGTCGATGTAGGACGCGCGGTCGGTCTGGTAGTCGAGGAAGTAGGCGTGCTCGTAGACGTCGAGCGCGACGAGCGGCGCCGCGTTCCAGATCGGAAAGGTGTTCTGCGCGTCGCCGACATAGTTGAAAAGACGCTGCTCGTCGAAGTCGAACGCGGTCCAGGCCCACCCACGACCGGCCATCCCGGTGGCCTTCAGGTCCGCACGCCAGTCGTCGACGCTGCCGAAGTCCCGCTCGACCAGCTCCCCGATCGTGCCGTCGGGGTTCCCGCCTCCGCCGCCGAGATGCTCGAAGTAGATCTCGTGGTTCTTCACGCCGCCGATGGCGAAGGTGAGGTCCACTTTCAGCCCCCGGATCTCTGAGTAGACCTGGTTCGCGGCGGCGAGGTCGACCTCACCGAGCTTCGCCAGGATCTCGTTCCGCTTCGCGACGTAGCCCTGGTAGAGCTTGTAGTGGGCCTCCACCGAAGCGCGCGAGATGCCGTCCATCTCGAGGAGCTCGGGCTTGAGCTCGCGCGCCGCGATCTCCGCCCGATTGAAAGCCAAGGTCGTCATGCCAGCCTTTCCGTCGACTCGTCTACGCGCGCGGGAGCTTATCGTTCCGGACGTGAGCGACCCGCGAGCTGCACTCGTCACCGGCGGGACCGGGCGCGTCGGCAGCGCGATCGCCGCGCGGCTCGAGGCAGACGGCTTCGAGGTGCTCGCGGCGGGAAGGCGGGACGGCGACCTCTCCGACCCCGAGGCCGTGCGCCGCCTCGTGGAACGGGCGGCGAAAGAGCTCGACGGCCTCGACCTCCTCGTCCAGGCCGCCGCCGAGGGCTTCGAGTCGCGGCCGGTCGCCGACGTCGCCGAGGAGGACTGGGACCGGGCGTTCGGGGCGACCGCGAAGGGCAGCTTCTTCCTCGCGCAGGCCGCCACGCCGTACCTGCGCGCCTCCGGCCTCGGCCTCATCGTGCTCGTCGAGGACGTCGCCGCCTACCAGCCGTGGCCGTCGTTCGCGCCCCACTGCGCCGCGAAGGCCGCCCAGGCGATGCTGACCCGCGTCCTCGCGCGCGCACTGGCTCCCGAGATCCGCGTCTGCGGAGTCGCCCCGGGGCCGGTGGCCGTCGAGCCCGAGCAGGGGAAGCGCCGCGCCGCCGAGACCGTGCTGGGCAAGATCGGCGCCCCGGAGGACGTCGCCGAGGCCGTCGCGTACCTCGTGCGGGCTCCGTTCGTCACCGGCGCGTCCATCGTCGTCGACGGTGGCAGGCTCCTCCGCTAGCCGCGCGAAACTCCTGCAAGAAACCGGGTGGGGGTTGCGATCCGTATACCGGTGGGTATATGTCTGTCGCTGTGGCAACTGCCGAGAGCGACTCCCGGCTGATCGAGCGTGTCGCGGGGGGAGATCGGGACGCGTTCACGGAGCTCTACTGCCGCTTCGCGCGCCCGGTCTTCGCGATGGCCGTCCGCCAGCTCGGCGACAACGGCCGTGCGGAGGAGGCGGCGCAGGAGACGTTCGCCGCAGTGTGGCGCTCGGCGCGGAGCTACCGTCCCGAGCGCGGCTCTGCCTCGGCTTGGCTCTACGCGGTCGCGCGCCACGCCATCATCGACCGGGCTCGGCAGCGGCGGGAGCCGGTCGTCGAGGTCCCTGACGAGGCGACCGCCGAGGCGGGCCCCGAGGAGCAAGCGGAAGGAGCCTGGCTCGCGTGGCGCGTGCACAGCGCGCTCGAGCAGCTTCCCGAGCGCGAGCGGGCCGTGCTCGAGCTCGCCTACTGGAGCGGCCTCTCGCAGGCCGAGATCGCCAGCTACCTCGATGTCCCGCTCGGGACCGTGAAGACGCGCACCCGCACGGGGCTGGCCCGTCTGGCCGGCCTGCTAGACGAGGTGAGGGCATGAGAGAGCCTCCCGATCTCCACGACCTCGTCGGGCACGACCTTCCTCCGGAGGAGCTGGAGCGGCTCCGCGAGGTGGATTCGGTCCTGCGTCGGGTTCCGGCGCCGCCGCACGACGTGCCGGCGAGCCTCACCCAGGCGGTCGCCTCGGTTCCGCTCGCCGCCCGGCCGGAGCGGCGGATCCGGAGGCTGGCGCTCAGCCTCGCCTTCGCCGCGGTCGTCGCGGCTGCGGCCTTCGGGATCGGCTACTGGAACGGGAGCAAGTTCGACGTCGACTACGCGGTCGACATGGCCCCGACCTCGAGCGCGCCCGGTGCCGAGGCGGACGTCAAGGTCGGGTACCGCGACGAGGAGTCCGGGAACGTCGAGCTGATCGTCGACGTCTCGGGGCTGCCGAAGCTCCCTGAAGGCGAGGACTACGCGCTCTGGCTCGAGCGGGACGGCGAGTGGGCAGCCACCTGCGGGTACTTCGCGGTCGGCGGGGACACGACGACCGTCCGGATGACGGTCTCGTACCAGTTCCTCGACTTCGACGCCTGGATCATCTCGGCTGGCAACCGCGACGAGGAGCCGACGCCGCTTCTCGAGGCGGAGATTCCCGACGCCTGAGCAGAGTCAGGGCGCCGTGCGCCCGGCGTCGACGAACGCCTCGTACGTGATCGGCATCTCCTCGGCGAGGAACCTCTCGCAGGCGTCCGCGTAGCGCTGGATCTCGCGCTGGGCGGTCTCGGCGGCCCGGAGGGAGACGAAGTTCATGAGCGAGCGCGCGTTCACGGTCCAGTAGAACTCCGTGTAGGCGCCGACCGGCATGACGGCGCGCGCGAGCTCTCGCGCGACGCCCTGCTCGACGAGACGTTCATATGCGGCGAAGGCCGTCTCGTAGACCGCTCGGAGCTCGTCGCGAGTTGCCTCGGCGACCTCCGACTCCACCGGCTCGAAGGAGTACGCCCCGGGCTTGCCGACCTGCGACCGTACGTCGTCGGATGCCGGGACGTAGAAGTCGTCCGTCGCCTTCGCGTAGCGCATGCTGAACTCGTTGAAGGACCCGACCCGGTGCCTGAACCACTCGCGCGCGACGAAGATCGGCGCGCGGATGTGAAAGCGGAAGGCGTTGTGCTCGAAGGGAGTTCCGTGCCGTTCGCGGAGGAGGAAGCGGATCAGTCCCGTGTCTGCGTCGTCCATCTCCTCCTTGCGCCGGGCGAAGCTGACCCGCGCCGCGTTCACGACCGAGAGGTCGCTCGCCATCGCCTCGTCGAGCCTGACGAAGCCGTGGTCGAGGACCTCGATCGTGCGGTTTTCGGGGATGGTTGGAGACGCGACGCTCACCTGAAATCGAGTCTAACGCCCGGTCCCGCTGACGCCGATGGCTGAAGTAGAGTGAAATGCGGCAAATGCGGCAAGCGGGGTCAGCGGTGAAGGGCACAGGCCTGGCGGCCTGCCTGCTCGCGACCCTGCTCGCAACGGCCGGCACGGCCGTGGCGCAGGACGCCGATCCGACGAAGCTGCCCGCGCCCGTCCTGGTGGCCGACGACGACCTGTCCGCGGCGCTCGAGACCGGCGAGCTCTCGGAGGCCGAGTACGCGCTCGAGCGTGCGCGGTCGATCTTCCGGCTGGCCCGCGTGCGTGCGGAGTTCGGGGACGTGGCGGCGCCCGCGCCGCACGAAGCGACGCTCATCCTGCGCGACCTCGCCGCCCGGGTGCAGGAGCTCTCGGGCGGCGAGCGCAAGGCCGCTAAGCGGCTCCTGGCGCGGCCGCCGATGAATAGCGGCGACGTGCCAATCGGAAACGGCTGGACGGTCTCGGAGGCGAGCAACAGCCCGCTCTGTGGCGCGAACGTCTGCATCCACTGGGTCGCCACGAGCGCGGACGCGCCCCCGCTCACCGACGTCAACCCAGCGAACGGCATCCCCGACTGGGTCGACCTCGCGCTCTCGACCTGGGAGTTCGTCTGGTTCCAAGAGATCGACCTCCTCGGCTACCGCGCTCCGCTTTCCGACCTCTCCTCACCGGACAGCGGCGGCGACGCCGCCCTCGACATCTACCTGGACGACGTGGGGTCGAGCCGTGTCTTCGGCTACTGCACGAGCGACGATCCCAACGCGACCGATCCGAACATCTTCGCGGTCTCGGCCTACTGCGTGGTCGACAACGACTACGCCGCGATCCAGTACGGCACCGAGCACTCGCCGCAAGAGTTCCTCGAGGTGACCTCCGCGCACGAGTTCCACCACGCGTCCCAGTTCGCCTACGACTGGCTCGAGGACTACTGGCTGTTGGAGGGGACGGCGTCGAACATGGAGGAGACCATCTACCCGCTGGTCGACGACAACGTCAACTTCCTCCGTTTCTGGAGCCCGCTCACCCGGCCGTCCTCGCCGCTCGACCGAGGCGGCACCGGGAACTCGGAGTACGGCTCGTGGATCTTCTGGCGCTTCCTCGAGGAGAAAGTGGCGGGCGACCCGAGCATCGTCAGGGAGATCTGGCAGAGGGCGGACGCAGCCTTCCCGGGCGTCTCCGCTGACGATTACTCGCTGCAAGCCGTGCGGAACGAGCTTGCCTCCCGCGGTCTCACCCTCCCCGAGGTGTTCGCCGACTTCGGCGTCGCCAACCGGCTCCGTGACTACATCGACGCCGGCACCGCCGGGTACCCGATACCGCCGCGCACGAGGACGTACACGGTCGGCCTGCAGCAGCGCGACACCGGCTGGCGCTCCTGGAGGATCAACCACCTCGCGACGCGGTACTTCGCCTTCAGAGCCGGCCGCGCAGTCGGGGGCGCCGCGAGGCTCCGAGTCGCAGTCAAGCTCCCGCAATACGGCGCCCGAGCGACGCTCATCGTCTTCCGAAGTGACGGCTCGGTCTCCAAGCGCCGCCTGAGGCGGAACGCGGCGGGAAACCTCCGCAGCATCGCACTCTTCGGTCCCGGTGACGTCAAGCGCGTCGAGCTCGTCCTCTCGAACGGGAGCGGCCGGATTCCCCTCTCCTCCTGCTGGAACGATCGGGTAGAGCCGTTCTTCTCATGCTTCGGCCGCCCGCTGGACGACCGCCGGGTCTTCCAGCTGCGCGCGACGCTCCGCTAGCAACTGTCCTAGAGTCGGCCGGCCGCGACGATCCGCTGCAGGAACTGCTGCGTCCGCGGCTGACGCGGCTCGCTGAAGATCTGCTCCGGGTCGCCCTCCTCGAGGATGACACCCTCGTCGAGGAAGCAGACTCGGCTCGCGATGTCCCGCGCGAAAGACATCTCGTGCGTGGCGATCAGCATCGTCATCCCGCCCTCGGCGAGCTCGCGGATGACGCTCAGCACCTCCGCAACCAGCTCCGGGTCGAGAGCGCTCGTGACCTCGTCGAGGAGCATCAGCTCGGGCTGCATCGCGAGCGCGCGCACGATCGCCACACGCTGCTGCTGGCCGCCCGAGAGCCGGTCGGGGTAGTCCCGCGCACGGTCTGCGAGCCCGAAGCGGCCGAGCAGCTCGAGCGCCTCGGCCTCCGCGTTGGGGCGCGGCTTGCCGAGCGCCCGTGTCGGGCCGAGCGTCACATTCCCGAGCACAGTCATGTGCGGGAAAAGATTGAACGCCTGGAAGACGATCCCGATCCGGCGCCGGACCTTGTCGACGTTGATGCCGGCGGCGCTGATCTCGTCGCCGCCGAGCACGACGCGGCCCTCGTCGAGCGGCTCCAGGAGGTTGACGCAACGGAGGAGCGTGGACTTGCCCGACCCAGAGGCGCCGATCAGGCAGACGACCTCGTGCGGCGCGAGCGCGAGGTCGATCCCCTTCAGCACCTCGTGCTTGCCGAACGACTTGTGCACGTCTTCGAGGAGGAGAGCCCGTGCGACGTTCATAGGCCCACCGGCCTATGAACGTGTGGAGGGTGTGTGAGGGCACCGGGAGGTTCCCTCACTGCATCAAAGAAGGGGGGTCGTGGGGGAAACATGGTTTCCCCCACCAGAGCGAGCCGGAGGCGAGCGACGTTCACCGGGCGCCTCCTGCGGCGAGCTGGCGCCGCCGGTCCCGCGCGACGAGCCAGTCGGTGAGCCGGGCAAGCGGGATCGTCAGCAGGATGAACAGGATCGCCGTGACGAGGTACGGGGTGTAGTTGAAGGTCGCCGCTACCTCGATCTCGGACTGCTTGAACGCCTCGACGACGCCGAGCAGGCCGACGAGAGCCGTGTCCTTCTGCAGGCCGATGAAGTCGTTCAGGAGCGGCGGGATCACGCGGCGCACGGCCTGCGGCAGGACGACGAAGCGAAGCGCCTTGGCGTGCGAGAGCCCGAGCGAGCGGGCGGCCGCTTCCTGGCTCGGATGCACTGACTCGATCCCTGCCCGGTACACCTCGCTCACGTAGGCGGAGTAGACGAGCACGAGCGCGACGCCGCCCCAGAAGACCTCCTCGTCCGGGACGCCGGACAGCCCGAGCGCGGGAACGCCGAAGCCGAGCATGTAGATCACCAGGACCGTGGGGATGCCGCGGAAGAAGTCCGCGTAGACGACCGCGGCCGCCCGGAGGGGGAAGAACACCGGTCCCGGCAGGCCGCGCAGGACGGCGATCACGAGCGCGAAGACGAGAATGCACAGCTCGGCGATCACGAAGATCTTGATGTTGAGGACGAAGGCCTCCGGGATGACCTCGAGCGACTCCCGGAAGACCTCCCCGTTGAAGAACAGCCGCTTGACCTCCGGCCAGCCGGGCGAGTTCGTGACCACGAGCGCGACGACGACGACGAACACGACCGTGCTCGCCAGCGCGATCAGCGTGCTTCGCCGTCCGGAGGCGCCGGAGGCTCTCAATGAGGACTACTCGAGGACGGGCGGAGCGGACGCGTTGATCCACTCCTCCTGGAGCTGCTCGATCGTCCCGTCCGTCTGCAGTGCGGCGATCGCCTCGTTGGCGCAGTCACGAAGCGCGTTTCCCTCCTCGAAGACGAGCCCGAAGTACTCCTCGCCGGCCGGCAGCCGCCCGACCACCTTCGCGTTGGGGACCTGCACTGCCGTGATGTAGAGCGACGTCGGGAAGTCGACGACGATTCCGTCGACCTGACCGTTCTTGAGCGCCGTGATCGCGTCGATGTTCTTGTTGTAGACCGCCGCCTCCTGGTCGGGCTGGACCACCTCGTTGATCGCGTCGAGGCTCGTCGTCCCGAGCTGGGCACCGAGCTTCGCTCCCTTGAGGTCGGCCAGCGAAGCGGCGTTGGCGAAGTCCGAATTCTTCAGTGTGATGACCGCCTGCTCGACGTCGTAGTAGGAGTCGCTGAAGTCGACCGCCTCGTCCCGCTTCGGCAGGTAAGAGACCTGGTTGATGTCGAAGTCGAAGTCTTTGGGCCCGGGCCTGAAGATGTTGTTGAACGGGACCACCACCCAGCGCACCTCGTCCTGCGTGAAGCCGAGCTGCTCGGCGACGGCGTAGGCAACTGCGGCCTCGTAGCCCTCGCCCGTCGGGGTCGTAGTGGGATCCCACGGCGCGCCCTCGGCATCCTGGAACCAGGGCGGGAAAGCGGGGTTGTCGGTCGCGATCGTCAGCGAGCCATCGGAGACGGTTTCGAGCTGATCCTTGGCGCAGGGATTCGCCTCCTCCGTCGTTGCCTCGTCGGTCTCGGCCTGCCCGGTCGGGGCGGCCGGCTCGGGTGCGGCCTCATCGTCGTCGCCTCCGCACGCGGCGGTCACGCCGAGAAGCGCCGCGAGGAGCAAGAGGACGAGGGCTTTCCGCATGGGCCGACGAGGACGCCGAGCCTACCACGAACATGAAGAGGGCCGGACGGGTCCGGCCCTCTTCGTTCGGTCGCGGTGTCGTCGATCAGTCGACCCTGGCCGCGCCGGCCACCTGGGTCCGCCGCGACAGGATCTGGAGCTCGGCGACACGGACCTGGTTGGCGATCGGGGTGCCCGTGCAGTGCGTCGTCGAGCGCGGGTCGTTGTCCTGTTCCCCGTTGAAGTCCGGGTTGCCCGTGCACTGATTCGCGAGGACGACGAGCCTCACGTGCGTCGCTTGGGTGCGCGGGATCGGGAACGTCCGCATGTGCAGGTCGGGCGCGACCGGCCGCGGAGGCCGCGCCGGGAAGGCGTCCGCCGGACTGGTGAGGATCTTCGTCCAACCGGCGGCCACGGCCCCGTCGCATGTCGGGTTGCCCGCGTCCGCTCCGGCCGTGCACGCGTAGAGCTCGAACGCCCTGAGCGCGGAGAACCGGTTCTGGGTGATCGGGTCCTGGGGCGGCGGCTGGGGCCGGGGCGGCAGCAGGTACGCGCTCACCTTCGCAAGCCGGAAGTCCCCCAGCCCGCCGAAGGAGACGGTGACCTGCCGGCCCGCAACGGGTGCGGTCAGGTCCTGCCAGTTCGTGGCCTCGGTCTCGTCGATCAGGTCGGCGTGACGTTCGCCATTTCCTGCCGCGGTCGCGCCGTTCGCCGAGGAGGCCCAGTTCTCCGCGAAGCGGATCGTGATCGTCCGGTTCCCACCGGGTGGCAGCTGCCTCACCCAGAAGCGAACGAAGCCGTGCCCGGGAGCCTTCGCGACGAACTCGTAGCCCTCCCGGTTGACGACGAAGCGCTCGACGAGGTCGATCGGGGTCGCCCGGGCCTCGTACTGGCCCACGTACACGGTTGGGACGACCGCGTTGCCGGCGTCGTCGACGGCCTGGAATGTGAGCGTCGTCTCGTTCTCGAGCGGCGACTCCCAGCTCGGGATCGGCTGGTCGTCCCCGTTCCCGGTCACCGATGCGAACTGGCCGAACCCCCGCCGCGCGAAGCCGCGCCAGAGGATGTCCTGGTTGGCGCCGCCGAAGCGGATCAGGTCTGCGGCCAGGTAGGCGTCGCGGGCGTCGAGGAAGGTGGGCGCGATCGGCATGAGCAGATACGCGTCGAACATGAGCTGGACCCACCGGCGGTTCCCCTCGCACGTCGCGACGGGCTTGACCCCGTCCGCGCAAGCAATCCCGTTGGCGAAGCTCGTCTTCGGATACCTGTGGAGGAAGAGGTCGCGGATGTCGAAGTTCGTCGCACTCCAGATCTCGCCGTCGGCGTGGACCTGCTCGCCGACGATGTCGTAGGCGACGTCGCTGAAGTTGAGCGGGTTGACGATCGGGTACGTGCTCGGCGTCGGGAACCGGTTCGGCCCCGCGGAGCGGAAGCTCATGTCGTAGTTCCGGATCGCCCGAATCGGGTTGCCGGTCACGTAGGCGCCGACCGAGTGCTCGTTCTCCCCGGCCACGGGCACGAACCGGTACTCGTTGAGGTACTCCATGCCGAGGAGGTCGCCGTTCGACTCGCCCATGGCCCCGGCGTGGTCGCCCATCCGGCGGAAGCCCTTGCCGATCATCCGGTTTTCGATCATGTGGCCGTACTCGTGGCCGATGACGGCCATGTCGTAGTCGCCGTCCACGCACGGGGCGTAGAAGCCGGCCGCGGCCGGCTGCCAGAGGAACATGTTCGTGATCGAGGGCCGACCGTCGGGTTGGGTGCTCATGTTCGCGTTGTCACGCGAGCCGGGAACGACGGCGCCGGCCTGCGCGCGCCCGTCCACGGGGTCGTTCCCGAGGAACGGGGGCGGGGCGCCGAAGTTCGACTGCTGCGCGTTCCAGGCGGTCTCGGTGAAGCCGAGGTTGTACGACCAGTCGTGCATGCGGTTGTGCATGACGAAGAGGTTCGCCACGGCGGCCGAGATGTCGTTCGTGACGCCGGGCGCAGTGAGCTGCGCAGGGTCGCACCCGCTCTCGAACCAGATGTTCGTCCACGGGTAGCTGTAGTCGCGCGTCGCGCTCGTCGGCCGGAAGAGCGTCCCGGGCGGAGGCGGCGGCGTTGGCGGTGGCTGTGGAACGAACCAGACCTCTTTGGCGTTCGCGTTGTTGCCAATCGTCGTGTTCGTCGACTGGAGCGTCGCCGGGTCGACGTCCCACGGAAGCGGCGAGGCTGCGTTCGCGATCACGCGATCGCACCCCTGCGCGTTCTTCCAGCACCAGGTCTCGCGTGTATCGGTGGACGGGTACTGGTACGGGAAGCTGTTGAGCAGAGTGAGCTCCGGGTACGCCGGAAACACGTCCCAGCGCGGGTTGTCCACCAGGGACTCGACCGTTCCCTCGCGGTAGAGGATCGCGCCGCTCGCGGCGTCGACGACGTGCCGATAGCCGGAGTCGAACCCGTCCGTGTAGACGGTCTCGTACGCGAGCCGCACACCGCGCTTGGGCGTGGCGAACGCGATGCGGCGGACGAGCTGGTCGTCGCGAAGGCCGGCGACGTCCAGCCTCCGCCAGCCGTTCACGCTCCCGGCAGCGTCCATCTGCACGACCGAAACGTCTTCGCCGGCGTTGTCGAGCGCGGTGGCGAGGGCTTCGGGCGCGGACAGCTCGGCCGCGTTGGCGAGCTCGTCCGATCCGACGAAGTTCGAGGAGGCGTACGCCACCTTCCAGCCGCTTGCGGCCGAGCCGACGAGGCCGATGGACGCGGTCCCCTCGGGCGAGACGGGCAAGCCCTTCACCGTCTGGCGCAGGATGACGACGCGGCCGTTGGCGCCGAGCGGCGCCGCGGTGACCACTTCGAGGCCCGCCGTCGAGTCGAGCCTGTAGAGGACGCTGTTCGCGTCGATGAACGCGAGCGCCGCCTCCGCTGCAGAGCCCTGGATGCCGGTGGCGAGGAATCCTCCGTAGCGGATCAGCGATTGCGGCGTGCCGAAGTCCGTCCAGCGGGCGACGGCGCCGAGATCCGCGACGGCGTCGAGCTGCGCCTGGGACGGCGCGATCGACGCGGTGCGGGAGTCGATGTCGGCGAGCTCGCCGTCGCTGCCCACTCCGTCGACGTGGAACTGACCGAGTGCCGCCGGCGGTGCCAGCAGCACGAGCGCTCCAACTGCGGCCACGAGGACCGCGCGCAAGCGCAGCCCGCCCCTCGCAGGCAATGGAACTGACAGCATCACGTTCCCCCCTTGCTCGGTAACGACTCCCCCATTGCGGAGTCGGGGTGTTCTAACCGACCTTGGCCGAAATTGCCAACGACCAGGACGGCCTCGGCCGGCGCCTGACCCAGCTTGTCCCCGCGAGGCAGGGGTGTTATCAATGGGCAGGCTTGTTTCTGCGGCAACTGCAGGGATGCCGCACGGGATCGGAGGCGAGCGCCGCGGGCATACACACGCGTCTTCCCACTGACGACGTGGCTCCTCTGCACCTTTCCGAAGGAGGTGCTCTTTTGGCAGGCAGTCTCAGAAGGTTCGTGCTTCTAACGCTCGCCGTGCTCACGGCTTCGCTCGTGCTCGGGGGCAATGCCGGGGCTCAGCTCACCCCGCCCTGGTGCGGCACGCCGGAGCCCGACGCCGCGGGCAACCTGCCGGACGGCTCGTCTCCGGGCCATCCGGTTGGGAGCTTCCCGCACATCCCGTACTACGCGATCGGCTGTACGCTCGACCAGATCGAGGCCGACCAGCTCGGCGACCGCATGTCGGTCGAGGTGATCGGCCAGTCCGCGCTCGGCCGCGACATGTACGGCGTCGTGTTCAACCCGCTCGAGACGCCGGAGCAGATCCGTGACTACAACCGCTGGGTCCAGTACCGCGGCATCGCGCTCGAGGATCCGGCGCGCGCGCAGGAGCTACTGAACAGGTGGGGCGACGACATCAAAGTCCCCGTCTACGTCCAGGGCGCCATCCACGGGAACGAGTACGAGGGCGTGGAGTCGAACATGCAGCTCATCGAGGAGCTCGCCACGACGCCGTACGGCGTGAACCCGAAGTTCGACGACATCCTCAACCACGTCATCCTCGTCTTCAACGTGATCCAGAACCCGGACGGCCGCGTCGCCGGCACGCGGGCGAACGCCAACGGCTTCGACATGAACCGCGACTTCCTGACGCAGTCGCAGCCCGAGGTCCAGGCGTCCGTCGCGCAGATGCAGGAGTGGCTGCCGGTCGAGGTGCTCGACCTGCACGGCTACGTCACCCCGACCCTGATCGAGGCGACCACGAAGCCGCACAACCCGAGCATCGACTACGACCTCTGGCTCAAGTGGAACCAGCCACGGATCGACGCGAACGAGGCCGCCATGCGCGCCAGCGGTTTCAACGTCACGCGTCCGGTCAACCACTGGTGCGCAGACGGCAGCGATCCCGACCCGCCCGGTGAGGGTGGCATCTGCGAGGACGGCACCCCGCCCGGCCCGGCGGTCGCCGAGAGCTGGGACGACTGGGGCCCGTTCTACACCCCGATGTACGCGCAGCACGTCGGCCTCGACGGCTCGACGGTCGAGATGTGCCAGTCGACCGGCGGCGGCTGCGGCCTGCCCGGCGCGAGCGACCCGCCGAGAGGCCGCATCGCGGCGTTCAACGCGCAGTACATCGTCACCACGTCGACGCTGGAGTACGTCGTCGCCAACCGCAACGAGATGCTCTACGACGAGGCCGAGCGCTATCGCCGCGGCGTCGCCGGCGAGTCCCGCGTCGACTGCTGCCCGCCCCCGTTCGACGTGGACAACAACTGGATGAAGGAGTTCCCCGACGCGTACGTGATCCCGGTCGGCACCGGTCAGCGGTCCGACGCTGAGGCCAAGCGCCTCGTCGACTGGCTGCTCCGGAACGGCATCGAGGTGGAGACGCTCCGCTTCGGAGGCTCCTTCGGCGGACAGAACTTCGACAGAGGGTCCTACGTCGTCTGGATGGATCAGGCGCATCGCGGGCTCGCCGACACGGCGCTCAACATCGGCCTCGACGTCTCCGACAGGATCGGCATCCTCTACGCGCCTCCTGCGGCGTGGAGCCACGGCTACCTGTGGGGCGCCGACATCGTCGAGATACCGCTCGGCTCCGGCTTCTCGCCGGTCACCACACCCCTGAACAAGACGACGACACCGCCGGGCGGCGTCGAGCCCGGTCGCGCCGAGGCCTACGCCCTCGAGCTCGACTCGGCGACGGCCGTGCGAGCGCTGAACGCGCTGATCGGCGGCGGACTGACGGCCGAGCTGGCCCTCGAATCGTTCCCCGCCCAGACCGGCGGTACGCTCCCGGCCGGCACCGTGTTGTTCGGGGCGGACACCGCCACGCGCGTGAAGCTGGCGACAGCGGGCCGCGACAACGGCCTGCTCTTCCGCCGTATCGTCAGCGACGACTATCCGTCCGACACCGATCCGATCGACCGCGTCCCGCGGATCCTCGCCCTCACCGGCGGGGTGAACCAGGACGTCTGGTCGCTCCGCAACCTCGGGTTTGCGGTGGACTTCATGTCGACGGGCGCGATCAACTCGGCGCCGACGGACCCGCTCGTGAACTACGACGTGATCTGGAACACGGGAAGCTGGCCGTCGGCCGCCAACCCGACCGCCAGGGCCCGCCTGACGGCGTTCTTCGCCGCCGCCGGCGGCTACTTGGGCTCAGGGGTGAATGGCGCCAACTTCCTGAACGCGGGCGCACAAACCTCCGGGCTCACCGTGGCCACCTCGGACCCGGAGCAGGAATTCCTCGGCGAGAGCGGCATCATCCGCTGGGTGAACGAAGGCTCGGCAAGCCCGATCACGGGCGCATACCCAGCCGAGGACACGGCGATCGTCGACCCGCCGATCTGGTTCACCGGGGTGCCTGCGTCCTTCTCGGTGGACGCCCGGCTGCCGCTGACGAACTTCTTCCTGTCGGGCATGTGGCACCTTGGCGAGCCGGACTCCGCCTCGGCTCCAGGTTCCCCGTTCGTGGCCCACGGGATGAACACCGCCGGCACGGCCCGGCTCGTCAGCTTCGCGATGAACCCGCTCTACCGGGCGGATCCCGAGCGCGAGTGGCCGATGGTCGGTACAGGCGCGTACTGGGCCGACCAGTAGACGGCCGCGAGACAACCAGTCAACGACCCGAGGGGCGGGGAAACCCGCCCCTCGTCTATTCCACCGGGCGAAGAGCCGGGAAGAGGCGCACCATCCCGGGGCCGTAGCGCTCGTCGAGCGCGGCCTGTCCGGCACCGCCTGGGTCGACGACGACGCCGACCTCTGCCACCCCCCGGCCGAGCGGACCCTCCTGCGACCAGAGCATTCGGAGGCTCAGCTCGTCCTGGAGCCAGCGCTCGGCCTCTTTGCGGATGGCCGCCAGCTCCTTCTCCGTATGGCCCTCCTGCTGGACGACGCAGAGCGGCCCGTCCCACACTTCGCGGATCTCGGCCTCGTGGCGCTTCGCGTCCCCCGTGAAGACGGCGACGAGGACCGCGGGGCTGAACTCCTGCAGCTCGTCGTCGAGATGGTCGTTCCAGGAGATCACGTAGTCCGGCTGCGCCCGCGCATACGCATGTGCTCTGCGGGTCTCCTCCTGGGTGTTGTGCGTCGGATCCGGGACGACCCAGCCACCGTCAGGCTCCGGACAGGGCGCCTTGAAGTCGGGATTGGACCCGAACTCTTGACCGCCGGGATCGTACGGGCCCGTCTCGGTGACCGTGAAGGCCTCGCCCCCGAGCCTGCCGACGACGTGGAAGTTGCCCCAGGTGACCCCCGCGCGGAACTCCTCGCCTTCGACCGCGTCCCAGTTCCAGTTCGTGATCGGCAGGTCGCCGCATTGCGGCGGCAGGCTGAGAAGCACCGCGCCCAAACAGAGCATCGGGCCGTCGTCTGCCTCGAGCACCATCGCATCCGCCTCGTAGAGCTGGGCGGGATCGGCCGGTTGCGTCGTCGTCATCGGGGGCTCCTCGCTCGGGCTCGTGCTCACGCCGACGGCGGCCTGCTCGCCGGCGCCGCAGGCGGACGCCCAGAACGCCAGCGTCAGCGCACCGAGAGCGAGCCTCCGCATGGGTCCTGTACGTCGCCGCAGGGCGCCGACGTCACCCCGTCACGGGCGTCAACGCCGGAAAGAGCTTCACCATGCCCGGCCCGTAGCGCGCGTCGAGCGCCGCTTGGGCGGCGCCGTTCGGGTCGACGACGACGCCCACTTCGGCCGCCAGACCCAGGTCACCGTCCGACGACCACGTGAGCCGAAGCCCGAACTCCTCCTGGATCAAGCGCTCCGCCTCCTCGCGGATGGCCGCGAGCTCCGCCGCCGTGTGGCCCTCTCGGTGTGTGACGCAGAGCGGCCCGCCCCATGTCTCGCGGATGGCCGCCTCGGCGCCGGCGACGTCCTCGGTGACGACGACGTTCATGATCTGGAGGACCGGTTCGCCCTCGTTTAGCCTCCGGTCCAACTCCTCGGGCGTGTAGTCGCCGGCGTAATCGACCCAGAGCGCGACGTAGTCCCGACGCGCCTGGGCCGCCAAGGCACCGGCGGCGAAGTCCTCGTCGGAAGCACGGCCGGGGTCGGGCGCGACCCAGCCGTCTTCAGGCTCGGGACACGGCGTGCTGAAGTCCCGCTCGCGGCCGCCGTTCAGTCGGGAGGGCCCGACGTCCCGAACCGTGAAGGTCTCGCCGTAGAGCGTCCCGACGACGTGATAGTCGCCCCAGGCGGTGCCCATCGCGCGCTCCTCGCCCTCGACGGCGTTCCAGTTCCAGCCGACGAGCGCAAGCCCGAAGCACCCCGGAGGGAGCGACTCCTCGACGCCCCCGACGCAGAGCTTCGGGCCGTCCGCGTCGTCCAGGACCGTCCCGTCGAACTCGTAGAGCTGATCGGGGTCGGGCTTGGGCGCAGACCTCGTGGGCTCGCCGGCCGCGCCCTCCCCGCTGGCGCCGGACCCGCTCAGGAGGAGAGCCGGGAGGACCGCCGCAGCGAGTAGGTTCCTGCGCATGGTCCTTTGACCATCGGCGGCGGCGAAAGGTTCCTGGGCCGGGTCACCGCCGGTCGAAGATGCCGCCCAGGAGGTCTGCCAGCGACGTTCCGCCCTGGATCAGCCAGTCGAGCGGGGCGCGTTCGACGAACGCCCGGAGGAGGCGGGCCTCGAGACCGCCGATGCCGCCGCGCTGCTCGGCGTCGTCGATCGCTTCGAGGAGGCCGGAGCGAACCGCGCGCTCGAGCGTCTCCCGGTCCCATTCGACGTCTCGGCCGAGCTCCGGGTCGATGGAAAGTACGAGCTCCTCGCGTGTGGTGTTGAGCTCGCAGGCGGCGCCGTCGAGGCCGTCGAGGGCGATGCGCTGGATCGTCGCCTCGAATCCCTCGCCGGGGAAGGGCGCCCGGGGCTCGCAGGGATCGGCGATCGTCGACTCGCCGTAGTCGAGCGCGCCGTTGGCCAGCTCGACTGCGATCAGGACCGTCGCGGCGACGCCCAGCGCCGCCAGCGCGAGTAGCCCTTGCCAGCGACGGCTCATGCGGTCGCCCTCCTCCCGAAGGCGAAGCCTGCGATCCCAGCGAGCACGGCGAAGAGCGCCGAGAGGGCGAACGAGGAACGGAACGCCCGGGTCAGCACGGCCTGCACGGACTCGAGCAGCGAGTCACGCGCGTTGGCGACATCCTCGTCGTCCGCCGCCCCGTGCTCGTCGAAGGGACGCTCGAGGTCGGGAATCTCACCTTCCGGCGCGCGCTGGAACTCGCGGTAGAGGTCGAGGGTGATCGGGATCTTCTCGGTGAGCGGAAGCTGGGCGTCCAGGATCACCCCGGTCGCGTTCAGGGTCGCCGTCTCCTGGGCGTCGTCCAACTCGGAGGCGAGAAGCGGCGCGACGGCGAGCAGGCCGATGACGAGGCCGACGTGCCGAACGCCCACGGAGGTCGCCCCGCTCCGCGCCAGGTCTCCACGGGGAGCGAGCGAGGCGCGCGTGAGCGGCGGCAGCGCGAGGCCGAGGCCGACCCCCGCAAGCGCGAGCGCGGGCACGGCGTACACCGGGTCGCTGGCCGGCAAGAGCGCGAGCGCCACCAGCCCGGCGGCCAGGAGCGCCGAGCCGCCGACGATGTCTGCGAGCCCCGAGAGCCGGGCGGAGAGCGGCCGCGCGCAGAGGGCCGCGAGCGGCAGCGCGCTGACGATCCCGGCGCCTGCTAGCGGTCCGTAGTCCCAGACGGCGACGACGAGGAGGACGGCGAGGAAGAGCGCGCCGACGAGGGCCGCGTACGTGAAGATCAGGCCGAGCGCGGAGCCGAGCGGCATGCTGCCGCGCTCCGTCGGAGGCGCGAGCGCCCGCGCGGCCGGATCGAGCGCCGCGACGATCGCGGCCGCGGCGAGCGGCGCCTGGACGGCGAAGATCGCGCGCCAGTCGAACGCCTCGGTGAGCACGCCGCCAAGCGCCGGCCCCACCGCCGTACCGAGCGTCCCCGCCGTGACCCACACGGCAATCGCCCGCCGCCGCGTGCCGCTCAGCACGACGAGGAGCGGGAGCGAGGCACCGAGGAGGAGCGCGGCGCCGAGACCCTGCGCGACCCTGCCGCCGACGAGCAGTTCCAGGCTGTCGGAGACGGCGCAGAGGATGGAGGCGGCGAGGAAGACGGCGAGGCCGGCCAGCGCGAGCCAGGCCGGGCGCACGCGGCGGATGAAGGCGAGCAGGCCGAAGGCGCCCACGACGACCGCGATGTTGTACGCGGTCACGACCCACGAGACGCCCGGGATCGTCGTCTGCAACTCGACGTACAGATCCGGCAGCGCCAGGACGACGATGGACGAGTCGGCGAAGGCGACCGCGACCGAGATCGCCAGCGCGATCTCGAGCAGGACGGACGGCAGTTTCGAGGCGGGGGCAGGCGGGATGGCGGCAGCCTACGGTTCCCGACTTGAACGGTGCGGCAGATTCGTATTGGCTGTCGGGCCTCCAACCCGCGGGAAAGGGAATGCCCCTCCGCGAGCCTCGCTACTACTTCACGCCCCGTCGGCGACGAGCAGCGCGATCGCCGCGAACTGACACGACGCCGCAAGCACGGTCAGGACGTGGAAGAGCTCGTGGTATCCGAACACGGTCGGCACGAAGTCGGGCCTGCCGACCGCATAGACGATGGCACCGAGCGTGTAGAGGATCCCGCCGGTCGCGACGAGCATCGTTCCGGAAACGCCCGAGGCATCGACGATCTGCGGGACCGCGACGATGCCGACCCAGCCGAGGAGGATCCCGGCGCCGACCGGGACCCAGCGCGGCGCGTCCAGCCAGAAGAGCCGCTGGACGATCGCGAGCGCCGCTCCGATCCAGACGACTCCCAGGACAGAGAACTGCCAGGCGCCGCTCAGCACCAGGAGCCCATAGGGCGTGTACGTGCCGGCAATCAGGAGGTAGATCGACGCATGGTCGAGGCGCCGCATCACCCGGCGAGCCGCAGGCTGCCACGTGATGCGGTGGTACAGCGCGCTGAGACCGAACGTCAGAATGAGGCAGCCGCCGAACGCGGCTGCGGCCAGCCGCTCACGGCCTCCCGACGCGGAAGCGACGAGCGCCGCCCCGAGCACGGCGAAGAGGACGAAGGCGTACTGGTGGAAGACCCCGCGGAGCAGGGGCCTGGCCGGTGGGGACGCCGCCGGGCTACCGGTACCGGTAGACGATTCGGCCTCGAGTGAGGTCGTACGGCGACAGCTCGACCTTCACGCGGTCGCCGAGGAAGATCCTGATCCGGTAACGGCGCATCTTCCCCGCCGTGTAGCCGAGCGTTTCGTGGCCATTGTCGAGCTGGATGCGGAACATCCGGTTGCGGAGGGCCTCGACCACCTCGCCCTCCATCTCGATCTTCTCTTCCTTGCCGGCGATAGCTCCTCCTCTCGTCGTCTTCCGAGCGCTCCCGCGGCCGCGCCGGCGGCCGCGGGAGCTTCGGTGGTCTCCTTAAGCGACCGAGGCGGCGAGTGTGACGTTCGTCGCCTCCGGGCCCTTGGCTCCTTCGCGCGCCTCGTACTCGACGCGCGCACCCTCGGCGAGTGTCTTGAAACCCTCGCCGGCGATGTTCGAATGATGCACGAAGAGATCCTTCGTCCCCTCGTCAGGGGTAATGAAGCCGTACCCCTTGCTGTCGTTGAACCACTTGACGGTTCCGCTGGCCATAAAAAACACCTCCCTCACCAAGTGACGAACGGGTAAGGAAAGCGCCGTGCGCGAACCGGACTCGCTCTGGTTATCGCGAGGAGAATAGCACGGTGTTCATGCGGGCCAGCTAGAGATCGCGCGGGACGACAAAGCCTTCGACCTCCGCGCCGCCCTCGTCCAGGGCGGCCCAGCCGGTCGAGAACGCGAGGCTCGCCAGCGCTCCGGTCGGGAAGCGCTCGAGAGTGTCGGCATCGCCGCTCAGGAAGAGCGCGAGCTCGTGCAGCGTGGGATTGTGGCCGATCACGAGCAGCGAGGAGACCGAATCGTCGACCTCGCGCACGCGCGCGAGGACCTCGTCGCGCCCCGCGCCGTAGAGCGTCTCCTCGAGCCGGATCGTCACGTCCCCGCCGAGGACGGGCACCAGCGCCGCGAGCGTCTGGCGGGCGCGGAGCGCCGTGGAGCAGAGGACGAGCTCCGGCGCGATCCCGGCCGTCTGCACGTGCGCGGCGATAAGCTGCGAAGCCTTCAGTCCACGGGGGGCAAGCGGCCGTTCGTGGTCTGCCAGGGCCGGATCGTCCCAGCTCGACTTGGCATGGCGGAGGAGGTGGAGGAGCCTCATGACGGCGAATTCTCCCGGAAAGCGTCCGACTCAACGGAAGGAGACAGGCACTTCCAGGCCGAACTCCCGACCCGTGCCCGCCTTGGCCGCCCTCAAGGCGGCTGCCGTTCGCCCCTCGGCGCACGTTAGCCGCTTCCTCGCGATCGCCCTCGGCCTCCTGCTCGAAGGGCTCGTGACGCTGTTCGGAGATTGGCACGATCGCTATCCGGGAGTCGCGGTCGCGGCCGGGCTTCTGATCGCCGCTCTCGCCGGAGCCGTGGGCGGGATCTGGAGCGGCCTCACCGTCGCGGGCGGGGGCTGGACGCTCAACTTCTTCTTCGTCGCCGACCAGTCGCTCCGCGCGCTCATCGCGCTGCCTGCCTGGCTCGCCGTCGGCGCGCTCGCGGGCTGGCTGGCGACGAGCCGCCGGCGGACGGCCAAGGAGCGAGGCCTGGTCTCCGGGGAGCTCGACGCCGTGCGCGACTCGGCCGCAGAGGCCATCATCGGGATCGACTGCGAGGGCACGATCATCAGCTGGAGCCCGGGGGCCGAGGCCCTCTACGGCTACGGGCCCGACGAGGTCGTCGGACAGCCCGTCGCGCTGCTCGAGGCGGAGGCCGAGGCGGAAGAGCCGGGACACGCGGCCGCAGCCGCGCAGCTCGGCGAGCGCTTCGACGAGCCGAGCGCGAACCACCGGCACAAGGACGGGAGCGAGCTCGCGGTCTCCCTCACCGTCGCGCCGATCCCGAACGACGCCGGCGAGCCCACAGGCGCGGTCGTGGTGACGCGCGACATCGGAGAGACGCGCCGCGCCGAGGCGCGCCACCGCGAGAGCGAGGCGAAGTACCGCGCCCTCACCGAGCAGCTGCCGACGATCACCTACGTCCATCCCCTCGGCGAGCGGGGGACGCCGCTCTACCTCAGCCCGCAAGTCGGCTCGATGCTGGGCTACCCGCCGGACGAGTGGCTCGCGAAGCCGAACCTCTTCTTCCAGCTCGTGCACCAAGAGGATCGCGAGCGGGTCTCGGCTGAGATCGCAGCCGCGGCGACCGGCGCCCGGGCGCTCCGCTGCGAGTACCGGATGCTCTCGCGCGACGGCAGGGTCGTCTGGGTCCACGACCACGCGGTCACCGTCCGCGACGACGACGGCCGGCCGCTCTACGTCCAGGGCTACCTCCTCGACGTGAGCGAACGCCGCCACGCCGGCGAGGAGCGGGAGCGCCTGCTCGCCGCCGAGCGGGCGGCCTCCGCAGAGGCGCTCGACCGGCAACGGAAGCTCGACGTCCTCGCGCGCACAGGGGACATCCTCGCGGCGACTTCCAACTTCCAAGCCGCGCTGCGGCGCGTCGCCGACCTGGCCGTGCGCGAGCTGGCCGACTGGTGCCTCGTCGACCTCTTGGACGACGACGGAACCGGGACGCGTCTCGCTGCGGCCCATGCGGGGCCGGGCATGCCGCCCGGGCCGGCGCCGGGGCCGGTTCCGGAGCCTGAGATCCTCGAGGTCGCGACCCACGGCCGTCCGGAGCTCTCGGAGACGCGGATGTGCGTGCCCCTCCGCGCGCGCGGACGAACGCTCGGCGCGCTCACGCTGATCACCCGCGCGTCGGGCCGCTCCTACGGGGCGGACGACGTCGCCGTCGTACAGGACCTGGCCGGGATGGCCGCGCTCGCGATCGACAACGCGCGGCTGACGCGCGAGGTAGAGGAGTCCGCCGACGCAGCGCGCGTCCTCACCTACGTCGCCGACGGCGTCGTCCTCGTCGACCAGACCGGGACGATCCGCCTGTGGAATCCGGCGGCCGTCGCGATCACGGGCCTCGGCCCGGACGAAGTGCTCGGTCGCGCCGCCGCCGACTCGATCGCCGGCTGGAAGGGAATTGCGGACCGCATCCCGGTCGGAACGGCAACCGAGCCGGTCCAGCCCGAGACGTTTCCGCTCGAGACGGCACGCGGCGAGCGGTGGATCTCCATCTCCGGCGTCGACTTCTTCGGCGGGATCGTCTACGCGTTCCGGGACGTCACCGATGCCCGCCGCCTCGAGGAGCTGAAGGCGGACTTCGTGGCCACCGCCTCCCACGAGCTACGAACGCCGCTGGCTGCCGTCTACGGCGCCGCGCAGACGCTTCGCCGCCACGACTTCGCCCTCGACGAGGCCGGGCGCAACCGGTTCGTGTCTCTCATTGTCGACGAGTCCGAGCGCCTGAACCGCATCGTCAACGAGATCCTCCTCGCCAACCAGCTGGACGCCGGCCGCCTCGACCTCGTGGAGGAGCCGTTCGACCCGGGCGACCTCATCCAGCGCGTGGTCGAGTCGGCGCGCGAGCACGGACCTCCCGGCATCCGTTTCGAGACGATCGCCCCGGACGGCGTGCCCTACGTCGCCGCCGACCGCGACCGGGTGCGCCAGGTGCTCGTCAACCTCGTCGAGAACGCGATCAAGTACTCGCCGGACGGAGGCCTCGTCCAGGTGGGCGTCCAGGCCGCCGAGGGAACAGTCTGCTTCCACGTGCGCGACGAGGGCCTCGGCATCCCGGCCGACGAGCAGGCGCGGATCTTCGAGAAGTTCTACCGCCTCGATCCCGAGATGACCCGCGGTATCGGCGGCACGGGCCTTGGCCTCTACATCTGCAGCGAGTTGCTCGAGCGGATGGACGGCCGCATCTGGGTCGAGTCGCAGGAGGGCGTGGGCTCGACGTTCTCGTTCGAGCTCCCGGCGGCCGAGCCCGCCGCGGCGCGCCCGACCGGCGGCGAAGGCCGCGAGCTGACCGACGTCCTCCGGCCCGGCGGCGGCCCCGGTCCGCTCGCCGGCGCAAGCTAGCGTTCGGCTCGTGCGGGCGGTCTGGGAGGACCCGCGGGTCGAGCGCGGGCTCCGCGCGCAGCTCGACCTGCGGCGACGGCGCCTCGCCGAGGGCGACCGCCCGGTCGGCTGGAAGGTCGCCTTCGGGGCGCCGCAGGCCATGCAGCTGCTGGGGCTCGGCGCGCCTCTCGTCGGCTTCCTGACCTCGCGGGCGCTCGTCGAGCCGGGCGCCACCGTGTCGGTCGCCGGGTGGACGAAGCCTGCCGCCGAGGCCGAGATCGCCGTGCACATGGGCTCCGACCTCGGGCCGTCCGCAAGCCGTGAGGAGACGCAGGCCGCGATCGCCGCGCTCGGGCCGGCGATCGAGCTCGCCGACATCGACCGGCCGATCGAGGAGCTCGAGACCGTCCTGGCCGAGAACATCTTCCAGCGCGGCGTGGTCCTCGGACCGGCCGATTCGAGCCGAGCCCGAGGGGACGTCACCGAGATCCGGGCCCGGACCGCCTGCGACGGCGCCGAGCTCGGGACAACCGACGATCCAGAAGCGCTCACCGGCGAGCTCATCGGGGTGATCGCCCACGTCGCCGCCCTCCTCGCCGCCTTTGGTGAGACGCTCCGGGCCGGCGAGGTCGTGATCGCGGGCGCCGTGCTCCCGCACGTCTGGCCGAGCGCCGGCCAGCGGGTCGAGGTGGAGATCGAGCCCCTCGGCCGCCTCGACGTCACCGTCGAGTAGTCGCGCTCACAGGCGCGACCGGAGCAGTCGGAGCTCCTCGAGCTCGCGCTCGGTCGGCGGCTCGGTGACCTCCAGCGACTCGCGGACGTGAAGGGGCCAGCCGGTCGCCTCCAGCACCTGCTCCACCTCCACGCCCGCGTGGAGCGCCGTCAGCTCGAGCTCGCCGTCCTTCCCGGGCCGCAGCACGCCGAGGTCGGTGATCACCGTGAACGCGTCGCCGCCGCGGCCCAGCGAGGTGACGAAGTCGAGCCGCTTGACAAAGGCCCGCGGCGTGTGCCGCAGCATGACGATGACCTCCCGGGCGGCTGCGGCGATCTCGGGCGCCCCGCCGGCGCCGGGCAGGCGCACCTTGGGGTGGTCGTACGAGCCGATCACCGTCGTGTTGATGTTCCCGTGCCTGTCTATCTGTGCCGCGCCGAGGAAGCCGACGTCGATCCGCCCGGCGCCGATCCAGTAGCCGAACATCTCCGGCACCGACACGAGCTCGTCCGCCGTCGCCGCCAGGTCGTCGTCGCCGATCGAGAGAGGAAGCCTGAGGGGCTTGGCGCCGATGGCGCCGGATTCGTAGACGAGGATGCAGTTCGGCGCGTGCAGGCGCCGCGCGAGGTTGGCGGCGGCGTTCGGCGGGCCCACGCCGACGAGGCAGACCTGGCCGTCCTCGAGCTCGCGGGCGGCGTGGACGGTCATGAGCTCCTCCGGCGTCGCGGGCGTCATCCCCCCTCCAGGACGTTGGCCTGCATCCACTCGGTGAAGCGGTCGCGGTCGCGCGAGATTTCGTCCCACTCGGAGTAGAACGCGTTGTCGCGCGTCGAGTACCCGTCAGCGTACGACGGCCAGGTGCCCCCGGGGACGACGGCGATCGCGTCCAGCACCCAGACGGGAAGGACGACCGCGTGCGGCCGCGGCCTAAGCTCGTCGACCACCTCCTCGACGGTGACGATTGCCCGCTCCGCGGCCAGCACCGCCTCCTTCTGCACTCCGGCGAGACCCCAGAGCATGACGTTGCCCCGGCGGTCGGCGTGCTGGGCGTGGATGATCGCGACGTCGGGGTTGATCGCCCGCACGGCGGTCACATGCTCGCCAGTGAACGGGCTCTCCACGGACGCGATCGAGTCGTTCTCGGCGAGGAGGTCGGTGCCCTCGTAGCCGCGCAGGACTCCGAACGGGAGCCGGCTCGCGCCGGCGGCATAGGCCGCCGCCAGGCCGGCGTGCGAGTGCTCGACGACCTCGAGCTTCCGCGGCCAGCCGTTCTCGACGGCGTCGCGAAAGCGGTGTAGCGACCCGACGCCCGGGTTGCCGCCGTAGGAGAAGGTGAGCTTTCGCGCGCACCCGAGCCCGATCAGCTGGTCGTAGACGACGTCCGGGGTCATGCGCACGAGCGCCAGCTCCCGCCGCCCCTGTCGCATGATCTCGTGCGCCGCCGCGAAGGGGATGAGGTGCGTGAAGCCCTCCAGCGCGAGCTGGTCGCCGTCATGGACGTGCTCGGCCACCGCGTCGGCGAGCGAGAAGAACCGCGCGGCGCGCCGACTCACTAGATCACGACACCGTATGCCTCGGTGAACGCATCCTGGGCGTAGGCGGAGGAGGCGTAGCCGAAGCCGCCGTCTCCCCAGTCCGTTCCCCAGCTGTTCCGGACGATGAAGCGTCCCGGTTGGTAGCCGACGAGGGCGACGGCGTGCCCGCCGCGGGCGGTATCCGAGAGGTACTCGTCGAGAGCGCCCGCGTTCTCGGTCGCGTCGTACCACGCGTCGTCGACGTTGAGCCGCGTCAGGATCGGCCCCTTGGTCGCGAGCCAGATGCGCCAGTTCGTCTGGCTGGAGCCCAGGTTGAAGTAGGCGAGGATTTTCAGTTGGGCGGCGACCGCGTAGAGCGTGCTCGCCTGTCCGGGATAGAGCTTGCCCGAGCCGAAGGGAAGGACGGTGTCGCGGATGACGCCGTACTTGCGCGCGATGTCGAGCGCGGCCTTGAGGCTCGTCCCCTCGGTCTCGATGAATGCGGTCGGCCGAGTGATGAACTGGTCTGTCTCCTTGGAGGCCATCCAGACGAACCGCGGCGAGAGCAGCGTCGTCTGCGGGATGCGGCTAGCGGTGGCGAAGTGCCAGCGGAGCACCGAGTCCGCGCATGCCCAGCCGACGCAGGAGCCAGTCGAGCCCTGGTCGCCGACCCTCCACCACGTCGCGCGGAGGTCCTTCGTCGCGGGGATGCTCGGCGCAGCGGCGACCATGTCGGCGTCCTCCGCCGTCTCGAACGTCCAGTCCTCCTCGGTCCTCGGCGAAGGCCGGACATTGAGGATCCGCTTCGGCTGGCGCTTGCGCGCCCGCCTCCGCTTCACGGGCTTCCGCGGTCTGGCCACGGCACACCTCCTCGGGAGGGAACGGGGCAGTCTAGTCCTCGCATAGCCTTCGCGTTCTTGCGTCGGCTACTCGGCTACGTCGCCCTCCTCGTGCTCGGCGCTCTCGTCCTGCGCGTCGCCGTCGTCCCCGCCGAGGTCTGCCCCAGCTTCACGCGCGCGGGGGCGAGGAATGCGATTGCCGAGGCCGCCGGCTGGCTCGAGCGCGGCGTACAGCCGGGCGGGCGGTACACGTACGGCTACGATCGCGAGGCCGACCTCCTCTCCGAGGACTACAACATCACCCGGCACGCCGGCGTGATGATGGGCCTCTACCAGCTGGCCGGAGCGACCGGGGACGACGAAGCGCTCGCGGCCGCGGAGCACGGGCTCGACTTCGTGCACGCCAACCTGCTCCGGCACGACGATTGGACGGCGTTCTCGGAGCCCGATCAGGACGCGCAACTCGGCGCGAGCGGGCTCCTGACCATCGCGCTCGTTCAGCGCCGTCGCGCCACCGGAGACCACGGCGAGGACGACCTCATCCGCGGGCTCGGCCGCTTCCTCGCCGCCCAGCAGCAGCCCGACGGGGGCGTCCTCGGGCGCTGGAGCCTGGCCACGCAGGCTCCCGTCCCGGGCGAGTGGGCCACGTTCGGGACGGGCCAGGCGCTCTGGTCCTTCGCGCTCCTCGACGAGCTCTTCCCCGGCGAAGGGTGGGGCGAGCGGGCGCGCCGGCTGGCGCGCTACGTAGCCACCCGCCGCGACGACGTCGAGGGCTACGTGCTCACGTTCCCCGACCACTGGGCCGCTTACGGCCTCGCGGAGCTCGGGCCTGACGGGCTCGGCGAGCCCGAGATCGCCTACGCGCGCGAGCTCGCCGGCATCTTCGGCCTCAACTCCCGGCTCGAGTCGCAAAGCGGTCAGGGCGGCCTCAACCGGATCCTCCGCGGGGAGCCGGCGTCGGGCGCGGGCCTGGGCACCGTGACCGAGGGCCTCGCGGCGCTCTGGCGGCTGAGCCTGGCCGACGGCCGCCTGGTCGACCTGACGGAGAACCTCTCCGCGCGCGTTCGCTGCACCGCCGGTCGCGCCATCGACCGACAGATCGACCCCGTCGAGGCCCAGGAGTCGCCCCGACCGTCGCTCGCTCGCGGCGCCTGGTTCACCGAGGGGGGCTACACGCAGATGGACCACCAGCGCCATCCGCTCTCCGGGCTGCTGGCGACCCTGCGCGTGCTCGCAGCCGAGTCGGCTGGATGAGCTTTGCCTTCCTCCTCTTCGCGCTCGTCGCCGCAGTGAACCCGTGCCGTTTGTGGCTCGTCCTTCCTGAACGACGCACGGTGGTCGCCCTCGGCGCGCTGATCGCGCTCGGCTCAGCCGCAGCCGCCGCGGCGGTCGGAGGCGCGCTTCTGGACGCCCTCGACATCTCGCCGGAGACTTTCCGGCTGGCGGTGGCCGTCGTGCTCGCGCTCGAGGGCGCCCGCGCGCTGGTGCTCGCCCGGCCCACGAGGGAGCCGGAGCTGGGCGGTCTCGGCGCCGCGCTCCTCCCAGTGGCGTTCCCGCTTCTCTTGACGCCCGGCGTGATCGCGCTCGCCGTCGCGGCCGGGGGCGACGACATCGCAGCCGAGGGCGTCGGCGCGCTCGCGCTGACTTTCGCGCTCGTCCTCCTGGCGACCCTGGTCCCGCGGGGAGAGCGGGCGGACGCGCTGCTCACGGCGGGAGGCCGCATCCTCGGCGCCGCCGAGATCGCGGCAGGGATCGCGCTCGCGGTGGACTCCCTGCACGACGTTTAGGCAGCGCTCCGACGGCTTTCATCTGGCGCCGCGATCTCGTAGCATCGCTCACAAAGATCGAAGGGAGCGGCCATGAGATCCCGCCGACACCTCCTCGCCGTCGCCGCAGCCTTGCTCGCCTGGCTCGTACCCGCAGGCGCCGTCCAGGCGTCCGGCTCCGTCCCGAAGCTCCTGACGAAGTTCCAGCCCATCCTCGTCCTTCATCCGGGCGAGGAGTTCCGGCCCACGTCCGTGGAGTCGTTCGTCAGGGACTCGAGCCTCGAAGCCCTCACTGGCGCAGGCATCTGGACGATCGTCGACCCGACCCCGACCGTGGACGATCTGCCGACGAGCAGCCCGCCGATCTGGCGGCTCAACCAGCGCGCCTGCTTCGCCGGCGCCCCGCTCGGCGACCTCGCCTGCTACGCGGCGGGAGCTGCCGACGAGCCCGGCGTCACCGTCTACGGCCGCGTCGCCCGCGACGGCGCCAACATCGTCCTCCAGTACTGGCTCTTCTACTACGACAACCTGTACCGCTACCCGTTCCTGCCGCTCGGGCTCATCTGGCAGTCGCACGAGGGCGACTGGGAAGTCGTGAACGTCGTCCTCACGAACACGAAGCGGCCGCTCGAGGTCGGGCTCAGCCAGCACTGCTCCGGCGAGACGCGCGCCTGGGCGGAGACCGAGCTGCGGGACGGGCACCCGGCCGTCTACGTCGCCTTCGGCTCCCATGCGAACTACTTCCAGCCGGGCCTCCATCCGTTCGACCGGGCGTGTCTGCCCGCCGGGGTGATCGCGTTCTTCCAGCAGGCGGGCCTGCCCCTGCCGGCCGACGTCGCCGGCCTCGGCACGGTGCTCGGCCCGAAGCGCCTGGGCCTCGTCCCGACCGAGATCGAGCCCCTGACAGGCGAGTCTTTGCGCTGGATCCGCTTCCCAGGTTTCTGGGGCGAGCTCGAGTATGTCAACTCCCCGCCGCCGATCGGCACGCAACCGTTCGGGTTCTCCCCGGTCGGTCCCGCGTTCCACGCGGTCTGGCGCGAGCCGCTGGCCACGCTCGCCGGCTGGCGCTGAGCTCCGCCCGGCGCCGCGTGGAGGCCGCCTTCGCGCGGCACCGGCCTGTGCACGAAATCTCCATCGGTCCGCGAAGACTCCTCCACGCCCGTGGCCTACGCTGAGGTCGATGGAGCAGCGCAGGATCGCCGTCATCGAGGACGAGGCCGCCATCGCGGGCTCGGTCGCGGCCCGTCTGCGGGCCGAAGGGTTCGCGGTCGAGGTCGCCGAGGACGGGCCTGCCGGCATCGAGCTCTGCCGCACCTTCCGTCCCGACCTGATCGTGCTCGACCTCATGCTCCCCGGCATCGACGGGATCGAGGTCTGCCGGCGGGTCCAGCGCGAGCGCGACGTCCCGGTGCTGATGCTGACGGCGCGCGACACCGAAGCCGACCTGGAAGTCGGGCTCGGGGTCGGCGCCGACGACTACGTCACCAAGCCTTTCAGCCCGCGCGAGCTCGTGGCGCGCGTTCGCGCGCTCCTCCGCCGAGCCGAGCGTTCCCGGGCCGACGGCGAGGGGCCTATCCGCGTCGGCGGGCTCTCGATCGACCCTGCGACGAGGCAGGTGAGCCGTTACGGGCGCGAGGCCAGCTTGACGCCGACGGAATTCGACCTCCTCTACCGGCTCGCCCGGGCGCCGCGCGTCGTCTTCGGCCGTGCGCGGCTGCTCGAGGAAGTCTGGGGCCACAAGATCGCGGCGGGCGAGCGCACGGTCGACTCACACGTCCGCGCGATCAGGCGGAAGCTCGGCCCCGGCGTCATTCGGACGGTTCACGGAGTGGGCTACGCCCTCGACTCCGACGAGGTCGCATGAGGCCGCTCGACTTCCTCGGCTCGATCAAGCTGAAGCTCGGCGTCCTCATCGTCGCGGCGGTCGTGGTCACGGTCACCGTCGTATGGCTTGGCGAGGTCGCTGGGCTCCCGGTCGTCCTCACCGGCATCGTCGCGGCCCTGCTCGCGCTGGTACTCGTGCAGGTGCTCGCGCACGGAATGACGTATCCCCTCCGCGAGATGGTCTCTGCCGCGCGCGCCATGGCACGGGGCGACTACACGCGGCGCGTCACGGCCACGTCCCGCGACGAGGTGGGCGAGCTGGCCCGCGCCTTCAACTCGATGGCCGCCGAGCTCGACGAAGTCGACAGGATCCGGCGCGATCTCCTCGCCAACGTCTCGCACGAGCTCCGCACGCCGATTGGGGCCCTCCGCGCGAAGCTCGAGAACCTCGTCGACGACGTGGAGACGATGAACCCGGCGATCCTGAAGGCGATGCTCCGCCAGGTCGAGCGCCTCGGAGATCTCGTGGAGCAGCTCCTCGACCTCTCGCGGCTGGAGTCGGGAGCCGTCCCCCTCGAGCGCACGCGTTTCCTTGCCGCGACTCTCGTCGAGCACGTCGTCGACGAATGGCGCACGCAGGCGGAGATCCGCGACATCCACGTCGAGGGAGCCGTCGAGCCGACCACGCTCGAGCTGGACGCCGACGAGAAGAGGCTGCACCAGGTGCTTGGGAACCTCGTTGCCAACGCGGTTCGACACTCGCCGCGCGGCGGCCGCGTGCTCGTCCGGGCGACGGCCCTCAACGACCTCACGCGGCTCGAGGTCTCCGACGACGGCCCTGGGATCCCACCCGAAGAGGCAGAGCGGGTCTTCGAGCGCTTCTACCGCTCAGACCAGGCACGGTCCTCGAGGGACGGCGGCAGCGGGCTCGGACTCTCGATCGCACGCTGGATCGTGGACCTGCACGGAGGCCGGATCCGAGCCGAACAGGTCGAGCCGCACGGCTGCAGGATGGTCGTCGAGCTCGAGCGATGAGAGTCGCCGCCCTCGCGGCGGCCCTCTCGGCTGCGGCCTTCCTTCCCGGCAAGCCCCTCGGCGTCGGCGTGGTGGTCGTGGCCGGGCTCACCGCAGTCGCCGTTGCGCTCGCCGCGCGGCCCACCGGCGACCTGCTGCTCTTCGGGACGCTCGCGCTCGCGTTGACCGTCCCAGCGGTGCTCCTCGACGCGACGTGGGTAATTGCGCTCGATCTGGCGGCGGCCTGGATCCTCGCGACCCTTGCCGTGTGCGGGTCCCGCCTCTCCTCCCTCGCGGCCCCTTTCGTGAGGCTGACCGGCGTGCCCGCTCTGGCCCCGCCGGCGCCGCAAGGGATTGCGCCCGTTCTCCGCGGCTGCGTGCTCGCGCTCGTCGTCGCCGCGCCGTTCGCGGTTCTCTTCTGGCAGGCGGACGCGGCGTTCGCTCAGCTCGGGCGCGAACTCCCGATTCCCGGGGCAAGTCCGCTGCCCGGGCAGGGAGTGACGTTCATCGTCGTCCTCGCCGCATCCCTCGGTCTGGCGCTCGCAGCTGCCCGGCCGTTCGCGCGAGGGTTGCCGCGACCCTCCCGCAAGCTGACGCCGTGGGAATGGGCGGTGCCGCTCGTCCTTCTGAACGCGCTATTCCTCGCCTTTGTGCTCGTCCAGCTCGCCGTCCTCTTCGGCGGTCGGGAGAGAATCCTGCGCACCGCGGGGCTGACCTACGCCGAGTACGCTCGGCAGGGCTTCTGGCAGCTGCTCGGGGTCGCCGGGCTCACGCTCTGCGTGATCGGCGCCGCAGCGCTCGTTGCCGACACCCCGCGGCGAACGCATCGCGCGCTCGTGCGCGCGCTCTGCGCCGTGCTATGTGCCCTCACGGTCGTCGTGCTCGTCTCGACCGTCCAGCGGCTCCTGCTCTACGAGGACGCCTTCGGCCTGACGAGGCTGAGGCTGTTCGTCACGGCCTTCGGGCTCTGGCTGGGCAGTCTCTTCGCGCTCCTCGCCGTCGCCGGCCTCGTCGGCTCCGTTCGCCGTCGGCTCGCGCAGTTCGCGATCGTGGGAACGGCGCTGGCGCTGCTCGGCTTCTCGCTGGCGAGCCCGGACCGCTTGATCGCCGAGCGCAACGTCGAGCGCTGGCGTGAGACCGGGCGCATCGACGAGCGGTACCTCATGAAGTTGAGCGCGGATGGGGTGCCGGCGCTCGTCGAGCTTCCGGCCGAGCTCGGTGTGCTCGACCACCTACAGGTGGCCCTCGCCGACGAGGAGCCCTGGAGCTCCTTCAACCTCGCGCGACGACGGGCCCGGCACCTGCTCGACCGCGATTCCTAGAGCTCTCCGCCCGGCATGTGATGGAAGAGCCAACCGCCGTCGTACGTCTTGCGAATAGAGGACGACGATGGCCGCACTGGACACGATCACGCACGAGCTCAGCGCTCTCGAGACCGAAGAGGAGCGGGTCTTCGCCTGGCGCCGCTCGAGCCTCCTCGCGGCCGGCTACGACCAGCGGCTCAGCCTCAAGCTCGCGCTCCGCTCCGACGTCGATCTCCACCGTGCCGTCGAGCTGGGTCGGGCCGGCTGCCCCCCGGACCTCGCAGCCCGGATCCTTCTCTGACTCGCTACTGATCGACGCGTGCCGTCCGCAGGGCGTCCAGCGTCTCGCCGAGGAGCGCGGCGAGCTCGCGAACCCAGTCCGCGTCGTCCTCGCTGAACTCCGCGTCACCCCGCTTGTCGGAAAGCTGGAGGAGGCCGTAGCGTCGGCCGCGCTCACCGCACACCGCGGTAGCGAGCCAGCCGCGCATGGGTGGATGCTTCCCGGCCTGGTCTCCGAAGCCCCTCCAGGCGGGGTGGGCTTCGACTTCGGCCTGCGTCAGGCGGATGACGTCGCCGGGCGGGATCTCGATCCCGTGCAGGCCGAATCCTCCGGGATTGACCCGATAGTCCCGAAAGGCCGCGTACTTGGCGCTGAGGCTGAAGTACTTCCGGGCCTGCGATGGATCCTCGTCCACCCAGAGTTTCAGCGCCGCCTGCTCGGCGCCGGTCAGCGCGCGCGCCAGGCGGCACGTTCGGCGCAGGAGCGCATCCACGCGCTCGGAGAGCGCCTGTTCCTCGGACGTCGCCTCGAGGATCGGTGCGATCTCGGTTCCGACCTCGGCGTCGTGCATGCCGATCAGCCTACCGGGCCGGGCGCTTCGCACAGCCGGCCGGCTCTGGCTTCGAGGTAGCGCCGCTCCGGGAGGCTGGTCGTGCGCCGCGCCGCGCTCAGGTATGCGGAGCGGGCTGCCGCCCGGTCGCCCGTCATCTCCAGGAGATGCGCCCGCACGGCGTCGAGTCGATGATGCATCCCCACCCGCTTGTCGGCGTCCAGTGTCTCGAGCAAGCCGAGCCCGGCCTGCGGCCCGTGCACCATCGCGACTGCGACGGCTCGGTTGAGCGTGACCATGGGGTTCGGCGAGAGACGGTCGAGCAGGTCGTAGAGAGCGAGGATCTGCGCCCAGTCCGTGTCCTCGGCTCCCTCTGCTTCGTCATGGACCGCGGCGATCGCGGCCTGCACCTGGTAGGGGCCGATCGGGGCACGCTCGAGCGTCCGGGTGATGAGCGCGACACCTTCTGCGATCTGATCCCGGTTCCAGAGGCTGCGCTCCTGCTCTGCAAGGGGGATCAGGGCGCCGTCCGGGCGCGTGCGGGCGGGACGGCGGGCGTCGGTCAGCAGCATGAGCGCCAGGAGCCCGGCCACCTCGCCGTCGTCGGGGAGCAGCCGCTCGACCTCGCGGACGAGGCGAATCGCCTCTCGCGTCAGCTCGACGCGCTGGAGATCGGGGCCCGCGGTAGCCGTGTACCCCTCGTTGAAGATGAGATAGAGCACGTGCAAGATGACCCGGAGCCTGTCCGCCCGCTCGGGCTCGGCCGGCGGACCGAACGAGATCCCCGAGGCTTTGATCCGCTCCTTGGCCCGGCTGATCCGTTGCGCCATGGTCGCGTCGGGGACGAAGAAGGCGCGCGCGATCTCCGCGGTCGAGAGCCCGCCGACGGCGCGCAGGGTGAGAGCGACCTGGGACGCCGAGGACAGCGCGGGATGGCAGCAGAGAAACAAGAGCAGCAGAGCGTCGTCCCCGTCCGCGGGCTCGTCCTCGGGCGGCGGCGCGACGAGCTCGTCCGGGGGCGTTTGAGCCACGGCCGTCTCCTCGCGGCGCCGACGCGTACCCTCGCTTCGCAGCGCGTCGGTCAGTCGTCGGGAAGCCACCGTGATCAACCAGGCCCGCGGATCCTCGGGAAGACCGTGCTCCGGCCACTGCACCGACGCCGCGAGCAGCGCTTCCTGAACAGCGTCCTCGCACGCGTCGAAGTGCCCGTAGCGACGGACGAGCGCGCCCAGGACCTGCGGCGCCAGGTTCCGAAGGAGGTCTTCGGCGTCCCGGCGTTCTCTCACATCTCCGCCCCGGCCTCGTCCATGATCGGCCGCACCTCCACCGACCAGAGGCGGGCGGCAGGGTCGAGGGCGGCAATCTCGGTCGCCCGCTCCATGCTCTCGCAGTCGAGCACGTAGTAGCCGGCGAGCTGCTCCTTCGCCTCGGCGAAGGGACCGTCCGTGATCACCGGGACGCCTTCCCGCACGTGCACCGTCTTGGCGGTGCCGGCGTCGGCGAGCGCCGCCCCGCCCACGAACTCGCCAGAGGCGGTGATCTCCTTGTTGACGGCGTCGAACTCGGCCATAAGTCCCTGGCGCTCTTCCTCGGTCAGCGCCTCCCAGGCGCCGGGGTTGTTGTAGATCAACACGATGTACTTCACTGCTCGCTCCTTCCTCTAGATCAAGCGCTTCCTATCTGAACGTCGGAGCGGGGGACCCGGCCTCGACACGATGACACGGCGATGTCGAAATCATGTGGCCTGCTCCGACGTTAGGGGCATGAGGAGAATTCGATGAGCATCGAAGGCAGGAAACGTTGGCTGGCACTGATCGTGCTCTGCCTGGGCGACCTGATGATCGTCCTCGACGTCACGATCGTAGGCGTCGCGCTGCCGTCGATCAGGGAGGACCTCGGCTTCTCCGAGACGTCGCTCGCCTGGGTCGTGAACGCATATCTCCTCACGTTCGGCGGCTTTCTCCTGCTCGGCGGCAGGCTGGGCGACCTCTTCGGCCACCGGCGACTGTTCCTGTTCGGGATCGCGCTCTTCACCGGCGCGTCGTTCGCCTGCGGCCTCGCCACCTCGCAGGCGGTCCTGGTCGGAGCGCGAGCGGTGCAGGGCCTCGGCGGCGCGGTCGTGTCGGCCGTTGCCCTCTCCCTCATCGTGACGCTCTTCACCGAGCCGGCTGAGCGGGCGAAGGCGATGGGCGTGTTCGGCTTCGTCGCCGCGGGAGGCGGGAGCATCGGCGTGCTGCTGGGAGGCATCCTGACCGACGCGCTCGACTGGCACTGGATCTTCCTCGTCAACGTTCCCATCGGTGCCGCGGTCTTCGGACTCAGCCTCGTCCTCCTCCCGGGCGGAGGCGGTCAGGCGGCCGGCGGACGCCTCGACGTCGCAGGCGCCGTCACCGTAACAGCGTCGCTGATGCTCGCCGTCTACGCAATCGTGAACGGCAACGAGGTCGGCTGGACCTCCGGCCGGACGCTTGGCCTGCTCGCTGCCGCGGCTGGGCTCCTGGTCCTCTTCCTCGCTATCGAGGCACGGGTCTCGTCGCCGCTCGTCCCGCTCGGCCTCTTCCGCCTCCGCAACATCGCGGTGTCGAACGTCGTCGGCGTCCTCTGGGCCGCGGCCATGTTCGCCTGGTTTTTCCTCTCGGCCCTCTATCTCCAGCTCGTGCTCGGCTACAGCCCGCTCCAGGTCGGGCTCGCCTTCCTGCCGGCGAACTTGATCATGGCGCTGTTCTCGCTCGGCCTCTCCGCAAAGCTCGTGCTCCGCTTCGGCATCAGGGCGCCGCTGGGCGTGGGGCTCGCGCTCGCCGCGGCAGGCCTCCTCCTCTTCGCGCGCGCGCCGGTGGACGGGAGCTTCATCGCGGATGTCCTCCCGAGCATGCTCCTGCTCGGCCTCGGCGCAGGGATGGCGTTCAATCCGGTTCTCCTCGCCGCAATGAGCGACGTCGAGCCGAGCGAGGCTGGTCTCGCGTCCGGGGTGGTCAACACGTCGTTCATGATGGGCGGCGCGCTCGGTCTCGCCGTCCTCGCCAGCCTGGCCGCGTCCCGCACGGAGAGCCTGAGCGCCGGCGGCGAAGGCGCCCTCGCCGCGCTCACGGGCGGTTACCACCTCGCCTTCCTCGTCGGAGCGCTCTTCGCGGGTGGGGCGGCGATCCTCGGCGCGGGCCTGCTGCGCCCGGGGCTGCACGCGCAGGAGGTTGAGGGGGAGGAACCCTTGACCGCCGGGGAATCCGTCTAGGAGCGGCGCCCCGCAGGACCAGGGGGTTCCCCGAAGAGATCGACCGCCTTCGCCGGCGACCATCGAGCCAGTCAGCGAGCACGGCTCGCACTCCATTCACAAGGGGGTAACCGAATGACTGGACTCGTCACACACGTCGGCACTCGCTCCGGCACGGGCGGCCGCGCGCTGGCGCGGTTGGCCGTGATCGGAGGGATTCTCCTCGCCGGGCTGGGCTTCGCCGCGGACCGCGCGGACGCGGCCTTCTCAGCGCGGGTCAACAACGGCACGCTGACGCTCACCGGCAACGGAGCGAGCGACCAGCTCGCCCTCCGCCTCCAGGCGGGGGTGCCCACGACGTTGCAGGTCGACATCGGCGACAACGGCTCGGCCGACCTCAGCTTCGACCGCGCCGCGTTCGAGAGGATCGTCGTGGACGCGGGCGGCGGCGCCGACCGCATCAGGATGGACGAGGCGAACGGCGTCTTCACCGACACGGAGACGACGACGATCAACGGGCAGGACGGCCGCGATACGCTCCTCGGAGGGGCGGGCGCGGAACTGCTCCGCGGCGGGGCGCAGAACGACCGCGTGGACGGCAACGGCGGCGCCGACCTCGGCGTCCTCGGCACTGGTCGCGACACCTTCGTCTGGGATCCAGGCGACGGCAGCGACATCGTCGAGGGCCAGGGCGGCACCGACACGCTCCTGTTCAACGGCTCGGGAGGCAACGAGAACTTCGACTTCTCGGCCAACGGCCCCCGCCTCCGCTTCTTCCGCGACCTCGGCAACATCACCATGGACACCGACGGCATCGAACAGGTCGACCTGGAAGCACTCGGCGGCGCCGACAACACGGTCGTCAACGACCTCGCAGGCACCGACGTCGACCTCGCCAACATCGACCTCGAAGGCACCCCGGCAGCGGCGCCGGCGATGGACAACCCGACACCATCACCGTCAACGGCACCAACGCCCGGGACGACTTCCGCGTCCGCCGCGACGGGGACATCGTCGACGTGGCGGGAATTGCCTCCCGTGTGCGGATCGCGCACTCGGAGGCGGTCAACGACCGGCTCACCGTCAACGGCCTCGGCGGCGACGACAGGTTCTTCGTCGGCGCCGGCGTGGGTGCGTTGATCCAGCTCACCGTCAACGACTAGAGCAAACCTCTCCCGACAGACAGGGGCCTCCCACGTGGAGGCCCCTGTCGTCGCCGGCTACTAGGCGGTAGCCGTGCCGAAGCGCCTGATCAGCTCGGCACGCGAGCTCATGTTCAGCTTCCGATAGACCCGGCCGAGGTGGAACTCGATCGTCTTGTGCGAGAGGAAGAGCGCCGCGCCCACTTCGCGGTTCGTCATTCCCCGGGCAACGTGGAGCGAGATCTGGAGCTCCTGCGGCGTGAGCTCTTCCTCCTCCCACGCCTTGCGGCGGCGCAACTTGACGCCGCTGGCCCGCAGCTCGGATCGCGCCCGGTCGGCCCAGCACGCCGCGCCCATCTCCTCGAAGCTCTCGAGCGCGAGCCCGAGCTGCTCCCGGGCGTCGACGCGCTTCGCGGCGCGGCGCAGGCGTTCACCGAAGCAGAGTCGTGTCCGCGCGAGGGCCCAGCGGTCGTCGGAGCGCTCGTGCTCGGCGAGAGCCTCCTCGAAGCACGCTTCGAACTCGTCGTCGTCCCCGAGGAGCCCGCGACCCCGCGCCGCGGCCGCGAGACCGACGGGGCTCTGGCATTCGAGCGACGCGCTCATTTCGGCAAGCGCACGCTCCGCGTCCTCCCTCCGCCCTGCCCGCGCGTAGACCTCCACGAGCTCGGCGCGAGGGATGATGACGCGAGAATGGATGCCGAGCTCTTCGAGGCCGCGCCCGGCGGCCTCGAGGTCGTTCGCCGCCTCCTCGAGGTTTCCGAGCCCGAGCGCGAGCAGGCCGAGAGACTGCCGAAGCCAGACGCGGTAGCCGTGCAGGCCCGCCTCCGCGAGGGGCGCCTCCAGCTCGTCCGCAAACCTCCAACACTCGCTCTCCGCGCCTCGCTTCGCAGCAATCGCGGCGAGCACCAACAGCGACTGCACGCGCGGCAGCCACAGGTCCATTTCACGTGCCAGCGAGAGGGCTTCGAATGCCGCCGCGTAGCCCTCGCTGAGCAGGCCCGCGCGGTTGGCGTGCCAGGCCTGCTGGTAGAGCAGGTACGGGAGGAGGCCGACCGCGCCCCGCGCGCGGGCCTGGTCGACGTCGCGTCCGGCATGGCTGAAAGCCTCACGGGACCGCTCCAGCCACTCCAGCCCGACCCCGATGCGAAGAAGGCTCAACGGATCGAGCTGGGCATCGAGATCGTCGGGAGACGCCGCCGTCCGCTCGAGGAGCGGTGAGCCCTCGTGCGAACGGCCGACGTAGCAGAGGACCCACCCGAGCGTGAGCTCCACGAGTTGCTGGACCTCTTCGTCCTGCGTCTCCGCCGCCAGCGCTTGGGCGCGCTCCGCGGCCGCGAGCATGCCGGGGGCGTCCCCGACGCCGAGCCGGGCGCTGCACGCCTCCGTGCAGATCTCCACGGCGAGCCGGCGATCGACATCCTCGAGCAGCGTTGAGGCCTCCACCAGGAGCTCACCCGCGCGCGTCGGCCTGCCGGCCAGGTACTCGATCCTTCCCTGCAGCCTCAGCGCCTCGGCCCTGAGACACGGCTCGCGGCCCGCCTGTAGGGGGGCGGCCAGGAGCGCCGAGGCTTCGTCCGTCCGACCGGCGCGGAGAGCAGCGTCTGCGGCCGCGTGGAGCCGCGGCAGGCGCGCTTCGTCGTCCTCAGTCAAGCTCGCCGCGCGCTCCAGCGCCGCCGCGGCGGCTGCGTAGCTCGAGCGCGCCTGCGCCTGCTGCGCGGCGAGCTCGAGCGCGGCCGCCGCCTCCTCGTCTACGCCCAGGGCGGCGGAGGCCAGGTGCCACGCCCGCCGCTCGGCGTCGCTGCGATCGCTCATCGCGTTCGCAAGAGCTCGATGGATTGCGCGACGTTCGGACGGGGAGGCGCCGTGAAACACGGCCGAACGCACGAGGGGGTGGCGAAAGCGGATTCGGCCGTCCGCGATGGCGATCAGCTCTGCGTCCTCAGCCGCCTCGAGCGCAGAGGGCTCGATCCCCAGACTCGTCAACGCCGCCGCCACCGGCTCGAGCTCGGTCGAGAGGGAGACGGCGGCCACCACCAACGCGCGCTGCGAGTCGGCCGGGAGCGTCTCGGCGCGCCAGGCAAAGGCCCGCTCGAGGGTGGGGCCGGCGGGAACCGGCTCCAGCAGCGGCAGCCGCCCGGCGAGCTGGTCGTCCGTGAGCAGGCTCTGCCCTTCCAACAGCGCCAGCGGGTTGCCCTGCGTCGCCTCCCACAGGCGGCGGGCGACCTCAGGTGCGACGACTCGTTCGTCGATCCGGGCGAGCAGAGCCTCGGCCTCGCCTGCGTCGATTCCGCGAAGCTCGAGCCGGTCGATCCCCGGCGAGTCGAAGCCCCGACCCTGACCGTCGCGGACGCCGAAGAGAATCGCGACCGAATCCGCGACGAGCCGCTTCGCTGCGAACAGAACGGCCTCCGTTGTCGCGCAGTCGAGCCACTGGGCGTCGTCCACGACCACGAGGAGCGGGCTCGACTCGGCCGCCGCTGCGAGCAGGCTCAGCGTCGCGGCGCCGATCGTGAAGCGGTCGTGCGCCTCCGGCGCGCAGAGCCCGAGCGCGCTGCGCAGCGCCTTAGCCTGCTGGGCCGGGATCTGGGGGAGGTGCTCGAGAAGCGGCCGAAGCAGCTCCAGGAGACCGGAGAACTGGAGCTCGGCCTCGGACTCGACACCCAGCGCGCGGACGATCTTCATTCCCTCCGCTTGGTCCACGGCGTATTCCAGGAGGGCGGTCTTGCCGATTCCGGCCTCGCCGCCTACGACGAGCGTCTCGCTGCGGCCCAGCCGCGCTCGGCCGAGCAACTCGTCGACGAGCGCACGCTCGCGCTCCCGACCGACGAGCGCCGGCGCCACGGTCGCGGGGTTCCCGAGTTCGCGAACGGTGAAATTCACCCTCTCGTGCTAGACACGCGTCGACGACTCGCTCTTCCCGCAGGGCCCCTTCGCGGCCTTAGACTGAGGGCGATGTCGGTACGGGTCCGAGAATCCTCTGCCCGCAGTGCACCACCCGCGAGCCCGCTGGACGACGTGCTGCGACACGTGAATCGGCTCCGGCTCGAGCACGGGGTCGACCCCCTCTACGAGCTCCCTACCGCCTGCCCGGCTTGGGGCGGGGGCGGCTGCGTGCTCGAGCGCGCGTTCGAGGACCTCGGCGTCCTCGTGGTCGACTACCGCCACGCATACGGCCGGCACGTGCGGTTCGAGCACGGCCTTCGCGGCTTCATCTGCGACTTCGACGCCGGCCGCTACCCGGAGCTCGTCACCGGCACGGTGGACTCGTAGCCGCGAATGGAAGCGCGACGGGCCGACGCGAGGCCGGCCCGTCGGCGGGAACTCGTAAGGGCTTAGCCGCTGGCGCGGTAGAAGAGCCAGGCGTCCTTCATCCGCTGCGCCTGGCCAGGCGTGAACTCCGTGTAACAGGAGTCAAAGGAGTAGTCCATGTAGTTGTGGATAGGGTCGAGCCCGGGAGCCGTGCACGTGTCCTTCCCTTCGGGACACCCCGAGGTTGGGGTCTTCTCGGGCGGCGTGTCGGCGACGAAGTCACCCGTTTCGGTGCAGCCCTTGTAGAACGTGTGCTCGAGGTTCAGCCAATGCCCGACTTCGTGCGTCGCGGTCTCTCCCTGATCGAAGCGTCCTGCGTAGGTGTCCGACGTGCCCCGCATCGACTCCCAGTCGACGACGACACCGTCCAGATAGGCCTGTGACGGCGAGGTCAGGATCGACGGCAGGTAGGCCCAGCCGAGAAAGGCGCCGGCCGTTGTCGAATACAGATTGAGCGCATTGGCGCCGCCGCGGCGGAGCGTCCGCTTCATGTCGTGCTCGGCGCCGCCGGATCCGGAGTAGAACCATTTGGCGTTGTCGGAGCGCGTGACGCCGGCCAGCTCGAAGGTGAAGCCTGTGTCGGCTCCGCCCTCGCCACCTCCGAACGTCAGATTCAGCACGCTGATCTGGTCGGCGATCTGCGCGTTCGTGAGATTCCCGATCGCTCCGTCGGAAACGACGTGGAAGTACACGGGCACGGTCGCCTTGAACTTTCTGCCCGCCTTGCCCTTGGCCGAGGCGGGCAGGTCGGCGTGAACTTCACCGAGGTCGGGCTCACGGACGATGCCGCCTCGCCCGACAGGCGCCGCTGTCTGCGGTTCACAGTTCCAGACCTGTGCTGCTTCCCGCGCTAACGCGCCGCTCGCCGTCCCGACCGTGGTGGAGGCGTACACCGCCAGCGCAAGCGCGGCCATCGCGATCAGCTTGACTCCCCTCATGTCCCTCCTTCTCTAGCCGTCGCGGCCAGTCTCGCGACAATAGTAGAGCGAAGCCGGCGGTGGAGCTCAACGCAGCAGCGGGGCGCTAGGCGCCCCGCTGCAGGCGAATCCTCGAAGCCTCAGATCCGCTGCCGCGCCTCGTCCTCCGCCTCGTCGAGCTTCTCCTTGCCCTCGCCGACCTTCTGCTGGGCCTGGCCCTGCTTCTCGCGAAGCTCGTCGTCGGTGAGCTTGCCCTCGGTCTCCTTGAGCTTGCCTTCGACCTTGTCGCGTGTGCCTTCCATGAGACTCGCTTTCCTCGGGTCCGTGGCCTGGCTCGTTCCCGGTCTCGAGGGGTGGGAAACCCGGCTCAGAGCGGACGTTTTGCAGGCGCATCTCCGGGTACCCGAGGGCATGGCGAAGTTGATCTACCGGCCGTTCGGACTGCTCGTCAGCGTCCTCGGCGGCATCCTCGCGGGAGCCGTCTTCAAGCAGATGTGGAAGCGGGTCTCCGACAAGGAGGATCCTCCGAAGGCCAAGGAGGGCGAGTACGGGTGGCGGGAGGTCCTTCCCGCGGCCATGCTCCAGGGTGCAGTGTTCGGGCTCGTGAAGGCGGCCGTCGACCGGAGCGGCGCGCGGGCGTTCGAGAAGGTCACGGGCTCCTGGCCCGGCGACTAGGAGCTCTCAAGCGCGCCCGGCCTCTTGTGGCAAGCTCCCATACCATCCCCGCCAGGGACTTGGGGGTACTCGACATGGAGGTGGGGAACGTGAAACGTGTGATCGTGCTCACGGCCGCGGTGCTCATGTCCGCGGCAGTGGCGCTGCCCGCACTGGCGGCGGCACCGCAACGCGATCAGGTCGCGCAGAACCAGATCGTGCAAGGCCCGACGTCCTGCGGCCTGCTTCGCTGGGAGATCCACCTGACCGGCGACCGGTTCCGCTTCTTCGACAGTGACGGCCAGCTCGTCCGTGTCCAGGTGCACATCACCGAGGACAACACCATCACGAACCTCGACACCGCCGAGACGTATCGGGAGGGGCCCGACAACTTCATGCAGACGACCCTGTTCCCCGACGAGGGACCGCTGATCGTCGCGACAGGGCTCGCGGCGAACGTGCAGGGAGCCCAGCTGAAGGACGTCGGGCGGGTCGTCATCAACCCTCTCACCGGCGAGATCGTCTTTACCGCGGGCCAGCATCCGCTCCGCGAGGCACAGGAGGCGGGCAACGTCCTAGAGGGTTTCTGCGCCCTCTTCGACTAGCTTGGCGGCGACGACGCCCCGGGATCGGTCTCGGTGACCGATCCCGGGGCGCGGCGGTTTCCTTCTACCCCTGCGTCTTGAGCGGGATAGTGACTTCCTGGGTTTGTGGGTTCAGGTGGCCGAGCTTCTTGGCGCCGGCGGCCGCCCTGTCGGTGAGGTTCCAGATCAGGAGGCCCCGAGTCATGTCCGACTCGTAGATCCGGCCGTCGTACCAGTAGGACGACCAGTCGCCGCCGCCCTCGATCGCCGCGGGGTTGTCCGGGTTGATCAGCGGCGCCGGATCCGCGTACGCGATCTCGCGCACGTTCGCGGGATCCGTGAAGTCGAGCACGCTGATCCCAGACTGGTAGTTGCCGGCGACGAGGATCCTGCCCTTGTCGGTCGGCACGACGTTGTAGTTGTGCCAGGTGCAGTTCTCCGTGGCCGTCTGCGGGCGCGGATGGAGGAAGGTGCCGAGCTGGTTCCCCTCATGGTCGTAGAAGTAGATCGTCCGATCGACTGCCGCGCTCGTCGCCTGGCAGCGCGCCTGCGTGCCACCGCCGGGCTCGTGCCCGAAGATGAGCACCTCGCCGTCCCAGCTCCACGCGGCCGAGTGGCCGATCGTGACGCCCGGGATGTCGAAGTGGTGCATGAGCACCGGGTTCGTCAGCGACGCGCCGTCCGCCGGATCGAGGCTGAAGATGCGCGCCCCGGTCCCCCCGGCGCACGCGAGCCGCATCGCCTCACCGAGGATGACGCCGATGTCATGGCAGGTGTGCATCGAATCGACGCTGGTCAGCTTCTGCGCGCTGGCCGGGTCGTCGAGGGGAACTTCGACGATCTCGAAGAAGTCGCAGCTACCGCCCGCGGACGAGCTGTTGTAGACGAGCAGGCGGTCGTTCTCGAGGTCGGGGACTCCGGTGGCGGTGTGCGAGCCGCAACCGAAGTCCGGGTTGCGCGCGATCGTCGCGGCGACCGGTAGGCCGCCCGCCCGGATGGTGGCGCCGTCGGCCTGGGAGACCATCACGCCGATGATCGTGAGGCTCGGGTCGGCCCCGCCCATCGTGATCGGCGGGCCCGGTGCGTTGTTCACGACGATGATCGCGCTCGCGCCGGCAGCCTGGGCGTTCGCCGCCTTGACGACGAACCCGCAGAACCCACGGTCGACCAGCGCGATCGAGCCGTCGGGCACATCGAACGGTTCGCAGCCGTCCGTCAGGGTTCCCGGCGGCGTTCCGGTGCCGATCACGCCGTCGTCAACGGCGACGACGGTACCGCTCAGACCGTCCAGCGTGGGCGGCGTGCCCCAGGTTGCGCCGCTCGCGGGATACGTGCCGGCCGCGGGCCCACTCGCGATCGTCACACGGTGCGGCAGCGCACCGAACGACGCGAGGGGAACCGAAGCCACGAGATCCGGATCGGCGGGGTTGCTGACGTCGAAGACGTGGAGGCCCTCGAAGCCGGCTCCGACGAGCTCGCCGTCGCACGACGACGTGGCGGTCGCCGGCGAGTTCCACGACCGCACGAGCAGGTTCCCCCAGACGATTACGTCGCCCTGGTTGCCCTGCGTGGTCCCGGGCGAGCACTCCTCGTAGTTCTTCAGCTCGACCGGGTTCTCCGGATCCGAGACGTCGATGATCCGAAACCCGCTGTAGCTGCCCTGATAGGCCTTCATGCCCCAGAACGCCAGGTCCGAGTTGTAGATGCCTGCGCCCGGCGTTGCGTTGGCGAGCGGGACTGTCCGCGGCGAGTACCCCTGCGGCTTCATGTTCTTCGTGTAGGTGAACGTGCTTACCGCGTCCTCGACGGTCTGTGCAGCCGCCGTGAGCGACAGCGACAGAGCCGCCACGGCGACGAGCGCCACAAGGACGCCCCTAACTGACATTCGCATCGAAACCTCCCCTTTGTGTCGCCGAAGGAAGGATCCGGCCGACGTGCAGAGCCAGCGACGTCAGCGCAGCGTGAACCGCATATTCGATCAGCCTGATCGCCTACCCCCATCCCGCGGCGATTTCCACCGCGGAGTGTCCTACACCGGCAACGGGAAAGTCAATTGGCCGGCTTCCCGACGTCCCCTTGCGGGCACTTGCGGGTACGTTCTCGCTGGAAGTGGGCGGCTCTCTCGAGGATCAGTTTGAGGTTACGCTCGGGGTACTGCTCGCGTTCGTACGACGTCGGTCTCGGTGTCACCTGCGCCCCGCTCGGCGAGTGTCCAGAGCCGAACCCTCGACCGCTTCCCCCGTACGTCCAACTCGTCGACGAAGACGAGGTCGTCGGCTGGCTGTCGCAGTGAACGTCGCGTCGAGTCAGCGATAAAGATCGAGTACGGCGTGTTCTTCGTCATCGCCTCGAGGCGCGAGGCGGTATTCGTCGTGTCGCCGACGGTGGTG
>Ga0081538_10000404_pt1 | contig 48911 bp, 52 predicted proteins | sample TabmetS5T2R1_FD_71022 | JGI IMG/M metagenome (GOLD analysis project Ga0081538, IMG submission 71022) | Tabebuia heterophylla rhizosphere microbial communities from the University of Puerto Rico - S5T2R1 | ecosystem: Host-associated > Plants > Roots > Rhizosphere ... | reverse complement strand
CAGGCGCGCTACAACGCCCGCGTCGCCGCGATCGACGCCCCCGGCCTCAACGCAATCGAGCTGGTCAGCAGCCTCCAGAACTTCGAGCCCAGCGAGCAGACCGAGGCCGAGGTTGCGAAGCAGAGCGAAGTGCTCCGGAGGAAAGGCAAGGAGGGTCGCGCGGTCCTGCGCGACATCGACACCTTCATCTCCGGAATCAACGACCACATCAGGGTCATGGACCTCACCGACGAGCCGTGGACGCGCAACGACGTGTTCGCGGTCAACGCGCTCAAGGGCCAGTTCCTCGGCCAGGGCGGCGGCGACGAGGCGCGCCGCACGCAGTTCTTCTCCGGGCTCACCGACACCCTCGGCGCCCAGCGGGGCCTGAGCGTGTTCAACGACCTGCGCCAGTTCAAGAACCCCGGCAACCCAACCTCAGTCGACGGCAAGTTCAAGTACGGACACCTGCCGAAGCACCGGCGCGGCAACGCGATCATCGATCCCGGCAGCTTCGAGCCGACCCCGGCGGCCGACGTCGCGGGCTCCACCGCCGCGGCCGCCCACGATCCGGTCGAGGCGAGCAACACGCTGATGATCACCGGGGACCGCTCCACGACAGGAAATCCGCTGATGGTCGGCGGCCCGCAGATCGGCTACTTCTATCCCGGCCTCACGTACGAGATCGACATGAACGCGCCGGGGCTGCGGTGGCGCGGCGCGACCTCGGCTCCGTTCCCCGGCTATCTGCTGATCGGCCGGGGGGTCGACTTCGCAACCACGCTCACCTCGTCGGGCGGCGACATCATCGACCAGTTCGCTGAGCGGTTGTGCGGCGGGAGCGATCGGATGTACCGCTACAAGGGCAAGTGCCGGCCGATGGAGGAGTTCCACGCCGGGGAGCTCGGGGGCGAGCCGGTCGACTTCCTGAGGACTGTGCACGGACCCGTGGTCGGGTACGCCACGGTGGACGGAAACCGTGTCGCGATCTCGAGGAAGCGCTCGAGCTACGGCAGGGACACCTTGGACCAGCTCTTCTTCCGGCGGCTGTCGAACGGTCAGGTCCACAGTCCGAAGTCGTTCTTCAAGGCGGTCGCGAAGACCCCGCAGACGTTCAATTCCTTCTACATCGACGGAGAGCACATCGCCGAGTACACGAGCGGCAAGATGCCGATCCGCGCCCGGGGCGTCGATCCGGGGCTGCTCACGAAGGGAAACGGCAAATACGACTGGCGCGGGTTCCTGTCCAAGAACAAGCACATCCACGGCACCGACCCGCGCGACGGGACGATCACGAACTGGAACAACATCGCCGCGCGCGGGTTCGGCGCAGCTGACGATGACTGGGGCAGCTCCGGCTCGGCTGCCCGCATCGACCTGCTCGACTACAACCTCGACCGCCTGCAGCGCAACGGGAAGTGGTCACTCGCGTCGGTTACCGCGGCGATGAACGCCGCCGCGACCCAGGACGTGCGCGCGATCGATACGGTGCCGCTGCTGCAGAGGCTGCTCAAGGGGTCGAGTGCGCCCACCCCGCAGGCCGAGCAGATGCTCACGCTGCTGGGTGCGTGGCGGGCGAACGGGGGCAGTCGCCTCGACCGCGACCTCGACGGCCTGATCGACGACCCCGGGGCGGCGATCATGGATGCCGCGTGGCCGGGGATCGCGAACGCCTGCATCGGCACGCGCCTCACCCCTGACCAGCTCGAGGAGCTGCGAACGCTGTTCTCGCGCTGGAGTGCACCGCCGTCCGGGCAGAAATCCGGCTGGTACCAGTACCTGGACCGCGACATCCGCACGTTGCTCGGCGAGCGGGTCCCCAGGCCGCTCGAGAACTCCTACTGCGGCGGCGGCAAGGTCGGCAGGGCCCAGGCCGCGATCTGGTCGGCGATCGCTGCGGCGGGGGAGCAGCTCACCGCCGAGCAGGGGACGGCAGACCCTTCGGCGTGGCGCGCCGACGCGACCGCGGAGCGGATCGAGTTCGTCCCCGGGCTCCTGCCCACGACGATGCGCTACACCAACCGCCCGAACGGGATCCAGCAGGTGATCTCGTTCGGGGACTAAAGCATGCGAAGGCCCCCGCCGAGGCGGGGGCCTTCGCCGCGCTCCTCGGGCCCTGTCAGGCGAGCGCCGGCCGCGGCGCGTAGCGTCTCTCGTAGCCGCGCTTGCGCGCCAGCCAGGCGAGCGGCGCGAGCGTCGCGCGCTGCACCCAAGCGGGCGGGAAGGCTGCCTTGACCTCCTGCTCGAATTCGCGCACGAACAGCGCCAGATCGAGTGGCTTCGGCAGGCCCTTGCGGGTGGTGCGTCCCTCCTCGGCGAGCGCGACCGTTGTCTCGAAGAGTTGCTCCATCCTCAGCGCCGGGCGGACCTCGACGCGGGCACTGGCCTCTTCGTCGCCGGCGTTGGCGAACTTGTGCCGCACGCCGGGTGGCACGACGACGACGTCGCCGGGGTGCGCGATCACCTTCTTCCCGCCCAGCTTGAAGCCCATAGTGCCCTCAGTCACCTCGAAGCGCTCCTCCTGGATCGGGTGCACGTGCATCCCGGGCACGTGGCCATCCGGGCTGAGCTCGAGGTCGATTGCGAGCAGCTCGCCGCCGGTGTCGGCCGCGGTCTCGCGGAACGTGATCCGCTCGCCGCTCACGGGATTCTCGATTACCTGTCCTGCGTATGCCATGGTTTCTCCTTGGTCGGCGTCCGAAGGTCCGGACGCGTTGCCTTCTTGTCGCGACCAAGGCTCCCGCCGGAGGCCTCGTCTGTCGTCGGCCGGCGTGACGATCTCGGATCACCCCAACGGGGGATTACGCCCTCGTCCGGGAGGAGTAGGGATCAGGCTTCGGGTGCCTGGCCCGGGGTGACAAGCCCGGACTCATACGCGAGTACGACCGCCTGAACGCGGTCGCGGAGGCCGAGCTTCATTAGCACTCGCGCCACGTGGGTCTTGACCGTAGTCTCGCCGACGACGAGCGATTCGGCGATCTCCGCGTTCGAGAGCCCGCGCGCCATCAGCGACCAGACCTCGCGCTCCCGGGGCGTCAGCTCGTCGATTCCGGGCGGTTGCTCCTTGCCGGCTGGGCGCGCTCGCGAGAAGTCCTCGATCAGCCGGCGGGTGACCGCGGGCGCGAGCAGCGCCTCCCCGCTCGCCACCACACGGATTCCCGCCGCGAGCTGCTCCGGCGGGGCGTCCTTGAGCAAAAAACCGCTGGCGCCCGCCCCGAGAGCGTCGTAGACGTACTCGTCGAGGTCGAACGTCGTGAGAATCAACACCCGGGCGGAGCGCTCCCCCTCCCTACCGACGATCTCCCTGGTCGCGGCGATCCCGTCGAGCTCCGGCATCCGGACGTCCATCAGGACCACGTCGGGGTTCAGGCGGTGGGCGCTGTCTATCGCCTGGCGCCCGGTCGCCGCCTCGCCGACCACCTCGATGTCGTCCTCGGCCTCGAGCACCATGCGAAACCCGCTTCGAACCAGCGCCTGGTCGTCGACCAGTAGGACGCCGATGCTCATGTCACGAGCGGAAACGAGGCCCGGACGATGAAGCCCCCGTCCGGGCCGGGGCCCGTGACGAGCTCGCCCCCATGCAGCTCGACCCGCTCCCGCATCCCGATCAGACCTTGGCCCGAGCCTCCCCCGCCGTTGGCCGACGGACCCGGACCGCTGTCCGAGACCTCCAGCATGAGCTCGCGCTCGCCGTAGCTGACTGTTATCCGGGTCGGCACGCGACCGGCGTGCTTGATCGTGTTCGTCAGCGCCTCCTGGACGATGCGGTACGCGGACAGATCGACGCCCTGGGGCAACGTCCTGGGCTCTCCCTCCACGGCGTACTCCACCGCGAGCCCGGCCTCCCGCGCCTGCTCGAGCAGATCGCCGACGTCGTCGATGCCCGGCTGTGGTTGCAGCGCCGGGTCGACGTCATCGCGGCGGAGCACGCCGAGCGAACGCCGCATGTCCTCGAGAGCCGTGCGACCGGTCTGCTCGATCGAGTCGAGCGCCTCCCGCGCGCGTTCGGGGTCGCGCTCGAGGACCCGGCGCGCTCCCTCCGCCTGAACCACCATCACACCGACGCTGTGCGCCACGACGTCGTGAAACTCGCGCGCGATTCGAGCCCGCTCATCGCCCAGAGCGATCCGGGTCCGCTGCTCCTGCTCGCGCTCCGCGGCCGCGAGGCGAAGAACGCGCGCCCGGTTGTTGCGACCGATGAGCCATGAGATGACGGCCAGCGCGGCCGAGAAGAAGAAGCTGCCGAAGTCGACCTGCCCGGAGACGAACACGATCGCCCACTGGCCGGCGAGGCCGAGCCCCAGCCCGATGCGGGCGTCGTGGTCGGGCGCGTGGGCGCCGAGCGAATAGAACGCAACCGCTCCGGTGACCAAGGTGGCGATCGGCGGTACCTCGTTGCCCCCGTCGCCCGCGGGAAAGCTGAACAGCCCGCCGTCGAGGGCTTCGTTGACGAGTCCCACCACGAGGTACACGCAGATCATCGCCAGCGGCGCCCGCCGTCGCCACGCGATCGGCGCCGTCAGGGCCAGGCCGCCGATCAGGTTTACCGCGTCGGCCTCGCGGCCCGGCTGATCCCCCAGGATGAACTGCAGCTCGATCAGGATCGCGAGCGCGAGCGCGATCAGCCCATCGGCGATCCGTGGGTCGAGGGCGCGAAGGCGATCGATGACGCTCGCCGATCTCATCCGGCCCACGGTACCGCGCCCCCCACCTGCCGTCGTCGTCCGCGCTGATGAGGGCGGATCGTCCGTAGGGATGACGCCAGATCGCACCTGCGGCCGATGACAGAACGCACCCGCGGGCCGATCCTGCGAAGCGACCATCACACCCGTTCCGAGGGAGGAACCATGAGAAAGCTCACCGACTTCGTCCTCGCTCACAAGCGCTCCGTCGCCGCGTTCTGGATCGTGCTCACGATCGCGGGCATGTTCGGCGCGTCGCGGGTCACCGACCGGCTCGACGACCAATTCAGCATGCCGTCGAGCGAGGCGTTCGCGACCAACCAGGAGATCGAGAACCGCTTCTCGTCCGGTGGCATGGTCGAGCCCCTTGTCGCCGTCACCGAGCTGCCGGCCCGAGTCAACGCCGATGACCCCGCGGTTCGCTCCGACCTGCGCGAGCTCGAGGGTCGCCTGTCCGACGCGCTCCCGGGCGCGCGGATCGCCTCGTACGGCTCGACCGGTGACGTCGCGTTCGTCTCTGACGACGGACGCACGACCTACGCGGTCGTGCATCCGAAGGTCGAGAACGAGTCCGACCCAGGCCCCGCCGAGATCGACTCGAAGATGATCGAGGCCGCGCAGGGCGCGACCGAGCGCGGCACCGTCGGCGGCGCCGACGTGATGCTGACCGGCCGTGCCGTCCTCGAGCAGGCACCCGAGGAAGAGGGCGGGTCGCCGTCGTTCCTCAACGAGACCCTGATCGCCGGCGTGGGCGCGCTGGGGGTGCTCGCGTTCGTGTTCGCGTCCGCACTCGCCCTGGTGCCGCTGCTGATGGCGATCGTCGCGATCCCGATCACGCTGCTTGCGGTCCTCGGGCTGACCGCGATCACCGACGTGTCGTTCATCGTCGTCTTCCTCGTCTCGCTGATCGGGCTCGGGATCGCGATCGACTACGCGCTGATCGTCGTCATGCGGTGGCGCGAGGAGCGCGAGCGCGGACTCTCGAACGAGGATGCGATCCGCGCCTCCGTCGCCACCTCCGGGCGGGCGGTTGTGTTCAGCGGCACGACGGTGGCGATCGGCCTGCTCGCGGCGGTCGTGCTGCCGATCCCATTCCTTCAGTCGATGGCCTATGGCGGACTGCTGATCCCGCTGGTGTCGGTCGCCGTCGCGCTCACGATGCTCCCGGTCGTGCTGGCGACGGTCGGCCCGCGCGCCGACCGCCGGCGGCTGCGCCGCACCGAGCGCGCCGAGCGCCACTGGGCGAGCTGGGCGCGGGCGGTCATCCGCCACCGCGTGATCGCGGTCGTCTCCGGGATCGCGGTGCTGGTGGCCCTGATCGCGGTTGCCGGCGGAATCATCCTCGGCGACCCCGAGGCCGACTCGCTCGGCGGCTCGGGCGAGCCGAAGGCCGGGCTCCAGGCACTCGAGAGTTCCGGGATCGGGGCTTCGCCGCTCACCCCGATCGAGGTGATCGCCCCCTCGGACGACGCCGATCGCACTGCCCGTGCGCTCGCCGAGGCCGACGGAGTGCGCGCCGCCAGCGCACCCCAGAGCCCCGAGTGGACGAGCGACGGCCGGTCGGTGATCGAGGTGACCACCACGTCCGACACGAACTCGACCGACGGGCGCGACGCGGTCGGCGCGGTGCGCGATGCCGCCGTGGGCCTGCCGGGGGTCGGCGTTGGGGGGACGACCGCGCTCCAGATCGACTGGGTCGACGACGTGTACGGGTCGTTCCCGCTCATGCTCGGCCTGATCTCGCTGATCACGTTCGTGCTCCTGGCGCGCGCGTTCCGCTCCCTCGTCCTGCCGGCGAAGGCGATCGCGATGAACCTGCTCTCGGTGTTCGCGACCTGGGGCGTGGTGACGCTCGTGTGGCAGGAGGGGTTCCTGACGAACGCGCTTTTCGGCGTCGATCCCACCGGCTCGGTCGCGTTCTGGGCCCCGATGATCATCTTCGCGTTCATCTACGGGCTGTCGATGGACTACGAGGTGTTCATCCTCGCCCGCATGCGCGAGGAGTACGAGCGCACCGGGTCGACGAACGAGGCGGTCGTGCGCGGGATCGCGAGCACCGGACGGCTGGTGACGAGCGCAGCGCTGATCGTGTTCCTCGCCTTCGGCTCGATGGCGACGGCCGACGACCTCGACGTGAAGGTGCTCGCCACTGGGCTCGCTGCTGGCGTGCTGCTCGACGCTCTCGTCGTGCGCTCGCTGCTCGTGCCGGCGACGGTCTCGTGGCTGGGTCGATGGAACTGGTGGATGCCGGAGCCGGTCCGTCGCCTGCTGCGGCTGCCCGCGACTCCTCCCCGCCCGGCGCTCGAGCGAACCTAGCTCCCCCGCTCGAGCCCGCAAACGCGAAAGGCCCCCGCTCGGCGGGGGCCTTTCGCTCGGTTGGTTCGCGTCGCCTAGGCGGCCGCGCGCCAGTCGGCGAGCGCGTCGTCGCCCGACAGGCGCTCCAGCGCGCGCGCCTCGAGACGGCGCGCCTGCTCCTGCGTGACCCCGGCCTCCTTGGCCGCGTCGCGCAGCGTGCGGGCCGGGCGCCCTCCGGTCCCGAACCGGGCGCTGATGATCTTGCGCTCCTTCTCGGGCAGCTTCGCGAGTGCGTTGGCGACGGTCTGCTCCTGCTCGCGCTCGAGCACCTCGTCCTCGAGGTCCTCGGTGCTCTCCGCGTGGAGCTCGCCGAGCGTCGTGTCACCCTCGCCCACCGGGGTGTCGAGACTCGCCGTCACGCGGGTGAGGTCGCGAACCGCCATCACCTCGTCGAGCGGCAGTTCGGCCTCCGCCGCGACCTCCTCGTCGGTGGGCTCGCGGTCGAGCCGTCCCGTCAGCTCGGACGCGACGCGGTTGACCGTGCGCTCGCGCTGCGCGATGTGGGCAGGGATCCGCACCGGCCGACCGCTGTTGTCGAGCCCGCGCTGGATCGACTGCTTGATCCACAGCACCGCGTAGGTGGAGAACTTGTAGCCGCGCCGCCAGTCGAACTTCTCCGTCGCCCGGATCAGCCCGAGCATTGCCTCCTGGACGAGGTCGCCCAGGTCGAGGCCATGGCCCTGGTAGCGGCGCGCGAACTTGATCACGAGGCGGAGGTTCGAGTTGATCATGCGCTCCTTCGCGGCGAGGTCGCCGCGCTCGATCCGCTTCGCGAGCTCGACCTCCTCCTCGGCGGTCAGGAGCGGATACTGCATCGCCTGGTTGATGAACAGCTGGAGGCTGTCCGTCGTGGGCTCGGCCACGCGGTGGCTGGCCGTCCGGCGCTCCGCCGCGGCCTTCTTCGTCGTCTTGTTGTCATGCTCACCGCGGGAGCGATGAGCGTCGCTGCGCTTGGTCGCAGCGCCTCTCGTTCGAGGCATCGTGCTCCTTATTTTCGAGGTCGTCGTGGGTCCCCAGCACGACCCGCGCAGGCGGGCCGAAATCCCTGCCTAAGCTTCAGAAAGTATAGCGGAACTCGGCGAAATTGCAAGCTCGCGCTCATACTCGGGGCTCCGGCGGCCTACGGATCGCGCCCCGTTGCGATCCGCACAAGTGCGCCCGCGCCGGCCGCGGATCCCTCAGGAATCCTAGCCGAGGGCGACGCCCCGGGATGCCGCCGCGCCACCCGGACGCGGAGCGCTCCGGAGCGGACCCTGAAGCGAAGGGGCGGCTCCAGGACCGTCGCCTCGCCGTCGATCCCCGCGGGAACGGGACGATCCGCGTCGACCTCGAACGTGGCCGCGGACCAGTCCCGCCATGGCCGCTGGGGGACATCGCCCGGCGCGCCCGCGCCCCCCGGCCCCGTGACGACGGCAATGCCGAGGAGCCCGTCGTCGATCCGCGGACGGGTGCCCGAGCCGAGCGGGCGCCCGAGCCGGTAGCGATTGTTCGAGACAAGCATCGCCGCGGCCTCGTGATGCTCGTGGCCGCCGGGACCGGTCCAGCGAATCGCCGGCCCGTTGCCTTCTGATCCCAGAACGTCGGGGATCGTGTCCAGGATGGTCCTCAGCTTCGCGTCGCGGTAGCCGGAGCGCTGTACGGCCTCGGCGTACAGGCCCAGCGCGACGTTGTTCACGAACACGCGGCCGTTCACCTCGCCCAGGTCGACGCGGCGCTCGCCGGCGTCCACGAACGCGTCGAGCGCGCCGACGACGTCGTCGCGGTCGACCCCGAGGTCGAGCGCGAAGTGGTTGCGAGTCCCGGACGGCACGCAGGCGTAGGGAAGGCCGGCCTCCGAGGCGACTGTGGCGACGATCGCCTGCGATCCGTCTCCGCCCGCCATCGCGAGCGCGCCCGCGCCGCGCGCCACGGCCGCGCGCGCCAGAGCCTCGAGGTCGTCCCCACGTCGCAGCTCGACCGTCTCGATTCCCCGTGATCGCGCCTCGTCGGCCAGCGAAACCCGCTCCGCCTTGCCACCGCCCGACTTCGGATTCACGAACAGAACCGGCTTGCTCGGTGACGCCACCCACGGGAGCGGCACGTGGACCTCGAAGGCCACCCGCGCCAGGGCGAGCGACAACACCGCGCCGCCCGCGACGAGGGCGTTCTCGAGCGGACGACCCTCAGCCAGGATCAGCACCAGCACGCCGGCGAGTGCGAGCGCAGCCAGCGCGAGCCCGAACGCCCGCGCCGCACCGCGTCGCAGCAATCCGTGCCACGCGCTCGCCAGCGCGACGAGCACGCCTCCAAGCACCGCCAGCCCGAGCGGGAACTCGGCGACGGCCACAAATGCGGCCAACGCGATCGTCGCGATCGCGACAGCGATTGCCGCGACAGCGGCGAGACGCCGGCGACTCATACGATCGGAGCCCCGTGACGTGGCTCGAGGACGCGCAGCGGCTCGACGTGGCGATCTATGCCGCGATCGCCCGAACACCCTCGCCAGCGCTCGACCGCGCGATGAGACGGTTGTCGCGGGCGGCCGACTACTCGCGGCTGTCGCTCGCGTCGGCCACGGCGCTGGCGACCGTTGGGGGCCGCGAGGGCCGTCGCGCCGCGGTAAGCGGACTCGCCTCGGTCGCCGCCACATCGGCGATCGTGAATCTGGTCCTGAAGCCCGTATCCCGAAGGCGGCGGCCCGACCGCATCGCGCAAGAGGTCCCCGTCGCCCGCCACGTCCGCATGCCGGTCTCTCGCTCGTTCCCCTCCGGGCACGCCGCTGCGGCGTTCGCCTTCGCCCACGGCGTCGGGCGCGTCTCCCCCGTCGCCGCGATCCCGCTTCGCGGTCTCGCGACCATCGTGGCCTACTCCCGGGTCCACACCGGCGTGCATTATCCCGGCGACGTGATCGCGGGAGCGCTGGCCGGGGTCACGCTCGCCGAGGCCGCGACGCGCGCCCTGGAGCAGTGAAGCTCGTCGCACGTCAGACGTTAATCGCCCGGGAGTAGGTTTCAGGGATCGAGGTAGGGACGACAGCGGAGCAGGCTGCGGGCAAGACGGTTGCCGAACGCACCGCGCTCGGCAGGCAGGCCCGCTCGCGGGTTCCGCGCAGCAGTCATGCCGAATGGGAGCCCGCGGAGGACCGCCCGGACCCGATCGAGGTGCTCGAGCGCCAGGCCGCAACCCGCCTCCCGGAGCTGGTCCCGATCCGGTACGGCCGCATGCTGAGCTCGCCGTTCGCCTTCTACCGCGGCTCCGCAGCGATCATGGCGGCCGACCTCGCCGCCGGCCCCGACTCCGGCCTGCGGGCGCAATTGTGCGGGGACGCGCACCTGTCGAACTTCGGCGTCTTCGCGGCGCCCGACCGCCGGCTGGTCTTCGACGTCAACGACTTCGACGAGACCCTTCCCGGTCCCTGGGAGTGGGACGTGAAGCGGCTCGTCGCAAGCTTCGCGATCGCCGCCCGCGAGAACGGCCTTGGCCGCAAGCGACGCCGCACGATCGTCCGCACCGCCGCCCGCGAGTACCGGGAGCGAATGCGAGAGCTGGCCGCCGCGCGGAACCTGGACGTGTGGTACGTGCGGCTCGACGTTCGCGAGGTCGCCGAGGAGCTCGACCGCGTCGCCAGTCGCAAGGTGATGCGCCGGTTCGAGCGCAACGTCGCCAAGGCTCGCGCGAAGGACAGCCTGCGCGCGCTCGACCGCCTCACCCAGGTTGTCAACGGCCAACCCCGCATCGTCAGCGACCCCCCTCTGATCGTCCCCGTCGAGGAGCTGCAGGACGAGCGCCCGGAGACGGTCCAGCGCGAGGTCGGCGGACTCCTGCGCACCTACCGCGAGTCCCTCGAGCACGACCGGCGGCAGCTCGTCGACGGCTACCGGTTCGTTCACCTGGCTCGTAAGGTCGTCGGGGTCGGAAGCGTCGGCACCCGCGCCTGGATCGTGCTCCTGGTGGGTCGCGACGACGACGACCCGCTGTTCCTTCAGTTCAAGGAGGCGGACCCATCGGTGCTGGAGCCGTACGCGGGCGCGAGCCGCTACGAGAACCACGGCGAGCGCGTGGTGCGCGGCCAGCGGCTGATGCAGGCAGCGAGCGACATCTTCCTCGGATGGCTGCCTACCGTGGGGCTCGACGGGCGCCCGCGGGACTTCTACGGGCGCCAGCTCTGGGACGGGAAACGCTCAATCGGCATCGAGTCGCTGGACGCCGAGGGCTTCGAGATCTACGCGCGGGCGTGCGGCTTCACGCTGGCTCGCGCACACGCCCGCTCCGGGGACCGGATCGCGATCGCCGCCTACCTCGGCTCCGGCGAGGTGTTCGACCACGCAATGTCCGAGTTCGCCGAGCTGTACGCGGACCAGGCCGAGCGCGACTACGCCGCGCTCGCCGAGGCGGCCAAGTCGGCAAGGATCACCGCGGCGGAGGGGCTGTGACGGCGGCGACCGGGGCTACCGCTTCACCCCACGGCACCCGACTGGACGCGACCGAGTCCATCTGCCCGCGCTGCCGTCGGGTGCTCGCCGCGGAGCTGCTCGTGCGAGAAGGCAAGGTGGTCCTGAGCCGGACCTGCCCCGAACACGGCGCGTTCGCCGCCGTCGTGTACGGGGACGCCGAGCGCTACGTCGAGATCCAGCGCTTCGACAAGCCAGGCGAAGAGCCGCTCGAGCGCCAGACGCCGGCCGCGCGCGGATGCCCGCACGACTGCGGGATTTGCCCCGAGCACGCGCAGCACACCTGCCTTGGGATCATCGAGGTCAACACCGCGTGCAACCTCGACTGTCCGATCTGCTTCGCCGACTCGGGCACCGGCCCCCAGCAGCACGGCTACTCGCTGACGCTGGGGCAGGTCGAGGCGATGCTCGACGCGTTCGTTCGCGCCGAGGGCGAGCCCGAATCGGTGCAGTTCTCGGGCGGGGAGCCGTCGATCCATCCCGAGATCCTCGCGATGCTCGCGGCGGCAAGGGAGCGCGGGATCAAGCTCGTGATGCTGAACACGAACGGGATCCGGCTCGCCCGCGACCCGCGCTTCGCTCCCGCGCTCGCCGAGCTCGGGGTCCACGTCTACCTCCAGTTCGACGGCTTCGACGAGGCGACCCAGATCGCCCTCCGCGGCAAGCCGCTGACCGACGAGAAGATGCGCGCCCTCGACCGCTGCACGGACGCGGGTGTCTCGGTATCGCTCGCCGCCGCGATCGAGCGCGAGCTCAACGAGCACGAGGTCGGGCCGATCGTGCGCTTCGGCGTCGAGCACCCCGCTGTCACCGGCGTGTTCTTCCAGCCGGTCACCCACTCGGGGCGCTTCAGGGCCGACGCCGATCCGCTCTCCAAGCTGACGAACTCCGACGTCATCGACGCGATCGCGGACCAGCTCCCCGATTGGTTCCGCGCCGACGACTTCGTCCCCGTCCCGTGCTGCTCGCCCACCTGCCGCTCGGCGACCTTCGCGCTGTACGACGGCGAGGACCTCGTCCCGCTGCCGCGGCTCGTAGACGTCGAGCTCTACCTCGACTACGTCACCAACCGCGCCGTCCCCGACCTCGCGGTGCGCGAGGCGCTCGAGGGGCTGTGGTCGGCGAAGGCCGCCGGTGGCTCGGGGCCGGTCGCTGAGCGGCTCGAGTGCGTCGCGTGCGCGACCGCGATGCCACCCGAGCTCCGCGAGGTCGCGGCGCGCGGGTTCATGGTCGTGATCCAGGACTTCCAGGACCCCTACACGCTCGACGTCTCGAAGCTTCGCAAGTGCTGCGTCTCGGAGATCGTCCCTGACGGGCGCCTGATCCCGTTCTGCGCCTACAACTCGGTCGGCTACCGCGAGCAGGTGCAGCTCGAGGCGGCGGGTCACGGAGACGGCGCGAGGAGTCGGTGGTGAACGCGCCGGCGGTGAGCACCGCGCAGTGCGCCGCCGCCTACGAGCACCCCGCGGTGCGCTGGCTGCTCGGCGGCGAGCTGCATCCCGGCGGCCGGGCGCTGACCCAACGGGCGTTCGAGCTCGTGGGCCTCGACGCGACCGATCGGGTGCTCGACGTCGGGAGCGGCGACGGAACCACCGTGCTGCTCGCCGCCGGTGAGCACGGCTGCCACAGCGTGGGGGTCGAGTACGGCGACGGCGCGGTTGCCGAGGCGCGACGCCATGCCGAGGAGCAGGGTCTCGCGGATCGCGTCGAGTTCGTGGCGGGCGACGCCGGCTCGCTGCCGTTCGCGGACGCCGAGTTCGACGTCGTGCTCAGCGAGTGCTCGCTGTGCGTGTTCAGCGACAAGGCGCGGGCGGTCGAGGAGATGGGGCGAGTTCTCGCCCCCGAAGGGCGGCTGGGGCTCTCCGACGTCGTCGCCGAGGTCGACCGACTGCCGGACGCGCTCAGAGGGGCGATGGGCGCGATCGCGTGCGTGGGCGAGGCGCTCCCGCCGCGCGCCCACCGCCAACTGCTCGAGAGCGCCGGGCTCCGTGTCGTCGCCGAGGAGGAGCGTTCGGCGGACGCGATCGCGATGGCCGACCGGATAATGGACCGGCTGCGCGGGGCGAAGATCGTCGGCCTCGACGGGTTGATCCCGGTCGAGGGCGGCGCGCGCGCGGCGCTCGAGCTCGTCGCCAAGGCGCGCGAGGCGATCGCCGACGGTCGGATCGGCTACTCGCTGCTCCACGCCGCCCGCGCGTAGGGGCGGAGGCGATCGCGATGACTCCGCTGGTCGCCGCAACCGGGCTCTGGATCGCGGTCGGGGTGCTCGGAGCGCTCCTGATCGTCTGGGCAACCGGAGCGTTCCTTCTCCTCGCGATGGGGCGGCTCACCCTCGACCTCGGGTGGGGACGGAGCGTTCACCCACTCGGCCCGATCACATTCGAGATCGAGGCGCCTCGGGAGCTCGTGTTCGAGATCATCAGCGCGCCGTACGTGGGCCGGGGCCCGAGCGACTCGGGGATCGACGTCCTCGCGCGAAGCGACGGGCTCGTGGTCGCAGCGCATCACACGAAGGTCCACTTCTACACCGCCCGCACCGTCGAGATCGTCGAGTTCGAGCCGCCGCGCGGGGTGGGGTTCAGGCACCTCGCCGGGCCCGTCCCCTACGCGGTCGAGCAATTCGAGTTCGACGAGTCCGGCGGCGCGACCGAGCTCCGCTACACGGGGGAGGTGGGGGTCGACTTCTTCGTCCTCGGCAGGCTCGCGGCCCGCCACTGGGTTCGGCCCCAGTGGGAACGCGCCGTCCGCGAGCATCTCGAGGACGTCAAGGGCAGCGCGGAGCAGAGGGCGGCCGCGCATCAGGCGCGAGAGCCGCGGGCGCCGTGACCGCTACGTGCACGTGGGGCGCTCCGCGGAATCGAGCTCGCGCGTCCCGTCGGGGGTCACACGGAATCCCACCGGCTCGGCCGCCGCCGGGATCGGCACGGGCTTGCCGTTCGCCTCCATCTCGACCAGGCCGTTCCCGAGACCGACGTCGAAGCCCGCGCCGCGGAATGGACCCTGTACCTCCCCGGCGGGAAGGGTGACGCCCTCGACCAGCGCCTCGCCCGCCCGGTCGACCACGCACACCCACACGGTGCCCGTGGTCGTGAGCCGAAGTGTCGCGCGGGAGGGCTCCGGGGTGGGTGCCTTCTCCTGCGCCGACCCGCCACGTCCCCCTCCTCCCTGCTGCCCGCCGGCCTGCGAACCCTTGGCGGGCGCGCCGTCGTCGTCGTCCGAGCCGCCCACGAGCCCGATCACCGCGACGATCGCCAGCACGCCGGCGACGACAACGCCGGCGATCGGCGCCCACCGGCCCACCGGACGCCGGCCGCGAGCCCGCGGCTCGTCGCTGGGCGCGGGCGCGATCGGTGTGGGCGCGATCGGCGCGGGCGGCGGCGCCTCGAGCCCGGGGCGGTCCCGCGCCAGTTCGACGCTCCGGTACTCGTCGACGAGGGCGTCGGCGTCGAGGCCGAGCTCCTCGGCGTAGGTGTGGAGGAAGCTCCGCACGTACGCGGCGCCGGGGAGCGCCTCCCAGCGCTCCTCCTCCATCGCGATCAGGTAACGGGCGCGGATCTTGGTCCGCGCGGTGATCTCCTCGAGGTCGAGGCCGAGATCGCGTCTCGCGTCCCGGAGTCGGTCGCCGATTCCAGCATTCACGCGCCCATTGTCCAACTCTCGCGCGTCGGCTGCGCACGCTTTTCTCCAGCCGAGCTAGGCGGCTAGCGCGACCGCGCGCGCGAATGCACCTCTAGCGCGCGAATCTCGCGAGCACAGGCAGCACGACACGCTGAACCGCGGGCGGCGGCGAGGTCATCACGGTTTCGTCGCGGAACCGGAGCGCGAACTCGGCCAGCCACCCCGCGCCGCGAAGGCTCGTCGGCATGTTGCGGCTGTTGTAAAGACCCTCGCGCGCTGCGCGGGCGCTCTCGGTGAGGAACTCCTCGAGCCGGCCACCGGGGATCACCTCGGTGCGAAGCCGGGCCTCGCGGCCGCTCTCGTTCTTCAGCTCGTGCTTGACGGACGGCGCGACGACCACCGGCCCGTCCTCGGGGACGAGGTCGCGCCACGTGCCGTCGAGCTTCACTCGGGCCTTGCCCTCGAGCGTTTCCCAGCGCTCCTCGAGCGAGGGATGGAAGTGCTCTGGCAGATCGCCGCCGTCCTCGAGCACCGAGTAGACCCACAGGTTGTCGCCCTCGCGCTCGAAGGAGTAGGTAACGCCGTGGACGGGGTCGTGGACCTTCTCCGTCGTGTCCTCGGTCCTTGTCGTGGTCTCGGTCATTTTGCGACACCTCGCTTTCGTTTCTGCTCGTCCTTGCGCCACCTTACCACATAAGTTACCCTCCGGTAACAATGGCGACAAGAACTGCTCGCAAGCGACTGCCGAGCGAGGAGCGACGGGCGACGATCGTCAAAGCCGCCGGGCGGCTGTTCGGCGAGCGCGGCTACGACGCGACCCGTCTCGACGACATCGCCGCGGCGGCCGGGGTCACGAAGCCGATCCTCTACCGCCACTTCGACACGAAGCGGGCGCTCTACCTCGCGCTTCTCGAGCGTCATCGCGACGACCTCGCGAGCTTCGCCGCGATGATCGACGCCGAGCAGGGAACGGGGGACGAGCGCCTGCGCGCCGTGCTCGACGTCTGGGTGACGTACGTCGAGGCCCACGCCTACGCGTGGCGGATGCTGTTCCGCGACACCGGCGGCGGCCCCGAGGTCGAGGCCTTCCGCCTCGAGGTCCACGCCCGGGCGCGGGCGGTCCTCGTCGGCATCATCCGCACGCTGAGCGAGGTCCCGATCCCCCGCCGGGAGCTCGAGCCCGTGGCCGAGCTGATGAGCATGGGGATGGCATCGGTGGTCCTGTGGTGGATGGAGAACCCGAGCGCCTCCCGCGGCGCGGTCCTCGACGCGATCGCGAGAGTGTGGGGCGGGCTTCTGGCTGCCGGGACGACGGGTACGAGCAGGTAAGGTCGCCGGCATGGCGACCCGGGTGCTGGTGCTGGGCGCGGAGATCGGAGGCTGAGGCGAGCGTGCGCTACGGGATCGCGATGTTCCCGACCGACTACGCCGTGGAGCCGGGGACGCTCGCGCGGATGGTGGAGGAGCGCGGCTTCGAATCGCTGTTCTTCGCGGAGCACACGCACATCCCGGTGGACCGCACCACGCCCTACCCCGCCGGGGGCGAGCTGCCGAAGGAGTACAGCCACACCTATGACCCATTCGTCGCGCTCACGGCGGCGGCCGCCGCCACCGAGAGCCTGCTCGTCGCGACCGGCATCTGCCTCGTGATCGAGCGCGACCCGATCATCACCGCCAAGGAGGTCGCGAGCATCGACCGGCTGTCGGGCGGACGCTTCCTGTTCGGCGTCGGCGCGGGGTGGAACCGCGAGGAGATGGAGAACCACGGGACCGAGCCGCACCGCCGCTTCTCGCTGATGCGCGAGCGGGTCGAGGCGATGAAGGCGATCTGGACCGAGGACGAGGCCTCCTACCACAGCGAGCACGTCGACTTCTATCCGATCTGGTGTTGGCCGAAACCGGTCCAGAAGCCGCACCCGCCGGTGCTCGTCGGCGGCAACGCGCCCAAGGTGCTCGAGCGCGTGGTCGCGTTCGGGGACGAGTGGATGCCGAACCGCGCGACCGGTCTAACCGAGCGCGTCGCCGAGCTCGGGCGGCTCGCCGCCGAGGCCGGGCGCGATCCAATCCCGGTCACGCTGTCGGGAGCGAGACCCGACCCGGAGCTGATCGAGCGCGGCGAGCGGATCGGCGTTCACCGCTGCACCTTCTACATCACGCCCGCCGACGCCGGCGAGACCGCGCGCCAGCTCGACGAGCTCGCCTCGGTCCTGGGACTCGGCTAGCCGCGGCCAGGGGCCGCACACGCACGGGAGCTGCGCCGCGCATCCTTGCCTGAGGCTGCCTCGCCAACCCTCAGCGGCCTCCGTCGAGCTCCTGGTTCTCGATCGGGACGTGCTCGCGGCATGGCTGGCCGCGCAATCCCGGACACGGTGGGACGCCGCCCGGCGCCGCTAGCCCCGGAACGACTGGCAGCACGAGTCGCGAGCGCCGCGCGCGCGAGTGGGCGACGTCGACCCGGGGCGTGCCGCCCGGATCGGCCTCCGCGAACGCCCAGAGCGGCTGATCGCCGCCAGGGGCCGACACGGTGACGCGGATCCTCGAGCCCTCGCGGTAGACGTGCCCCTGGTAGTAGAGCGGGATCACGACCTTGGCCCAGCGACCGCGCGGCAGCGTGCGCACGTCCTCCTCGCGATAGCTCGGGTGGGGCTCGAGCAGAGTGCTCCGGCCGCGCGCGAGCTTGCGTGCATCGGTCCGCAGCCAGCCGCTCTGCACGAAGACCTCCTTGCCGTCCGGGCGCTGCTCCGAGACGGTCGCCTGCAGGTCGACGTTGCGCGCCGAGGAGCGCACCCACAGCCGCAGAGCGCCCGCGCCGAGCACGGCGGTGTCCGAGTGAAGCGGCGCGGTCGCGTAGGAGAGCGCGCGGCCCGCGGCGCTCGGGGTCCACTCGTAGTCGGGGGAGGCCGTCCACAGCCCGCCCGGCCCTGAGCTGGTGTCGCCGCTGAAGTCGGTGGGCGGTCGCGCTTCGGGATCCCAGACGAACCGGTCGGCACCCGACTTCCCGACCCGGTCCGTGAGCCTGCCACCGCTTCCGAGGAACCAGGAGCGGGCCTCGACGCCAGGCGGTGGGAAGCGCTCGAACGAGGCCTCGAAGGCCGGGATCGGCGCGCCGGGCGTGCTGCCGCCGGCGCCGTTCTCGAACAGGACGCGGGCCCGGGGAAGGGCCTCGAAGGCGGCGAGCGCGGAGTCGAAGTCGGGATGCTGTTGGATCGGGTCGTTCGGCAGCGTCACCCCCGGCACGCCCATCGCCGCCCTGTAAAGCGTCGGGGCGGCGGAGCGGTGCGCCGGGGAGAGCTGGGGCCGCCGCCTCGCGACGTAAAGCTCGAGGAAGTCGAACCAGCGGTTGAACGTCTCCGGGTCGAGCGAGTCGGAGTGGGTGCCGTTGGTGAACGTGAACCACTTCCGCTTCGTTCCCTTGAAGCGCCTGGCGAGCGCCGGGCAGTGGCCGCCGGTCTGCTCGTCCTGCCACTGGCAGGCGAGGTAGACCGGGACCTCGATCCTCTTGACGAACTTCGCCGGCGAGACCGGGTCGGCCACCCGTGGCCGGTAGTAGCGGTTCCTTCGAATCTTCGCGAGCAGGTCGACGGCCTCGGGATGCAGATCCTGATTCGCCTTGCACGTCTGGTCCCCGTCCTCGATCCGCTTCCACGCCCATGGCTGGCCGCTGTTCGGCCCCGCGGGCCGGGAGTCCTCGACGCGGTCCTCCGCCCATTCCAGCGCGAAGCCCGTGTTGAGGATGCCCCCGGGATACAGCGTCGTCTGCGAGCTGTCGATCACCGAGAGCGGAGTGATCGCGGCAAGGCTCGGCGGGCGGGTGGCAGCGACGAAGAGCTGACTGATCCCGCCGTAGGAGATCCCGAGCATCCCGACCCTGCCGTGCATGACCCACGGCTGGCGGGCGACGGTCTCCACCACGTCGTAGCCGTCGAGCGACTGCAGCGGCTCGAAGTAGTCGAACGCTCCTCCCGAGCACCCAGTGCCGCGCATGTTGACGTCGACGACGGCGTATCCCAGCAGCTCGGCGACAGGCTGGATCCCGGCCGCGGGGCCCGACGGATCCGCATAGGCGTAACCCGAGTACTCGACCAACGTCGGATAGGGACCCTGGTCGGGGGGGCCCGGCAGGTGGACGTTGATCGCAAGTTCCGTCCCGTCGCGGGTCGTCAGGTAGCCGTACCCGCCGTCGGGCAGAACCTGATCGTAGATCGCCTTGCTGGGCGGTTTCGAGCGGCGGGTGAGCACGCGGAGCTTAGGCGTCCTCTCCCCCGCGCCGGGCTCGCTCACGCGGTACCCGCCGCCGGGCTCGACGCGGCGGAAAACGACTCCCCCCAGCTCGCCCGCACGTTGGGCGTCTACCGAGTTGCCGCGACGCAGAAGCTTCACCCCCGCGCCCGGCGTCGCGCCGGTGACCTGAACCTGCTCGACGCTGCCCCGTGCGCTGAGCGGCGTCTGCTCGGAGGCGCCGACGGGCGCTGGCGACGCGGCCGTGGAGCCGATCAATGCAGCTACGGCCAGCGTGCCGGCCAACCGCCCCGCGCGGCGCGCGCTCCCTTCCCTGGACTGCATCGGCGGGACTCTCCCACGTTTCGGCGGTCCGCGCGTCGAGGCGTCTCTCGCTACGACGCGCGGATGCTTGAACGAGCTCGGCCCGCTGGTGGCCGATCTGAGGACGTGCTCGGGATTCACCGCTGCAGAAGCTAATCCAACGAGTGAGGACTCCTCCGGGATTCCCCGCCTCGGCACATCGCCGGTCGCTGTTCCGACCGCGGGAAGGACTGGGGGCTTGTGGGCGTCGGACCCCATAGGACGCAAAGCGATCGCGCTGAGGCGGTCGACAACCCCAATCAGGAGGTGCTCCTCAAATGCACACCGACTCACGGCCAAAGCGGCCAATCCACCTCATAGCACCGGCAACGATCGTCACCCTCGCGCTCACGGCGCTCGTTGCCGCAGTTCCTGCGAGCGCGAAGTCCGACAAGATCGATGGCGTCCGGGCCGAGATCGAGCGGGGCACGCTCAACGTCAAGGGCGGCGATCAGGCCAATGCGGTCGCGCTTCGCCTCCAGGCTGGCGATGTGGGCGAGATCGAGGTCGACGTGGGCGACAACGGCTCAGCCGACTTGTCGTTCGCGAGCGGCGACGTCGCGGCGATCAATGTCAAGATGGGCGACGGCAACGATTCCGTCCGCGTCGACGACGCGAACGGCGCGTTCACCGGCGATTCGAGACCGACCACGATTGCCGGCGGCGACGGCAACGACTCGCTGCAGGGCGCGCAAGCCGTGCCCGGGCAAGCCGTGCCAGCCGGTGGCCAGATCGAGAAGTACAGGGGCGGCGCCGGCAACGATACGGTCGACGGCGGCAGGGGCGACGACACCGCCTACCTCGGCGGAGGGAACGACACCTTCCGCTGGGACCCCGGCGAGGGCAGCGACGTGATCGAGGGCCAGGACGGCACCGACACGATGCTGTTCAACGGCGCTGCGGTCGTCGACACCGTCACGATGTCGGCGAACGGAGGGCGGCTTACGTTCTTCCGGCAGCCCGCCGCCATAACGATGGACACCGACGAAGTCGAGATCGTCGACTTCAACGCCCTCGGGTCGGCTGACAGCATCACCATCAACGACCTCGCGGGCACCGACGTGACCCAGACCAACCTCGACCTCGCATCGGCCCTCGGCGGCACTGCCCCCGACGGCGCGGTCGACAACGTGGTCGTCAACGGCACAAACGGTGATGACTCGATCAACATCCAGGGCAACGGCTCGGGAGCCGATGTGACCGGGCTGGCCGCGGCCGACTCGGCGACGCACGCGGACCCGACCGACCGCCTCTCCGTCAACACCCTCGCGGGCACCGACAACGTGGTCGCGAACGGCGTCGCTGGAGTGCTCCAGGTGCTGGTCGACGGTGCAGCCGTCTAGGCCCCTCGGAGCTCGCGGGCCCCGGCTCACGGAGCCGGGGCCCGCCCTTCGTGCTCGGCAGCGACGACTCCGCCAGGTTCGCGGGAGTGGGGAGCCGCATCAGGCCGGGGCGCTACGCTCGGGCGCGGCGATGGTCCCCGACCGGATGCTCGATCCCAGCACCCTGGGCGATCACATCGATCGCCTGTTCCGGGCGGCATGGGCATTGTCCGGTTCGCGTGCCGAAGCCGAGGACCTAGTCCAGGAGACGTTTGCCCGCGTGCTCGCCAAGCCGCGCCGGATCCGCAACGAGGACGACATCGGCTACTTGCTCAAGGTTCTGCGAAATACCTTCATCAGTTCGCGTCGCGCGGCAGCGCGGCGGCTTGCGCCCGAGGCGCTCGATGACAGGTTCGAGCCGGTCGACCACAGCCCGGCGAGCAGGCCGGATCAGGCCGTCGAGGCGCGCGAGGTGTTCGGGGTGATCGCCGGCCTCCCCGACTCGTTCCGCGACGCGCTCGTCGCGGTAGACGTGGCCGGCCTCAGCTATGCGGAGGCGGCGGAGCTCCTCGGTACCAAGGAGGCGACAATCACCTCGAGGCTGTTCCGGGCGAGGGCGCAGGTCGCCCGCGGGATGAAATCGTCCCCGCAGGGCGTCGAAACGGGTAGAGGCTGATCTGATGCCAGAAGAGAACGACACCCCGCTGACCGAAGAGGAGCTGGCGCTCGCGCGCGAGGGGGAGGCGCTGATCTCGGCCGCGACGGCTGATGTTCACGCTCCGCAGTCGCTGCGTGAGGCAATCGAGCGCGACCGCCAACGCGCCACGGTACGGGCCCGGGCGCCGTTCTGGCGCCGCCACCGCTGGGGTGTGGTCGCGGCCGGGACCGCAGCGGCTGCGTTGGCCGCCGTCGCGATAGCGCTCGAGACGGGGGGCGACAACGGAGACCCATCGCTCGACAAGGTCTACGCGGCTGCGCAGCTCAACCCGACCAGTGCAGCGCCGGCGGTCGCCGGCGGCGAGCCGCCGGTGCTCGACGCAAACGTCGGCGCGCTCGAGTTCCCGGACTGGCGGGAGAAGTTCGGCTGGAAGGCCGTCGGGCGCCGCGAGAGCGATCTGGAGGGCCGTCGCGTGACCACTGTCTTCTACCGCAACGCCGAGGGGGCCCGGCTCGGATACGCCGTCGTCGCGGGGGACGCCCTCGGTGGCAATCCTGCCGGGCGCCCGGTCGAGCACAAGGGCAAGACCTACGACGTCGCCCGCGGCGACGAGCGCACGATCGTCACCTGGACCCAGCAGGGCCACACCTGCGCGATCGTCGCGCCGTCGGAGGTACCCCAGTCGACGCTGGTGGATCTGGCCGCGTCGCGGAACGTCTGAGCCCACGCAGGCAGCACCGGATAATCGGGCAGCCGTCTCAGCAGGCGTCGTATACGTACCGCGAGCCCGGCAGGCTTACCTGCCGATCGCGGAGCACGACCGAGAGCGCGTCGCCAACGGTGGCGCAGGCCCGATCGAAGTCCTTGCGCCTGTACTCGATCACGATCACGCGGTCGCCGTACACCCGCTGGTAGCGATCGCACTCGGTGTAGCGCGCGCACTCCTCGGCGATCGCGAACTCGAATCCGACCTTCTGCGACTGGGCCGGGGTAATGTCCGCCGTGTTCTTCTGGGCGACCGCGAGTCCGGCGGCGTGGGCGCGGTCGGCGAGCAGCGTCGCGTAAGCGAGCGACTGCTTCTTTCCGAACGGCACCTTCTTCGCGAGCGGGGTTCCGTCAAACCGGGTCCAGGAGTCGAGGTTGTCGTACTCGACCGCGTCGAACCCCTTCTCGGCGCAGCCGTCGATCATCTGCTGCACCCAGCGGGCCGCGCGCTTGCGCTTCCTTTTGCTGCGAACGTCAACGAGGTACTCGCCGCCCCAGTTCGGATCGTCGCCGAGCTTGTCGAGGATCAGCTTGCGCGGCCAGTTGGAGCGCTCGTCGGGACGGTCCGTCCCAGGCTCGTTCGCCTGAGTCTGGAACGCGTTGACGTAACAAATCGAATAGACGGGGCTGTCAGCGGCCTCGCCCGCGAACCAGTCCCGGGAGACCACCGAGACGCCCTCCGGGAGCGGGTAGTCGCCCCCGATCTGATAGTCGAAGCCTGCGTTCGCGGGCGGCGAGGCCGGCGACGCGGCTGCAACGGGATCGACCGGCGAGTCGCCGCGCTCGGATAGCACGACGAGTAGCAAGGCACCGGTGATCGCGGCGCAGCCGGCGACGAGCGCGATCGGCTTGACCCGGCCGGTCATCCTCGGATTCCCTCCGCCACATGTTGGGCAGCTCCCAGACTCGGCCGCTCGATCTCCAGGGCACGACCGCTCTCGCGATCGAACACATACAGCTGCGAAGGGTCGATCGCGAGCTCGACGGTGCCCCCACTCGGCGCTGGTGGACGCCCGGGGATCCGAGCGGTGAAGCGGGCGCGGTCGTCGTCGGCGAGGAGCCTGCCCTCGTCGGAGCCGCTCTCCCCCCCAATCGCGGCCTTGACGTCCTCCGTCATCACCGGGGGCGCGTCCAGCGGGAACAACAGGTTGCACTCCGAACCGAGCTGCTCGACGACGTCGAGGACGACTCGCAGTCTGGGCCAGCTCGGATCAAGGCTCGGCCCGGCGACGGCGAAGCTCGTCGGCCGGATCCCCAGCACCACACCGCGCGCCTCGGGTGGCTCGAGACCCTCAAGGCGCAACTCGGTGGCGCCGAAGCTGACCGAGTCCGTTCCCAGCTCCGCCTCGACCAGGTTCATCGCCGGTGACCCGATAAACGCGCCCACGAATACGTTCGCTGGGTGATCGAACAGCCGTTGTGGAACATCGCATTGCTGCACCACCCCGTCTCGGAGGACCGCCACCCGCTCGCCCAGTGTCATCGCCTCGACCTGGTCGTGGGTGACGTAGACGGTCGTCGTGGGCAGGCGCTCGTGAAGCCGAGCCAGCTCGCCGCGCATGCTCGTACGCAGCTTCGCGTCGAGATTGGATAGTGGCTCGTCGAGGAGGAAGGCACGCGGCTCGCGGACCAGCGCCCGCCCCATCGCGACGCGTTGGCGCTGGCCGCCCGAGAGCGCCGCCGGCCGGCGCTCCATCATCTCGCCCAGCCCAAGCATCGCCGCCATCCGGTCCACCCGCTCGGTGATCTCGTCCTTGGATACCTTGCGCCGCCGCAGCCCGAATGCGAGGTTCTCGCGCACGCTCTTGTGCGGGTACAGCGCATAGGTTTGGAAGACCATCGCGAGGTCGCGGTCGGGTGGGCCGAGCGCCGTTACGTCCTCGTCGCCGATCAGGATTCGGCCCGCGGTCACCTTCTCGAGCCCGGCGATCAGCCTCAACAGCGTCGACTTGCCGCAGCCGGAGGGGCCGACGAGGACCATGAATTCGCCGTCCGCGACCGTGAGCGAGACGTCGTCGACCGCGGTGACGGAGCCATCGAAGACCTTGGTGATGCGCTCGAGCTCGATCGCCGGCACTTCGCACTAGCCCTTCACGGCGCTCGAGGTGAGCGATTGGATGAAGGTCCGTTGCGCAAACAGGAACGCGATCAACACCGGGGCGGCGGTGATCACATTGCCGGCCATCACCGCCGCCCAGTCGGTTCGATGCTGGCCCTGGAAGCTGGTCAGCCCGAGCGGCAGCGTGAACGTATTCTCGGAGTTGATCGCGATCAGCGGCCAGAGCAGGTCGTTCCAGCTGATCAGGAAGGTGAGTGCGGCGAGGGTCGCGAGCGCCGGCCGCGCCAGCGGCAGCGCGACGTGGAGCAGCACTCCGAGCCGCGAGCAGCCGTCGATCCGGGCCGCCTCCTCGATCTCGGGCGGTAGGTTGACGAAGAACTGGCGCATCAGGAAGACGCCCAGGGGGGTGACGAGCGCCGGGATGATCAGCGCCCCGAGGGTGTCGACCAGGTTGAGCCTCTCCATCACGATGAAGGTCGGGATCATCGTCAGCTGGAAGGGGATGATCAGGGTCGCGAGGATGAGCAGGAAGAGCAGGGTCGAGCCGCGGAAGCGGAGCCGGGCGAACGCGTAGCCAGCGAGCGAGCAGAAGACAAGGTTCGAGGCCACCGTCACCGCCGCGACCGTGGTCGAGTTGAGAAACCACTGCGGAAAGCTCGCCCGGGTGATCACGTGGTCCCAGCCGATCACGTGCAGGGAGTCGGGGATGATCGTCGGCGGGAACTGGTTGATCTGGGCATTGGACATGAACGAGCTCAGGAGCATCCAGATGAAGGGGAGCGCGAAGACGACCGCCACCGGCGCCAGGACCAGGTGCCAGGCGCTGAACGGCAGCCGGCGCCGGGCGGGCGCCGGCGCCGGCTCGGCCGGCTCGGCCCGCTCCGTGGTGAGCGCTGCCGGGGGACGGTGTTTGGCCGCGACGCTCACGATCGGCGGGCGCGCAGGCGCCGGTGGAGGAGCTGAAGGAAGACGAGCGCGATCAGGAACGCGGCGACGACGTAGGCGACAGCGGCCGCGTAGCCGGCGTTGAAGAGCTCGAACGCCTGGTTGTAGACGTAGTAGACGATCACCATCGTCGCGTCGAGCGGCCCGCCCCTGGTGGTCGCGTACACGAGGTCGAAGAGCTGCAGGGAGAGCAAGGTCTGCCAGACGACCAAGAAGACCGTCACAGGCGTCAGCTGCGGCAGGATCACGTGGCGGAGCACCCCCCAGCGCCGGGCCCCGTCGACCGACGCCGCGTCGACCAGCTCGCGGGGGATGTCCTGGAGCGCGGCGAGATAGATCACGACCGAGAACCCGATCCCGCCCCAGAGCGCGATCGCGACGATCACGAACAGGGCCTGGTCGGGATCGCCGAGAAAGCCCTGGCGCGGCAGGCCGACCGAGTCGAGGAGCGCGTTGGCGACCCCGAATCGCTGGTCGAAGATGAACGAAAAAAGCACCCCCTGGACCGCGGTCGAGGCGATGAACGGGACGAGGATCGCCGTGCGGTAGAGGCCGATCAGGCGGATCTGGCGGTTGAGCGCCATCGCCACCGCGAGCCCGAGTCCGACGCTGAGGGGGACGAAAAGGCCGGTGAAGACGAGCGTGTTCTCGACCGCCGAGCGGAGTGCCGCGTCCTCGAGCAGCGCCTCGTAGTTCGAGAGCCCGACCCACTGACTGGGCGAGATCAGGTCCGCGTCCCGGAACGAGAGGAGCAGCGACCAGCCGATCGGCACGATGGCGAGCCCTACGATGATCAGCGCCGCCGGGGCGACGAACGCCCAGGCGCCCGGGTTCTCGCCCAGCAGGCGTTGGCGGAGCGAGCGGGGCGGCGACGCCGGGGCGCAAGCGGTCGCTACCGCCATCGTCCCGCGCCACGCGCCGCCGCCTGCTCGTCCCTCGCTGTCATCGCCTAGCCGGGCACCCCGAGCTCGGCGTTGGCACGGTCGACCGCCTCGGATAGCGCCTCGGCGGGCTCCGCCTCCTCGAACAGCATCAGCCCTATCGCCTTGCCGAGCGCCTGCGAGATCTGCGGGTACTCGGGCACGGTCGGACGCACCTGGGAATTGTCGATGTTGTCCACGAACTTCTCCAGCCCCGGCAGGCTCTTCACGTACTCGTCATAGCCCTCGAGCTCGGACAGGTCCTGGCGGGTGGGCAGCGATCCGGACTGCTTCGCGCAGCGCAGATTCTGCTCCGCCGACGTGAGCCAGGCGACGAACTCGATCGCCCCCTCGGAACGCTGCTCTCCGTTGTCGAAGATCGCCCACACGTCGGGCCCGGCGATAGTGGTGTGCTCGCCCTCGAAGGCGGGCAGGTGGGCGACGCCGTAGTCCATCTTCGCGAGTACGAAGTCGGGCAGGTTCCAGGGACCCGTGACGATCATCGCCATCTTGTCGCTCTGGAAGAGCTGGTTCATCCGTTCGGCGCCCGCGGTGGTGTCGACGTACACCGACCCGTCGGCGGCCAGATCGTTGACGTAGGCGAGCGACCGCTCACCGGCTTCGTTGTCGAAGCCGACACTCTCGCCGTCCTCGGAGACGACGTCGCCGCCGAGCTGCCAGACCAGCGGCCAGATCCGCCACGTGGTGTCCTCGTCGCCCGTGCCCGGCCAGCCGGTGCCGACGATCCCCGCGCCCTCGTCGGTGAGCTTCGCGGCGGTGGCCCTGAACTCGTCCCAGGTCCAGTCGTCGGTCGGGTAGGCGACGCCGGCCTCGTCGAAGATCTTCTTGTTGTAGACGACCGCGAGGTTGTCGATCAGCGCCGGCACGGCGCGAACTCGATCATCCACCGTCACCGCCTCCTGCCCGGCTGGGACGAAGGCGTCAAAGTCGATCCTGCCGTCCTCGGTTGCCTCGGTGAGGTCGAGCAGCTCGTCGCCCTTCGCGAGGTTCGCGAGGTCGGAGCCGAAGATGTAGGCGACGTCGGGATAGTTCCCCGCCTGCAGCCCGGCGGTGACCTTCTGCAGCATCCGATCGGCGACCACGCCACCGGCGTCGGTCGAGACCTGGACGTCCGGGTGGGTGGCGTTGAACTCCTCGATCTGCTTCTTCAGGCAGTTGGCCCAGACGTCGGTCTGGCCGTGCCAGAAGGTGATCTCGGCGGTGCCACCCCCGTCGTCGTCCTCGCCACACGAGGCGGCGAACACGGACATGGCGACGAGCGCCGCCAGCGCCGCGATTACTCTCGTCAGCTTGAACACGATTCTCTCCTCTCGCGCTTGATCCACATGATGTGACCGGCCACCAGCCTCATCCGCTGCGCACTTCCGCCCCTGCCGGGACCCTGAGGGCCTCGGGCAGCGCATCTCCGTGAGCAGCGGTGAGCTCGTCGCACAGCTCCCAGATCGCGGCGAGCGACAGGCTCGCCCCGGCATTGGGATCCAGCATCACCGCCCGCCTGACGTACTCGGGCCTGCCCTCGAGCGCGGCGCGGACGGTCAGCTCAACGACGTTCAAGTAGGTGCGGTTCAGTGCCGCCAGCTGCGGCGGCAACTCGCCGACCCAAACCGGGTGTAGGCCGCTTCGATCGACGGCGCAGGGCACCTCGACGCACGCATCGCGGGGGAGGTTGTCGATCAGGCCGGTGTTGCGGACGTTGCCGTACACCACGCGCGGTTGCCCCGTCTCGATCGAGTGGATGATCTGGGGCGCGTACTCGGGGCTTGGCTCGATCTCCAGCGGCTCGCCCGCATCGAGCAGGCGGCGCGTCTCCTGGTAGTACGCCAGGTTCTCCTCGCTTCGTGCGACGTACTCGTTTACCCAGATCCGGTAGTGCTCGATCGCGTCGTCGTCGCGCATGAACCAGGGCAGGTACTCGGCGGAGTGCTCACTTGACTCGGTGGGGAAGTAGCCGAGCCGCCTGTACATCTCGACCCGCACCCGGCGCCGCAGCTCGGGATCGCGTTCGATCGCCTCGTCGAGCAGCGGGTAGAGATCCTCGCCGTCGCGCTCGAAGCGGAGGATGAACGCCTGGTGGTTGACCCCGGCGCCGAGGAACGTGACCTCCTCGGCCGGCACCCCGACGAGCTCCGCAAGCTCGGCGGTCGTGTTCTGGACCGAGTGACACAACCCGACCACGCGCTGCTGGGGAGTCCCGGCGTATGTGGCCCAGCACAGCATCGCCATTGGGTTCGTGTAGTTGAGGAGCCACGCGTCGGGACACGCGTCGGCCATGTCCGCGGCGATCCCATCCATCACCGGGATCGTTCTCAGGGCCCGGAAGATCCCCCCGACCCCGAGCGTGTCGCCAATCGTTTGCCGTAGGCCGTGGCGGTGCGGGATCTCGAGGTCGATCAGCGTCGCCGCATGGCCGCCGACCTGGATCATGTTGATCACGTAGTCGGCGCCCTCGAGCGCGCGGCGGCGGTCGAGATCGGACTCGATCGCGGGGTCGGCATCGAGCTGGCCGGCGATCGTTCCCGCGACCCGCTCCGCGGTCTCGAGGCGATCCGGGTCGATGTCGTGGAGCGAGATCTCCACGTCGCGGAGCTCCGGATAGCCGAGGATGTCGCCGATCAGCATCCCGGTGAACTCCACGCTGCCTGCGCCGACGAAGCAGATCTTCGCGCTCACGTGCCGCTCCTTGAGATCTCGCGGGCGGAGATGCGTTCCGCGGTCTCGACGGCCTCGTCGAGCCGCGGTTGCGCGTCCACGCCGCCGAGGCGGCGGGTCGAGAGCGACCCGCACGCGATCCCGAGCCGCAGTGCCCGATCCAGCGACTCCTCGTGAATCTGCGCCCTGAGGTAGCCGGCGGTGAAGCTGTCGCCGGCGCCAGTGCCGTCGACCGACTCGACCGCCGGAGCATCGGCCTTCAGCGTCTGCTCGCCGTGGCGCGCGATCGCGCCCTCGGAGCCGAGCTTGATCGCCACTGTGTCGATCCGCTCCGCGAGCAACTCGAGCGCCGCCTCGGGATCGTCGACGCCCGCGAACGCGCACGCCTCGGCGGCGTTGGGGAGAAAGACGTCGGTCTGCACGAGGGCGTCCTCGAGCCCCGCGCCCCATGCACCGTCGGGGTCCCACCCGGGGTCGAGCGAGGTCGAGGCACCCGCGCCGTGCGCCCGGGCGAAGAGCTCGGCGAGCCCATCGCGGAGGCCGCTTTGGAGGTGGGGAGAGGAGACGTGTAGGTGCCGCGTGTCTGCGAGCAGGTCGTCTCCGACGTCGGTCGCGGTCAGGCTCGCCATCGCTCCGAGTGACGTGAGGGTCGCGCGATCGTCCCCGTTGCTGAGCACGACGCTGAGCCCCGTCGCGTGCCTCGGGTCGACCCGGCAGCCCTCGACATCCACCTCGCGCCGGCGAAGCTCATCAAGCATCAACCTCCCTGACGCGTCGTTGCCAACGACCCCGACGTATGCGACTCGCATCCCGAGCCTCGCCGCACCGCAGGCGACGATCGCGCCCGAGGAGCCGATCGTGAGCACACCCCCGTCGACCAGGCTCTCGACCTGGCCGCGGCGGACCTCGAACGTGTCGACGCGAACGATCGCGTCGGGATTGAGCTCCCCCGCAATCACCAGATCGAATCGGCGATCGCTCATCGCACGGCCGCCCTCGTCCGCACCGGAGCCGACTTGACGGCCGGCTCGAGCGCCGCCACGGCGCCGCGGTCGACCCGCCCGGGATGCAGGTGAGCGAGCTTGTCGCTCGCGGCGGCGGCGCCGAGAACGGCCGCCGAACGCAGCTCGCGACCGGCGACGTATCCGGCGGCACAGCCGCCGATCAGGGCATCCCCGCACCCGACCGCATTGATCGGTCGCTCGGGCGCCGGGGCGGTGATGCGGATCGCGCCGGCGGCGTCAGCGAGCATGCTTCCTTCCGCGCCTAGGCTCAGCCACGCGGCAGCGGCTCCCCGGCTCCTGATCGCATCCGCGATCGCCGCCAGCTCCGCATCGCTCGCTGTGGGATCGACCTCCGCATCAAGCAGCACGCCCGCTTCGACGAGGTTCGGGGCCACCAGGTCCGGAGCCTCGGCGACGGCGGTGGCGAGTGCCCCGGGGTGCGAGCAGTCGAGGATCGTGAACGCGCCGAGTTCTCGCGCTGTCGCAATCAGCCGCGCGTGCAGGTCGATTGGCGCTCCTGACGGAAGGCTGCCGCAAACGGCAACCGCGCGCGGGTTTCCGATCCCCCTGAGCGCGGCGACGAGGCGGTCGCACTCCTCCTCGGTAAGCGATCCGGACGGCTCGTGCACCTCGACGAGCTCGCCGCCCTCGGCCGCGACCAGGGTGTAGGTCCCGCGCGTGGCTCCCGTGACTGGCACGTGATCGACGTCGACCGGCTCGGCGGCGAGCAGCGCCAAGAGCGCGTCGCCGCTCTTGCCTCCTGCGGTGGTGACGACCACGGCCTCGGCGCCGAGCTCGGCGGCAACGCATGCAGCGTGGATGGCCTTGCCGCCCGGCGTCTCGAGCAGCTCCGATGCCGGAACGACTCCGGTCGGGGGCCCCTCGAGACGGGCGATGCGGTCGATCGCCGGGTTGGTGCTCACCGCCACGAATCGGGATCCGGAGAGAGTGTGCATCAGACCTGCACCACCTCGACGCCCGCCGCCCGAATCGGCTCGAGGCGCTCGTGGGAGGCCCCGACGTCGGTGATGAGCTCGTCGATTTCCGGCAGCCCACAGATGCTCGACAGCGCGGAGCGCCCGATCTTCGACGAATCGCAGACGACAACGACGCGAGCCGCTCGCTCGACCATCTTGGTATTCGTCTGGGCTTCGATCTCGTCGTGGGTGGTCGCCCCGGAGGCGTTGACGCCATCGACACCGAGGAACATCACGTCGACGTTCAGGCCCTCCAGGGTGCGCTCGGCGAGGGGACCGATCAGCTCGTAGGACTGCGGTCGGGCGACCCCGCCGGTGACGACGAGGCGAATCGTCTGACTGATCACCAGCTCCGAGGCGATGTTGACCGCGTTTGTGACCACCGTCAGCTTGCGATCACGCAGCCTCCGCGCGACCTCCGTCGTGGTCGTCCCGCCGGTCAGGCCAACCGTCTGAGCGTCAGCGATGCGGTCCGCGGCGGCTTCCGCGATGCGGCTCTTCTCCGCGGCGTGCTGACCACCCCTGTACGGCACCGGCAGCTCGTAGAGCAGGCCGTTGCTGACCGCCCCGCCGTGTGAGCGTGAGAGAAGCTTCTGCTCTTCCAGCAGCCTGAGATCGCGCCGGACCGTTGCCGAGGACGCGCCCAGTGTCTCGGTCAGCTCCCGAACCGACACCGAGCCGTCGCTGGCCAACCGAGCGAGGATCCCGTCGAGGCGTTCGGCTCTCCTCACGACGCTCCTCCGGACTCGATCATGTCTCGGACGACGGCACGTTCGAGGTTGCGCGGGCTGTCGGGGTCCAGACCCTTGTGCTCCGCCAGCGCCACGGCAAGACGCTGGATGCGGATCAGCTCCGCGAGCGGATCGAGCCTCGCGGTGAGCACACTCGCCCCGGTCGCCGCGATCTCCTCGGCGAGCCCCGGAGGGGCCTGACCGAGGAGCCAGACCACGACGCCCGCGCTCGCGGCGGCGATCGGGCCGTGACGGTACTCCATCGCGGGATAGGACTCCGCCGATAGCTGCGCCGTCTCGCGCACTGTCAGCGCCCCCGCGTCGGCCAGGCCGACCAGCCACTCTCGCCCGAGAGCGACGAAGTGGTCGATCGTGCTCAAGTCGACCGGGTGCGGCTCCGAGAGCGCTGCCTCGGCGTCGGCGATCACGCCGTCGCTCGTGACGCCGATGGAGACCCGAGCAAAGCACACGGTGGTGGTCACGAAGCGGGTCTGAACGACGGAGCGGTCAGCGGCAAAGCTCAGATCGACGACGAGATCGCATTGCCTGGCGACGGGGCTGAGCGGGTCTCCAACGAGAGCGACCGTCGTCGTGCCCGCCCCGACGAGCTCGAGCGCGCGGCGGATCTCGGATGTCGCACCCGAGCGGGAGATCGCGACGACTCGGTCGTAGTCTCGACCGAGGCGGGCCTCGGAGGCCGCGAAGGCATCCGTCTCTCCCCCTCCGTTGAGCTCTCGAAGCGCAGCCACCGCTTTCGCCGCGTGCCAGGAGCTGCCGCAGCCGATCACGGCGATGCGCTCACCCGCGGGCAGGGCCTCGCGAGTCCCGCGCGCCAGAGTTGAGGCCTGGGACCACGCCCGTGGCTGGTCGAGGATCTCCTCGGCGATCAGCGCCATGACGGATCGATCGCGCTCATCGGCGCCGATGAGCCTACACAATTGAGCAGACACGTGCAATATGAATGCTTGAAAATGAGCGAATTGCAGCTGGGCCAGATCTGATGAGGCACAGACGGCTACGAATCGATCGGCTGGCGCTGAGGACTGCCGCACTCCTTGCTCGTTTTTGATCACTCCGAGGTCCCTCGACGACTTTGGTCGGCCTCGTCCTCGCGGCGAGCGTCGTCTTGTTCTCCTCACCCGATCTCCCCCGAGCCGCAAGTAGACTCACCCGCCAGCGACCCCGACCTATCTAGGAGGCCAGATGGGCTTGGGCTACGACGAAAAGCTGTTCATCCTCGCGTTCGATCATCGCGGGTCGTTCGTGAAGCGGTTCGGGATCGAGGGCGATCCGACGGCCGAGGAGATCGAACGGCTGAACGACGGCAAGCACCTGATCTTCGAGGGCATCGAGGCGGCGCTCGATCGGGGTGCGGAGCCGTCGGTGACGGGCGTGCTGGTCGACGAGCAGTTCGGAGCCCCGCCGGGGATCCCCGAGCAGGCGAAGGCGAAGGGGATCAAACTTGCGATGCCTGTCGAGAGGAGCGGCCAGAAGGAGTTCGACTTCGAGTATGGGGACGAGTTCGGCGCCCACATCGAGCGCTTCGACCCCGACTTCTCCAAGGTCCTGGTCCGCTACAACCCCGAGGGCGACGTGGCGATGAACGAGCGCCAGGCCGGGCGCCTCGCGCGCCTGGCGGACTGGCTCCACGAGCGCGGCCGCAAGTTCCTGTTCGAACTGCTGGTCCCCGCGGAGGAGGCGCAGCTCGCCGCAGTCGACGGGAACGCCGAGCGATACGACGCCGAAATGCGCCCCGACCTGATGATCCGCGCGATCGCCGAGCTTCAGGACGCCGGCGTCGAGCCAGACATCTGGAAGATCGAGGGCGTCGACGCGCGAGCCGAGTGCGAGCGGATCGCCGCCCAGTGCCGTGCTGATGGCCGAGACGGCATCGTCTGCATCGTCCTCGGGCGCGGTGCGGACGACAGCAAGGTCGACCACTGGCTGCGCGAGGCCGCGCCGGTCGAGGAGTACGTCGGCTTCGCGATCGGTCGATCGATCTGGGGCAACCCCTTGGAGGGCTTCATCGGCGGCAGCGTCTCGCGCGAGAATGCCGCCGTGAAGATCGCGGAGAACTACCTGCGGTTCATCGACGTCTACGCGGCCGCCAAAGCTCCGGCACGCTGAGCTTCAGTAGTCCCCCCGGCCCGGCGTTCCGCATCTCGACCCGCCAGGACAATCACATGCGCGCGTGACCGCGCCGGCACGCGGAGTTGGAGTGACGCCGGCGCGCCGACTACGGGCCGCGCTTATCCAGTGCGACCCACTCGCCACGCCGCCTGACGTAGCCAAGCCGGGCCTTGCCGACGCCGGCGCGGCGCATCGCCTCCCGCAGGAGCTGGGCCTCATAGCCGGTGCGCGGCACCGCGAACCTTGCGTCGCGGGCCCTGCACTCGGCGCGAGCGCTCTTCTTGGCGACGGCGTGCGCGCCGACCAGCCAGCGGTCGTTCCTGCGGCAGGCGGGGCGGCGATGGCTGCCGCAGCCCGCCGCCTTCCAGCCCGTCCTCAGCGTCCCCTCCTTCGACCTCTGCACCGCGCACTTGCCCCGCTTGCGGGGCTCCCCCTTTGCCCAGCTCCACACCAGCGCGCCGAGACGGGGGTCGCCCGGCACCAGCTGGTCGAGTCCCACCAGGTCGACGCCGCAGCGGGTCATCTGGGCGGCGATATCAGGCGTGATGCGGGCCGCACCGGCCTGCGACGGCCTTCCGTCCTCGAAGTAGCGGATCTGGGTGGCGTCGTACTGCACGCGGGTGAAGTCGGGGCCGCAGGTGGGAAAGTCGCTGAAGTCGCGGAGCCGGGTCTCGAGGTGTGGCGCCCAGTCGAAGACCTTCGCGGGCCACGCCGAGCCCATCCCGCACTGGGAGTTGCCGACGATGATCACCTGCTTGCCTGCCCGCAGGATCCGATCGCGGGTGAGCTCGAGCGGAAGCCGCTCGCACCCGCCGCCGGACGGCGGATACAGGACGTCACCGAGCTTCTCCTGGATGACCGAGGCGGCGGTGTCGTAGCCCGTCCTGTTGTCGAGATGGTCCTCGAGATACAGGAACAGCACCTGGTCGGAATGGGCGGGCACGCGCAGCCACGCGTTGACCTCGTCCAGGACCTGGTCCAGGGCCTTCTCGGTCGAACAACCGAGGTGGTTCGGAAAGGCATGGCAGACCACCGGCGCGAGCTCGCCGCTCGAGGGACGCCTGAACCAGTGCAGGTCGAGCTCGAGCGAGCGGATGTCGAGGTCGAGCTGATCGTCGATCGAGAGCTGCTGGTTGGCGTCCGAGGTGCTGATGGTGCGGCCCATCTCGGCGACGCTGTTGTAGGAGTTGTGGGTCCCTATGAACGGGGCGTTGCGCAGGCCCACGTCTCCCGCGAGCTCGTACTGATGCTGCAGGGCACGGTCGAGCCACGAGCCCTGGAAGCCCGTGATCGCCGCGACGGCCGCAGGACTGGCCGGGAGCGGATGGTCGGGCGCTTCGTACCTCGGTTGGGGGGTCTCACGGGCGGGGGCCGCTGCCACCGGCTGCCCGAGGATCAGCGCCGCGGCGAGCCCAGCGCCGACCGCGGTTCGCCCGGCCGCGGCTCGCGTGACGCGTAGAAGGAACCTCCTCATCACCTGATCGGCGGCGGAACACCTTCGGCTGTAGCCGCCAGAGCGGGATCCCACTCGCACACCGCGCAGGCGTGGCGGAATGCGGACCGCGCGAATTCCAGCGCGAGCGCATGCGGATCGGGACTCTCCCGAATGTCCCCCCAGTCGAGCACGTACTCGCCGAGCTGCGGGTCCCAGCGCGCTGAGGAGGGGCTCAGGTCCGCGTCTCCGAAGCCGTCGGGCGCCGGATACGCCAAAGCGTAAAAGGCGGCTCGCTCGTGGTTCGGATCGCCCGGCCACCAGCCGATTCCGATCTGCTCGGCATCCCCTCCATTGCGCATGATGAAGTCGTCGGACGGCGGATCGGCGGGCTGTCCCGAGAAGAAGCTGACCACGAGGTCGAAGGTGCCCCACCAGGCGTTGACCGGCGTCGAGCGTCCGCGAAACGGCGCCCGGAATTCCGCCAGAACGAGCGCCGCATGGGTCACAGCCTGAAAGTAGGTCGCGACCTGGTCGGCGTCATAGGTCGCGTGCTCGTCGTCCTCGTCCAGCGGGACCCTCCACGGCACCTCCTGCGGCGCCGCGTTGATCTCGACCGCACCGGTCAGGCGCCCGACGGCCTCGAGGACCTCGTGCGTCACCTGGGCGACGGAGCGGTTGGGCGTGAGCGCAATCCGTATCCCCCGGCCGTCGCTGTGCTCGACTACGGCCTCGTGCGTGCGCAGATCAAGCGCGGCGACGATGGCTCCGGAGCCGTCGGGCGCCGGCAGGGCAAGCGTCTCCCAGCCCCGCGCGCTCAGCCGCAAGGCGGCGTGCTGGAGTTGGGGCTCGGGCGGGGCAAGCTCCACCGCGAGCTTTCCGAGCACCTGCGTATGCGCGTGGAGCGTGTCGCAGGTCGCGCTCCACGAGTCATAGGCGAGCGGTGGCCACTCAGTGGACATAGCTTGAACGCTACTCTCCGGTTCCCTCGCGCCGGACACCCTCCCCCCTACTTCGACCTCATGACGCTCCTCCAGCAGATCGGCGCGATCGAGCAGAGGGGGCAGCCACGTAACCGGCGTTGGGGCGAGGTCTCCGCGGACGCGCCGTGTTACGCTTCCGGCGGTGCTGGTACGGGAGATGGGGCAGGCGCAAGCCGCTGGCCCGGATGGGAAGGGACGATATGGGTAACCGATTGGCCATCGTGCTCGGCGTGGCTGCTGCTGGCGTGGTGGCGCTCGGCGCTGGCGCATGCGGTGGCGACGACGATGATGAGACCACCGAGGCCTCGCCCGAGAAGGTCACGGTGACGACCAGCGATGCCACGGACGGCTACACCTGGGACGTCTCGCCGACGCCGACCGCGGAGACGAAGGCGGTGACCTTGAAGAACGAGAGCGAGGAGGAGCACGCGCTGATCTTCGCGAGGCTGGGTCAGGGATACACCGTCGACGAGGCCTACGAGCTGGAGGGCAAGAAGGGGTCGGCCACGGAGGTCATTCGCACCACGGGCGCCGGGCCGGGGAAATCCGCGACCGCGGACGTGACGGAGCCGATCGATCCGGGTGACTACGTGTTGCTCTGTCCGCTCGTCGGCAAGGACGGTCCCCACTACAAGCTCGGGCAGCTCGACCAGTTCGCGATCGAGTAGCGGAAGCCCGCGACGGTGCTGGGCTCGCGGAGTAGGCGGTGTCGCAGGAGAACGTGGAGACCTTCCGGTGACTCGGACTACCACACGCCGGCGAGGCGGCTACGGAGGAGCGCAGCCGCCGCGCCGGGTGTGGGACCTAACTCGAGGTCGAGGCCAGCGCCGCGCCGTCGCGCCCAGGGCGGTCCAGCGCTTGGAGGGCGTCGACCATGGTTTCGAACACCGGCATGGCCTCATCCACCGCCGTGAGCCCAAGCACCCGCAGCGGTCCGCCACGGGCGATTACGGCCAGCACGGTAGACCTCGCACCGTCGAGGCTCCTGTGTAACTCGATCAGCGCCGCGATCACCGACGAGTCGATGAACTCGCAGCCGCGGAGGTCGATAAAGATTAGCGCCGGGTCGCGCTCCAGTGCCGACCGGACCTCGATCTTCAACTTGGCCACGTTGGCCAGGTCGAGCTCGCCGTCCACGCAGATCAATTCTCGGGGCGGCTGTCTTATGTGTGTGATACGCGCGTCTGTCACCAGCTACACCTCTCGGAAGCTCGAAGGTGATCGATGCCGGCGAAGCTCCGACATGGCCGCTCGTGGTTGGCAACCGATCGGCTCTCCGCGTACCTTGCGGGGCGAGGGGAAAACTTGCCGTGGCCCGTCCCCGTCGCCGGCGGTGAACTCTACGCCTCGGAGAGGGGCGGGTCAATATCTCTGGGTTGCGCGCTCGAGAGTTTCTCCCAGCCAGCGCGGTGTTTATGCGCGCGTTGGAGGGGCAAGCTGCCCCCCGTAGGTCACGCGCGATACTGAGCGGGCGATGCCGCGGGAGAATGTGGAGCTCTTCCGTAGGGCCCTTGAGGGCTACAACCGGCGCGACATCGGCCCGCTGCTGGAGACATCGCACCCCCAGGCCGAGTGGTATCCGTTCACGGCTCAGGTCGAGGGCGACGAGGCCTACCACGGTCACGAGGGCCTCAGGCGATGGTGGGCGAACGTGGACGCCGCATTCGAGGAGTTTGAGGCGAGCGTTGAGGATGTTCGAGACCTCGGCGACGTCGTTCTCGCACTCGGTCACCTTCGCGCCCGGTTCAGGAGCGGCGTCTCCCTGGACACGGAAATCGGCTGGCTCACCCGCTATCGCGACGGTCTTGCGGTGTGGGGGCGCGCATACCAAAGTCATGCAGAGGCCCTCGAAGCCGCGGGGCTTGCGGAGTAGGGGATGGCGCAGGAGAACATCGAGGTGGTGCGGAGCATGTACCGATCAGGCGATCCGAGCCGGTTCTTCGATCTACTCGACGAGGAGGTCGAGCTCGACTTCTCGGCGTACCCGGTTGGGCCGTCGTCTACACCCTTCGGATGGGCAAGGTGGTGAGGTTCCAGCCCTTCAAGACCCGCGAGGAGGCCCTCGAAGCCGCCGGGCATCAGGAGTAGGCGGCGTCAGTCCGGGTACTCGTCCTTCCGCCAGGCGCGGTACGCGTCCTCGCGCTCCTTCGGCACCCGGTCGAGCAGGAACTCGTGGTACGGGGCGACGAAGGGGTCGGGCGCCATCACCGTGTAGGTGTGGTAGACGGTCCCGTTCTCTCGCGCGAAGGCGATCCAGCTCGGGCCCTCGCGGAGGCCGTCCTTGAGCTCGGCCCCGACCTGCTTCGACCACTCCTGTAGCCAGTCGGGCGGGTCGTCCATCATCTCCTTCACCTCGGGGATCTGCTGCGCCTGCTCCTCGGTGAGCGCGAGCCCGAAGTCCCAGGGGAAGTCCGTGTCGTACGTCGACACGTACGGGAACTTCCACCCCATCCGCTCCTTGTAGGCGATCAGCCGGTCGATCGGCGCGCGCGAGAAGCAGATCAGCGTCACGTCGCGGTGGTTGACGTGGATCTGGGCGCCCTCGAGCTCATCCCCCACGTTCGTGCATCCGGGGCAGGCGCCCACGGTGTAGTCGGGGCCGTACATGATGTTGTAGGCGAGCAGCTGCGAGCGCCCGTCGAAGAGCTCGGCGAGGGTCTTCTTGCCCTCCTCGGTGTCGAACTCGTACTCCTTCTCGACCGGGACCCAGGGGAGCTCCCGCCGCTTCTTCGTGATCTCCTCGTTTCGCTGCGCCTGCTCGTTCTCGAGCTTCGCGAGCTCGTCGCGGGCCGCTTGCCATTCCTCGCGGGTTCCTGTCTTGTGCCCAGGCATCTCATCGCCTCCTGTGTTGAGTTCCGCCGCTGCCGACGGGATCGAATCCACGGCCGGTCGGCCCTTTCAAATCACCATATAAAGACGCCGGGCGCCGCGGAAACTCATCGCAGCTTGTTTCGAACGCGACGTCATGCGACCAATTCGGGCCGCTGAGTGGGTTCGTTCAGAATCCTCTGGAAGCGGTCCAGCTCAGGGTCCCACTGCTGCAGGCACCGACGTCGAAGTCGTCACCCGGCTGTGAGAGGTAGGTGAGCCGCACGTCTCCGGAGGCCTTACCGCCCTTGAGCTTTCCGGACACCGAGATCGCCGTCCCGTAGTCGTCGTCGGAGGTGTGGAACCTCCGGTGCTTGACCGGGAACTCAAGGCCGACGATGACCCGGCTCGTCGAGTCGTTGATCGCCCCAGGCCAGAAAATCGTGTTGGTGGACCCGGAGCCAGGCACCGGGTGCTCGCACTGGTACCAGACGTTCCATACGTCCAGCGTCTTGACCGACTTGGGGACCCGCTTGCCCTTCTTGTTCTTCGAGAAGCGAACCTTGAACTCGATTCGCGGGGAATTTACGTTCGGGTCCACCTGGGGCTGGTCGACCGGGCCCTCGTAGAGGAAGCTCTTGGCCGGCGCCGCCGGCGCGAACACAAGCAGCCCACACACCGCCGCTGTCCCCGCTGCGAATCGCAAACCCTTCATGCCTTCTCCCCTCCTGATGTGCGTCAGCCAGAGCGTACCGCGAGTGCGCTCGGCCTGAGAGCCAGAAGCAGCCCGTTGACGGCAGAGCGGGATACTGAGCGGGCGATGTCGCGGGAGAACGTCGAGATCGTGCGCGGGGCCTTCGACGCATTCCAGGAGGGCGACTTGGGCCAAACAATCGATTTGATGGCCGACGATCTGGTCACCTATCGAGCCGACCCGGATGGCGCGACCTACCACGGCAAGGAGGGCTTCCTGCGGGCCACCGCTGAGTGGACCGAGGATTTCAGCGAATGGTCGGTGATCCCCGAGGAGTTCATCGACGCGGGGGATGGCGTCTTGGTGCGCGTACGCCAGATCGCGCGCGGAGCAGCCAGCGGCATTCCGGTCGAAGGCGAGTTCTGGTTCGTCCTCAAGATGCGCGCGCGGAAGGTGGCGAAGGTGAGCTTCTACATCAGACGAGCCGAGGCCCTCGAAGCCGCCGGCCTTTCGGAGTAGTGGAAACGGATCGGCTTGCTCCGACCGGCCGCCACGACCGTCGTATCACGCTCCTGATTCCCAGATAGCTGCGAGAGTCGAGCGCAGTCCTGCCTGCTCACGGTCCAGTCCACGGCTGATGTCGAGCCGGGCGGGAGCCGCGACGTGGCGACGCTGATCGTCGGTCCCGAGGAGTCGCTGGTGGCGCAGGACGAGGTCCTGATCGACTCGACGTGGTTCGGTCCCGAAACTCGCTGGACTATCCAGGGCGAGGCCGTCCCGATCCGCTACGGCGGTCGGGTTCGAGGTCAGCGGCTCAGCGTCCGAAGGATCGAGGGAGTGTGACTGGATGCGCAGATTCTCCCCCACGGCAAAGCGAGATACTGAGCGGGCGATGTCGCAGGAAACGTCGAGGTCGTGCGTCGCGGCTTGAAATCGCGTTGTGATCGCGGGATCATCGCTCGCGAGCAGGGCGATGAAAGGAGACTCCGTATGAAGCTGCGTCTGTCGCTTGCGCTGATTGCGTGCCTCGTCGGCGCGAGCCTCATTCCCGCTACCTCCGCCGCCGACCGCCCGGAGAAGGAGACGATCGACCCCGGTGGTGACCAGATCGACTGCGACGGGACGGTACTCACGGTCTTAACCGAGAGCGTGGTCGTGGGTCGCACGCACGAGCATGAACTCCCCTCCGGGCGCTTTCGCGTCATCAGCAATTTCGTGAACCGCGACGTGACAGCGACGGATGAGGAGGGAACCGTCTACCGCTTGGTCGGCGGGATTCGTACGAACTTCACGACTCCCAATCCGGAGGAGGAGACCGGTGAGGAGATTGGGTTCTTCAAGGTCAACATCAACATCATCGGACCCGGTGGTCTATTCGGCAAGGTGAAGTTCATCGAGCGTAGGAAGCCGAACGGCGACGTAGTCTTTCGGGATAAGGGCAACTGCGAGTTCGTCTAGGACGACGAGGAGTAGCCGCAAGGCAGAAGTAGCCGATTGCGGCGAGGCGATGGTGACGCGCATCCCATTTGCGGATGCGCGTCGCCTCTTTATGGATCCGACGTGAGCGGTCGCGTATTGCTGTCGCGCTAATGCGCCCGTAGCACTTCCGACGCCTGGCAAATAGCGAACCCTCGAAGCCGCCGGACTGCGGGAGGAGGGGCCCGCGCTTGTTCTGCCCTGTCGGTTGCACTAGAGCAGCGGCCATAGGCCAAAGCGAGATACTGAGCGGGCGATGTCGCAGGAGAACGTAGAGATCGTGCGTCGGAGTCTGGAGGCGGTTGCGCGCGGTGATGTGGAGGAAGTGCTGTCGCTGTATGCCCCTGAGATTGAGTTCCTGCCGCTCACCGGAACGCGCGTCGAGAGTGGTGGCTATCGCGGCCACCGTGGCGTGCGCGATTACTTCGCCGAGGCATACGAGGTGTGGGATGAGGTCCGTCCCGAACCCGAGGCGATGCACGCCGTCGGAGATGACGTGATCGTCTTCGGACACTGTGCGATTCGGGGCAAGGCCAGCAAGATCGAGACGCGTGAACCGCTGGCATGGGTCATAACGGTTCGCGATCGCAAGATCGTTCGTCACCAGGTCTTCCGAACCACTCAGGAAGCCCTCGAAGCCGTCGGGCTGTCGGAGTAGCGACGGGTTCTGTCCTGTCGGATGTACTAGAGCAGACTGTTCACGGCAGAGCGCGATACTGAGCGGGCGATGTCGCAGGAGAACGTGGAGGTCGTGAGCAGCCTCGTTGAGGCGTGGAACGGAGCGGATATGGAGGCGATCCTCACCCTCTTTCACCCCGACTGCGAGGTCAGCTTCCCGCCGGAGGTTCCGGAGCCGGGGCCATTTCAGGGTCATGCTGAGCTTCGTAACTGGGCCGAAGGCTTCCTGGCAGCGTGGGAGTCCCACCATGCCGAGGTCGTGGAGCTGACCGTGGAGGGCGACCTCGTTCTCGCGATGCTCCATCTGACCGGGCGAGGTTCGGGCAGCGGAATCGTGATGGACGAGACCAATGCCCACCTGTTCACCCTCCGCGACGGCAAGGTCACGCGCTGGCGGAACTTCTCCCAGCGTTCGGAGGCCCTCGAAGCCGCCGGGCTGCGGGAGTAGGGCGCAGGGTGCCGCTCTGGCCTGTCGGATGGACTAGAGCGGTCTGTTCACGGCAGAGCGGGATACTGAGCGGGCGATGTCGCAGGAGAACGTCGAGATTGTCCGGAAGCTCTACGCGGACTGGGCGCAGGGAAACTTCACGAGGGCGGGCTCCTTCGATCCTGAGGTCGAGTTTCAATGGATCTGGCCGTCGGCAGGACAGTGGACGGCACTCGCTCAGCGCGTCGCTGACGCCGAGGGGCGGGTTCATGGCTTGGAACAGCTCAACGCCGTGTGGCTGGATTGGCTCAGGACATGGGACCGGTTCACCGTCGAGGCGGAGGAGTTGGTTGAGGTCGATGACCGCGTGCTCGTTCTCTACCGCCGCCGGGCCAGAATGCGCGGGACCGACTCGACGATCGAGCAGGAGGGCGCGACGTTGTGGACCCTGCGGGACGGCAGGCTCGTGCAGGGCCTCGACTTCGGCGATCGAGCGAAAGCCCTCGAAGCCGCCGGGCTTGCGAAGTAGGCGATGTCGCAGGAGAACGTCGAGGTCGTGCGAGCCGGCTTCGAGGCGTGGAACGCGGGTGACATGGACGCCTTTCGTGAGTTGCTCGCCCCCGAAGTCACCTTGCGGCCCGTGGAGGATTGGCCGGAGCCGGGGCCCTACGTAGGTCAGGAGCCGGTCATGCGCTGGCTCGGGCAGCTCCGCGACGCCTGGGACGGCGTGCCGATCTTCATCCTCAGCCGCCAAGAGCCCGGCATCGATACGGGGCAGTGGCCGCTAGTCACCTACGTGTCCGACGTCGAGACCGCGATCAACAAAGCCAGGCAGGCCGCGGGCGACAAGAACGTGCTGGTCCACGGCGCCGCAACCGCGCCGCTCGCGCTCGCCGCCGGCGTCCTCGACGAACTCGAGATCCATCTCATCCCGGTGCTCCTCGGCCAGGGGCGCCGGCTCTTCGACCACCTCGGTCCCGAGCAAATCGAGCTGGAGCGCACCCGGATCCTTGAGGGGGAGGACGGTGTCACCCACGTGCACTACCGGGTCCAGCGCTGAGCGCAGCCTTCCCCCGCCGCGCTCCTTTCCACGGAAAGCGGCGCTCGCGCTCGGCGGCTACGCGAGGGCGTCGAACTCGTCGTCGGTGAGCTCGATCTCGAGCGCACCAAGATTTTCGCGCACGTGCTCGATCGAGAGAGTGCCCGGGATCGGCAGCATCACCCGCGAGCGGCGAAGTAGCCACGCGAGGGCGATCTGCTCCGGCGACGCGTCGTGGCTCTCCGCGATCTCCCCGAGGGTCGGCGGCACGTCCCCCTTGAGCGGGTAGTACGGAACGAAAACGATGCCGTTCTCCTCGCAGTAGTCGACGACGTCTTCCGACGTTCGCTCCGCGACGTTGTAGTGGTTCTGCACGGCTGCGATCGGGACGAACTTGCGCGCGGTCTCGATCTGCTCGACGTCGACGGCGGAAACCCCGATCGCCTTGACCTTCCCCGTCTCGCGGTACTCGGCGATCGCTCCCAGGCTCTTCTCGAGCGGCGTCTCGGGGTCGACCCGATGTAGGTAGTAGAGATCGATGGTGTCGGTTCGGAGGCTCTCAAGACTCTGCTCGATCTGCGCGCGAAGCGCGTCCGGGCTACCGCTCCCGGTGTAGCCGCCCTTGGTGGCGACCACGAGCCCGTCGGGCGCCGGCGGGAGCGCCTCACCGATCGCGCGCTCGCTGTCGCCGCCCGAGTAGACATGTGCGGTGTCGACCAGGCCGATGCCCGCTTCGACTGCTTGACGCAGGAAGGCGTGGTTCTCCGGTGTCGAGGTGAGCCGGTTGGTTCCAAGACCGAGCCGTCCGACCTCGGTACCGGCGAAGGTCAGCGTTTGGGACACCACTGCGCGCTGAGTTGAGATGTCCTCAGACTACGAAAGCGGTGGTCCGGGCGGATCCGCCCGGGGGAGCCCCCATCGCTGGAAGATGTGAGAGCCTGCTCGCCGATGGACGAGACCTTGCCCCCCTCCGGTGCGACCATGCCCCCCCTCCGGTGCGAGCAGTGCGGTGAGCCCGTCTGGCCGAACGATTGGCATCGGGCGCTCACGGCAACGGACCCCGAGAGCGGTGAGACGACGGTGCCGGGCAAGGTCGTCCACGAGGGCTGCTGGCCGGAGTGGGCGAAGGCCCACGACGTGGCCGACGACAACTGACTGAACCCGTCGCGGATCACAAGATACGGCCCGACATGTCTCTCGCTACGGCGCGCGGATGGTCGAGCGGGCTTGCTGCGTGACCCGGCGCTGGTCCGGTCCCTGCGCCTGACCCGCGTGCTCACGGCGAACGGGATACTGCGTGGGCGATGTCGCACGCTGCATCGAAGTCGAAGCGAGGCGTCTTGGATACCCGGATTGCCACCGAAGCCGATTTGGAGGGCCTCACCGCAACGCTGACCGCGGCATTCGAAGGCGACCCGCTGTGGGGTACTTGGGCCTTTCCAGACCCTGAGGATCTGGCGGTTTGGTGGCGCTTCTATATCCGCAGCGACCTGCGTTACCGCTGTGTGTGGGTGCGCGGCGACTACGCCGCCGCGTCGGTCTGGATTCCCCCGGGCGGCACGGAACTCACCGAGGAGGACGAGGAACGGGTCGAACCGCTACTTGAGCAACTCGTCGGGGCGCGAGCGCCCGAGGTCATGGAATTGGTCAAACGCTTCGACGCCACCCACCCGAAGGAACCCCCGCATTTCTACCTCGCCCTGCTTGGCACGCATCCCGACTATCGCGGACGAGGGCTCGGGATGGGCCTTCTCGCCGAAAACCTGGCCCGCTTGGGCGACGCCGCAGGGCTACCGAGCTACCTGGAGTCGACCAACCCGAGCAACAACCCTCGATACGAGCGGTTGGGCTTCAGACGGGTTGGTGAGTTCACGACACCTGACGGGAAACGGACCGTGACCACGATGTGGCGCGACGTGGAGCCGGCACGAGCCGCCGTGACCTCGGGGTAGGCGATGCCGCGGGAGAACATCGCCGCCGTGGAGGCCGCATACGAGGACCTCGCCAGCGACGGGCTCGATCGGTTCATCGAGCATTGGACCGACGATCTCGACCATCGGTCGATCGAGGGTGCGCCAGACGACCGAGGTCCGATCCACGGCAAGAAGGCCATGCGGGCGTATGTCCAGGATTGGATCGACCTCTTCGACGACTTCCGGATCGAGCCGGTCGAGTTGCTCGATGCCGGTGAGAACACGGTCGTCGCGGTTCTGAGGTTCGGCGGACGCGCCAAGCTGAGCGGAGTCGAGACAGCGCAGACCATGGGGGCCGTCCTCACCATTCTCGACGGAAAGATCGCGCGTGGCCGCGAGTACGCGACCCGCGACCAGGCCCTCGAAGCCGCCGGACTTGAGGAGTAGGCGATGTCGCGGGAGAAGGTCGAGCATCCGCCCCGGAAGTGAAGGGCTTTGGTACCGCGGCGGTACCACGGGACGGCGCCAACCGGGATCCCAAAACGACGAAACCGCATTTGCGGGGGCTTCGTCGAGTAGCGGGGGCGGGATTCGAACCCTCTCCCCTGACGCTCCAAGCCAGCAGCTATCGCGTCGTCGAGACCCGCGACCTGGCGTGAGCGGGCAACTGACCTCGGACTTCCCGCGCGTCCGACGCGCGGCCGCGTACGCCAGGGCCAGTCGGCGGGAGCCGCCGGGAAGCGCATCGAAGTGCTCGAACCGCCCAGTCACCCGTCGGGCGGTAGCCACACGGCAAGCGCGTTGGAGTCGGTCCGCGCGGCGAATTTCGGTCCGGCGAGGCGCTGATGACTCGGCGCGGTGTCAGTCCGACTCATCGCGGGCGCGCCCGTAGCGCTCGTAGATCACGCGCGAGCCGAGCGTCCTGGTCTCGATGAGGTCCAGCGGGACGTCTTCGGTGACCGGCGGCAGGAACGGCGTGCCGCCACCGACGACGATCGGATAGCGGAACATGCGCAGCTCGTCGACGAGGCCGAGCTCGATCGCCGCCGCGGCCAGGCCGGCGCCGCCGATCGAGACGTCCTTGTCGGTCGCGTCGAGCGCCGCGGCGGCCTCCTCGGCCACCGACGCCTCGGCCAGCCGGGCGTTGCCCTGGACGCTGTCGAGCGTCCGGCTGAAGACAACCTTCGGGAGCGCGCACCAGACGTCGGCGAAAGCCGCCCGGAGCTCGGTCTCGCGCAGCGACGGATCCGTCTCCCACACCAGCATCGTCTCGTAAAGCCTGCGGCCGAGCAGATAGCCGCCGAGCCCGCCGACCTACTCAAGATGGAAACGAAACAGCTCGTCGCTGGGGACCGTCCACCCGAACGCGCCCTCGCGGTCGGCGATGAAGCCGTCCACCGAGACGCTCATCGAGTAGATCAGCATGGCTTCAAGCTCATCGCACCGGAGCGACGGACGATGATTGTGGTGAGGTCCGCTTCCAGGCTTGACATCGGGCTCTCCTCCCTCCTGCGCGGCAGGCTCGGGCAGCTGCCCAGAACCGGAGGTCGAGCCAGCCCGAGTTGGGGAGGCATGGAGCGAATGTAACTTGCTCGGATGCGGCGCGCTATGGGCGGTCGGCATCGAGCTCTAGCTTCGCTACAGCTGCCCGTGAACCTCCGAGCCGCTCCCAAGAGGCTACGGGGATCAGCTCGGAGACTTAGCGGCCTTCCTGCTTCGTTCGCGCGCTGTCTGGCGTCCACTCGTCCTCGGACACGTGGGGGCGGCGCAGGCAGCCGGCGTTTAGCCTTGGGCTTCCGCATGAGTGTCGAGGCGGTAGGTGACTGGCGTGACCGCCGGGTTTCGGCTGCGGAGGCGGTCTCCGTTGTGCGCCCTGGCGAAAAGGTCTTCGTCGGCAGTGCCTGCGCTACTCCGCGGATTCTGGTGGAGGCCCTCGAGCAGCTCAGGCTGCACGGGGTTGTACTCGTGCATTTCCTCACCGACCGGGTGGGCAGGGGTGACCCGCCGCATACGAGCTATCGGCATCGAGTGTTCTACGTCGGTCGCGACGTGCGCGCCCTGCACGACGTCCGCGCCCTGCGCGAGTCGGGACTGGTGGACTACCTGCCGCTGTCGCTGGGCGAGGTCCCCCAGCTGTTCCGCAACGGGCACATCGCGCTTGATGTCGCGATGGTGCAAGTCGCGCCACCGGATCCGGACGGTACCTGCAGCCTGGGCATATCGGTGGACGTGACCAAGACAGCAGCGCTGGCGGCACGCACGGTCATCGCCGAGGTCAACCCGGCGATGCCTCGTACTGCGGGTGACAGCCGTATTCCGGTCGATCGAATCGCGTGTTTCGTGCCGGTCGAGACCCCGGTGGTGGAGTACCTCCACGAGCCCGCCGGCGAGGTGGCCGAGCAGATTGCGCGCTACGTGGCCCGGCTGATCGACGATCGGTCCACGCTTCAGGTGGGCCTCGGCCGAGTACCGAACGAGATGCTGGCTCACCTGACCAACCGGCGCGACCTGGCCATCCACTCGGACGTCATCACGGAGCCGCTCGTCGATCTCGTCGCCGCCGGCGTCGTCACGGGCCCGGTCGCGACGAGCTGGGCGATGGGCTCGAGGCGCCTCTACGACCTGGTGGACGACGATCCCCGCTTCGCCTTCCATCCGATCGAGTACATCTGCGACCCGACGGTCATCGCGAGCAGGGAGCGGATGGTGTCGGTGACCCAGGCCTTCACCATTGACCTCACCGGGCAGGTCTGCACCGAAAGCCTCGACGGCGCGCTGTACGGCGGAGTCTCCACCGGGCCGGCCTTCCACCGCGGGGCGCTCGCCTCTCCCGGCGGAATGGCAATCGTCTGCCTCGCCTCGCGGACCCCGGCGGGACGGTCGGCGATCTCGCTTGGCCTTGGTCCCGAGGAGGCGGTGGCGATCCCGCGGGCGGACGTGCACTGGGTGATCACCGAGTACGGCACCGCCTATCTGTTCGGCCGCTCGCTCGCGGAGCGTGCGGTTGCGCTGATCGAGATCGCGCATCCCGATGTACGCAGGGAGTTGCTCGACGCGGCCATCGAGAGGGGCCTGGTCGCTCCCCGACAGCAGCTGCGCAGCCGCACCGCTTATCCGGTAGCCCAGGTGCGCGACGTGCAGCTACGCGACGGCCGCGACGTGCGCCTGCGCCCTACGCGCACGAGCGACACCCGAGCGATGCAGGACCTCTTCTATCGACTCAGCGACGAGGACCGGGAGACCCGGTTCCTCCATAAGCTGAGCTCACTCACCGACAGCGCCGCACACCACCTCTGCAGCGTCGACTACGAGGACGAGATGGCCTTCGCCGCCGTGGTCGGGCCTTCGGCGCACGAACGCATCGTGGCCGCCAGCTGCTACTACCTGAATCCTGCGACCGGCCTGGCCGAGGTCGCGTACATGGTGGATCCGGCCTGGCAGGGCGTGGGCCTCGGAGGAATACTGCATGCGGTACTGGTCGAGTACGCCCGCGAGCACGGCGCTCGCGGTCTGACCGCAGACGTGCTGCTCGGCAATTCGCGCATGATGCGGATCTTCAAGCGCGGCGATCACTCGCTCAGCGTCAAGACGGATGCGGGCGTCGAAGAGCTGACCATGCTTTTCTAACGGCCGGC